>Ga0114998_10004064_pt1 | contig 10745 bp, 6 predicted proteins | sample ArcticOcean_MG_C_5_FD_87044 | JGI IMG/M metagenome (GOLD analysis project Ga0114998, IMG submission 87044) | Marine microbial communities from western Arctic Ocean - ArcticOcean_MG_CB4_138 | ecosystem: Environmental > Aquatic > Marine > Oceanic | place: Arctic Ocean: Canada Basin | collected...
AACAACAAAAACAAAAACAAAAACAACAAGAACAACCTGATAATAAAAAATCTGATTTCCTTCGAGATTTGAGCGAATTCGCAAATGAACTAGCGCAAGTCGTCGCCCCAACTCCAGTGCCTCCAAAGGACGTGGAAATTGTAACAAATGTTCCCGTTGACGGTAAAGCAGAAAAGACAAAGAACAAGACGAAACTAGAATCCATGGAAAGTTGGGAAAAGGTTGATGAGTGGCAAGCCTGGGGTGAGATTGGGAAAGTTCAAGTTACTTATAAATCTTCGCCGCCTACATCTGTAGCTGTTCCAAATGTCAACGTTAACGTTAAGAAAGTTGAACGCGGAAAGATGGAACCAAAAAAATTGAACGCTACTAAAGTTATAACAAAAAAGAAACAGGAATCCTCCTTGTTTATTGGAAATTTTCAAAACTCTTTCAAAACTATGGTGTCAACGTCCACGAAATATAGCGCAATGATTGCAGAGCTTGCCCCTGGTTTTGCCTCGCATTCTTTGTCTGCTCATGTTTTAATTTTTATTACTTTGGCTGTAATATTTGTAAAAATACTCGGTTTTACCTTTTGGTTATTACTAGTCGTTTTAGTTTGTTATGCTCGCGTGAGAAGTGAAGAAAAATTGAGAGCGTTAGCAGATGGACGGTCATTAGAGTTGCAATCAAAGTTAGCTAAAATGCGCGATGAATTAGAGAAATTGCAATTCGCTAGTGCTACAGTTGCTGCTAATATGGCAGCTCGAGGCGGTTCTTTCTCAAGCGGTTCAGCAAGTTTTCTGAGTGCTGGTCAATCTGATGATGTTTTATGGATGAACTCGACGATAGCTGCGTGTTGGGTTGGATTCCTACGAAATTGGCTTTCTTCGTTAGCCAGAAACGTGCTTTCTGAGAAATTGATGACGCACAAACCTTCCCTTTTGGAATCTATTGTTCTCGAAAAGTTTGAAATGAAGCACAAGAATCCAACGTGCGGAAACGTAAAAGTTCTGCGCTCAAGAAATACGTTCGAAGGTGTCATGCTTGAGCTTGGATTTGAAGTATCAGACGTTGGATTTAACATGAACATTCACGCAAAACTATCACAGCATCTAAAAATACCTTTAAAGCTCGCGGTCGAACTCGATGCGACAAATCTGCTATTGCGCACGACTGTTTTACTCATCGATAGACCGCCGTATGCGGCATATTTGAGGACTTCATTCGCGGATTTGCCGCAAATGAAAATTCGAATAATTCCAGAAGGTGTTAGTGGGAGAATGGGTAACATCGCAGAACTACCCGGAATTGACGTATGGATCAAGAATTCCGTTCAAGAAGCTTTAGTTGCAAACCTTCTCGAGCCGAACTCTTATACGTGGAACATCGAAGAATTTTTCGAATCAAATTACAAATAAATAGACAATGAACAAATAGAAAATTAGCTTTTTATAAATAGTGTATAGGATTAAATAGTAGTAGTAGTAGTAGTACTGGTACAAGTAATAGTAATAGATATCATCTTCTAAAGAACCACCAGAAGATGAAGATTAAAAACGTGATTAAAAACATCCCGCCGTAGACGATTATTTGATCCATCCTTTGCCTTCTATCGATAACTTTAAGTACGGATTGTGAGACACCAAGTGTATCTAACACACTCAACACTTTTCTTTGCGCTGATTTAAATCTATCTTTTTGTTCATTCAAGTTTCCTAGAATGCTTGCCCCTGTTTCTAATAAGTCGTCAACCATTTGTCCGCTTCTTCGCATTGATATTCCAGCTGATGCTTCGGCGTCGTAACTCGTACCCATATTCAGCGTGACTTCGCCGTTATTATTATTATTCATCATATTTCCATTACCATTCATTCTTCTCATTAATTCTTCTCTCTCCTGCACTTCTTGCATCCTCCTCGACTCTCGGGAACCGAACCTCTCCAAGGCTATTCGAAATTGGTCACATTCCTCAACGACTTGTTCGACTTTCCGTTTCCATATATCTCTCTTCGCAGGATTCTCTAGAACGATTAACACCCTGAATTGCTGTTCCATTTGTTGTGATATTCTTTGTAGTTCATTTAATTTATTCCTTTGCTCTTTGAGCTCTTGTATTGTCGCGTTCCCCCCATGTCCTTTTCCCTCCAAGCGCTCTAAACGAATTAACCCGTCCTGTAATTCGAAAGTAATCCTTCTCGCCACGGCATATAAGTCCTGTAAAGAGAACTGATTCTGATTATTATTAGTATTAGTACTGTTATTACTATTACTATTACTATTACTATTAAATGTTGTCGTAGTGTTTGTTGTTGTTATCATTACAAAGTAATAATTATTTTACTCTTTACGTATATACGGTATGCGCAAAGTTTCTGATGACTATAGGTGCCGTTAGCTGTTTTGCGCTATGATGTGTTTGCTATAGTTAAATACACTTTGTCGTTTGTGTGTTCCGACGTGCCGTACCAGTACGGCACAATATGCTATATGCATGATACGTACATAAAACCTAAAATCATCCATTTTTATCGGTCACTCATCAGTCGATCAGGACAAAAACAATAATAGAATAAGCATTAATAGGAGTAGTATTCTTTGCCAATTTCACTTTAATCACACTCGCACTATTGTTGCGTATTTATTGCACTTACTACCTCAATCAATTCAATAGCATAAATATATAAATATATAAAATATATAAATATATAAAAATGGTCTTCAGGATTGAACAAAAACAACGCGAAGATTTGATCTCGCGCATGAGTGAGAACTTAAGTGCGATCGGTTTTCATTGTTTCGGTGATAGCATAGGCGAAAGTAGAGAGATTTGTGAACAGATTGAGAGGAAAGCATTTAATGTAGCAGATGTCGCTTCGGAAACGACCGTGGAAACTCATCATAATAAGAACGTAAGTGGTGATAGACCAATAAAAGAGTCGATGTCGCTTTATATCACGAAAGCGGCTGAGCTATTAAAGGAGGAATGTTTGAAAAGATCAAAGTCGACGCTTGATAAACAAACTGGTAATTCATCGACGACGACGACGACGACGAAAGCAGTGCAAGATAAGGATACCTTCGACGTAGCCCTCGATAGTTCAGATAGAGAGTTCTATACAGGACCTAGGGCAGAGGAAGTTCTCGCGCCTTTATTACTTCCAAACGCTTCTTTCAAATTCGTTCGCCTTTCGACAAAGAGTTGGGGCATCGATGCCGCAAAAGTTGCCAAGAGAGCGTTTGAAAATTTAAAAGATACCCTCGAAGTCGTCGACTTAGCTGATACGATTGCAGGTAGACCAGAAGTTGAAGCCTTGAAAGCGATGGAAATAATGTGCGAAGGACTTTCGCAGTGTAAACTGAAAGAAGTTGATTTATCGGACAACGCGTTTGGCGAAAAAGGTGTTCGAGCGTGTACGAAACTCTTGCAATCTCAAACGACTTTAGAGGGAATTTCGTTCTTGAACAACGGCATCTCAGAACAAGCCGCGAGAGCGATTTCTGAGTTATTAGCTTCACCGGCGACGCTGAAAAAATACCACTTGGATAAAAATATGACCGGAGACGAAGGGACGGTCCACGTCGCGGCTGTTTTAGAAAAAGCTACGGGAATAGAAGATTTTAAAATGGCAGGTTCGCGATTTACGAGTGATGGTGCGATGATGCTCGCAAAGGCGTTGATGCATGGGAACTCATTAAAAAGGTTGAATTTAACCGATAACAACGTCAACGAAGAAGGAGGTATAGCGTTCATCGAAGTTTTCAAGAAGCACACGAAATTGGTATATTTAAATCTCGAAGCAACAGCTCTTGGCGAAGAAGTTACAGGAAAAGTCGCCCATGTTGTTGCTGAACACTGTCCTGATCTTGAAACGTTGATTATATCCGCAAACGATATCCTTCGCGAAGGCGTCGACTCAGTATCTGAAGCAATTTCAAAGATGAAAAAATTAAAGGTTTTGAAAATAACGGACAACGAGTTGGGAGATATCGGTGTGGCAAAAATATGTATCGCATTGCAAACCTCTGGCGCTAAAATCGAAGAGCTCGATGTTTCGTGCAACGCGATTTCAAAATCTGGCGCCGAAGCGGTTTCAAAATTAGCCACGACGAGTTTAAAGTCGACGATTAAAAAGGTCAATTTAGACCAAAATTGGATTCAAGAAGATGCAGTCGAGAGCATTAAAAAAACGTTTGCAGATGCAGGATTAGATTCTGTCCTGATGCCGCTCGATGAAAACGATCCCGATGAAGAAGCAGATGATGAAGATGCTGATGAAGTATTAGATTTATTGAGCAAATTGAAAATGTAATTTTATTTTTTACGATGATTCCCGTCCAACAAACTCTTACGAACAATTAAAACGGGCACATTGAACCCGCCAAAATCAAGATTTGAATGAAACGTTCCAGTGAAATAGTTGATTAAATTCTTTATTGTACGGAGAGCCCAAAACGTTTGCTGATTCAATCTGTTCGGTCGGGTTTGTTCTTCATCAATCTCGCGAACGATTACCACGCTGCCTTCATATTGATTAACGGCGTTGAAAATTGAATGACGTCGTTGTTCTGCGTGATGTCTATGGCTGCTGAGATGCAAAATTAAGGAGCTCAACGCGGGAGCAAGTTCCTTCTTAGGCCGACCAATTAAGAATTTTCTTAATTTTTCTTCGCAAAAACTAATGTCTTTCAGCTTATGGTCGAATTCAGCCATCGTACGAAAGAACGTAATCAGCTTAACTCTATCAGTTGGCTCCAGAATATGTTGGATACAATAGTCTACAAGATTAACGTCTTCAAACATCGTGAATTCTGACGAAACGTCGATTACGATTATTACTGTTCGATAATCCGGCTTATCATCAGTTAGTCCAAAGAAGTGCGCAGACGCAACAGAGTCCGACGCTAGGCGGTCAATGTTTGGAAACATTTGCAGATCGACTAAGACCGTAGAAACTAAACAGTTATAAGCCAAATAGTTTGTTAAACTTCGGCGTTTCACCACGAAAGGAATGTAACTGAACGGACTGCTTATGTTATCGGAAACAAAATCATTCCCATCCGCTCGTCCAAGAATTAAAAACGTGCTTCTTGTCTCGTTCCAGAATAATTCTGTGTCCAAATAAGCCAATATTGCTTCCCCGGCGTACTTTCTTGTTTCAATCACACAAATTTCGAACTTTCTTTGCTCATGTGCTTCTTTTAATCCATCCGGCGACGCGTCTTTAGAGACGTCTTGAGTGAGAAGAGAGGAAGAGAAGTAAAAAATCACTTTAATAAAAAAAATATCAAAAAATATCGATCGAGAGAGAAGAAGAAAGAACGAGAGAGAACATGTAAATAAAGAATAAACGTACTTGAGAAGAAAGACGTTAGCTCTAATCTTTGGTCATCCAAATCAATCAACATTGGAGAACGATGTCTGAACAGACCCGCGAATCCATCCGTTATTTTAGGTTTTATTGTGAGTAAGAAGACGACCCTATCAGTTGTTCTTATAAAATTCGCGTTCGCCCATCGAATCGCAGCTTCACATCCATCGTTGCCTGATAAGCCGATTAAGAAACAAATGTTACGAGGTTTGCCGTCGTCCTCGTTTCTTCTTTGATTGTTACTAGCAGTCGTATGAGTAAGAGCGCTCGTCGTCATCTTTCTTGATATAAAAAATATCTGTGCCGTGCGCAGTATTTTTGGGGGGAAAACGAGGTATTTATCATCATCATCAGTCTCAGTGTTGTCTGTATTTTTTACTTTTTCAACAACACGAACAAGAACAAACCCCTATTTCTTATCAAAACCTTTCATACGCATGAAAGATAATCGAACATCGAACGATAGTTTCTCAGGAATTCCCTTAAAAGCCAAATAATGATCATCATTATCTTTGTTCAACACCACTAACTCTCGCAACAGTTCATTTTTCACGGTTTTATTTTCTTCTTCTTCTTCTTCTCCGTTTAGGCTCTTTGTCATTTTCACGAACTCTTCGATGATTTCTTCAGTTGAGAACATATCGCAAGCGTACGATCTCTTCAATCTCTCCGAATTATCATCATCATCATCATCGACGGCATTCGTAGATCTATAACTAGTACTACCGCTACTACTATTATTACTACTACTACTACTACTACTACTGCAATCGTGTGTTGCTTCTACTATAATCACTTCGTCATCTTCGTCATCGTTTTCGGTTTCTCCCTCTTCTATTTTGAACCTCCGCCGCCGAGGAATGATAGTCCAAAGTTTTGGTGAATGCTTCGTCGCCATCTCATCTCTAAGTGTTACGCTGGTATCTATTTGCTCTTTAATATTATCGTATGCGTTGGACGAAGAAGAAGGAGAAGAAGAAGAAGAACAAGGGCGACAATTTGTTCGTCTTACCCTTTCCACCGCGGTTGCTTTCGATATCGCGTATACAAACATCTCGAGTGCGTGCTGTCGTAAACCTTTGCGTGTTATTTCTAAAATATCATCCGGTATTCTTAAATTCTTTTTCTGAAACGAGTGTTGAAATACGTTATTCTTCACGGCTATATCAATTGCATTCGCTTTCGATGAAACGTACGCTCCTTTTCCTTTGAACTTTCTATGGGTATCTGGAATGAGCCAAATATTAGTAGTATTAATATTAACATCATCATCACAGACTTCTTCTTTTGATTCTTCTTGATCAATATATCGTTCATGTGCGAGAACGAATCTTATCATCAAATCCCTCGGAAAGTGTCTCCTAAGAGCTAAACATCTTCTACTATTGCTCAACATCGCGCGTACTTCAACAGAGCAAGTATTCATTTTCCATTTCGAGTTTGAGTATTCAAAAAGTGAACGAGCGAGTGATTCATTTTTATTATTATTCGTAGTAGTAGTAGTAGTATATGATGTCGTCGTCGTCGTTGTCGTCGTTCTTCTTGCGATATTACGATGTAATCGCCGAAACATATTTTATTTTATTATTATTATTATTATTATTATTGATAAACGAGAAATATGACGTATGAAGGAAGGTACATTTTGTTGCAACTGTAAAAGATTTCTTCTTTTTAACGTTGTTAATACATTAAATCTCGTAATGGTCCCAGCGCGATGATGTTGATTTAGATGATGTTGATGCAGAACTGGGAGTATGCGATCCTCTTCTTGCCGTACTTCCATATTTACTATACGAAGTTGATTGCGCTGGCGAAGCTCGATGACATTTCATCGTCATGTTTTTCCATTTTTCTCGCTCTTCTACGTTAGTCAAAATTCTATGCGCTTCCGAAACGAGCTTGAACAATTTACTACTTACTTCCTCGCGCCGCGCGTTTGCAAAATTTGGAATATTAATATTAGAGCTCCCATGGTTATTTCGAGAGGATGCCTTATCCGGGTGATGAATCAAAGCGAGCGCTCGATACGCTTTCTTTACGTCGCTTGTCGTGGCAGTTTCTTTCAAGCCGAGTAACTTTAACCAATTCGGGGGAGGAGAGGATGCAGTGAACGCTCTCGTTCTATTTTCGATTTCACGCTTATTAAACATTGCTTGATTCTTTTCCTCGTGATCTAAAGGAAGCTCGAGTAAGTCGTTGCATGCATCGATGGCATCTTTATACATATCTAATTCGCCATAAAGAGTTGCCAAGCGAGAACGAGCTTTCGCAAACGTTGGAGCTAGTAAAATTGCAATAGAAGCCGAAGATAAAGCGTCGACGTATCGTTCCAACGCTTGCTCGCACGCGCATATATTCGACAAGAATATTGCTTGTAACATTGGCGATTCTGCGCAAGACTCCAACGCTTTTTTATAAACACCCATAGCTTCTTCGTAATCTCCTTCTTTAAATAATACTTTACCCTTCTCGCGCGACGATTGCGCGTTTATTGCCTGTTCGACGAGTAAAATCAACTTTTCTGCATCTGGAACGTCTGTTTCAGTGGATATATTTTTAACTTTACTACTAAAATCGTCATCATTTTCTTCGGCTTCGTTATAAGACTTGGTCGTTTTCAATTTTTGAGTCACCGGTAAAGCTGCCTCGATACACGCGCTTAAATAACCAAGATCGAAGCATATTCGCGCCTCTAACGCGCGTCTTCTTGGATCATCTGAAGGTTCGTTGCTTTCCAAAAGCGAACGCGCTTCGTCGTAAAAACCTCCAAATCTCAACGCTTCAGCTTTCAATGTGATTAATATTGGTATTTTTGGCGCCATTTGTGCAACTTTGTTCAATTCTTCCAACGCAAGTTTACTTAATTTTAATGACTCGTTTATATCGCTCGTTCGCTTTTCCTCGAATTGCTTCAAAAGCTCACCGATATCTAAAATTACTTTCTCCGTCGTTTGAATATCATCTTGGATTCCTCGTGCTTCAATTTTGGCAGATTTATCTATATCTGAGCGTCTTAACACATCACTAGCTTCTTGGAAAGCGTTATCAAAATCTCCGAGTGATAATAAGCACCTCGCATATCTCAACTGAATTTTCATATTCCCAGGATGAAATTTCAAGGCCACGCAACAATCTTCAGCAGCTTTCAAAGGATGTCCTAACATCATATGTGTAGCTGCGCGATTTGAATATAATCCAACTTTAATTTTGTGAATTTCTTCAATATTATTCACGATTTGATTCGCATCTTTCAACGCAACTGTATATAGACGTAATGCTTCAGTATAATCACTGCGTTTATATGCATCGTTTCCAGATGATTTATCGCGCTCGACACAGGCGCGAAGCAAAACTTGCTGTTGTTCTTGGGCACATTGTAAATCGTCCACGGACGCAGTAGACGATAAAGCAATCCTTTCAATGAATTTTCGTGCGCCGCTTAAATTTGAGAGCGATAAAGAGCTTTGAGCAGCTTGCAAAAGCGCTTTGATGTTCTCTTCATCAACATTTAAGACATTCAAGCACTCTTGCAACGCATCACTATCTCTTCCAAGTGCCATTAAAGCAGCCGCTCTATTTGTCCGCAACATTAAATGGTTTTGATCAATTAGCGCCATCCCGCTCGTTTCTAGAAGTGAAATCGCCTCTGCGTAATATCCTTCAGCGCTACTTAAATCACCCATTGCATACGCTCTATTCCCTCTGAGTCTAAATCGCTCTGCGCTCTTTAAAGCCTTGATTTGCTTTTGTTTCAGCATTTCGTTCGAGAGCTCCTGTGCTACACGTTTTCTTTCTAATTCAATATCGCGTTCCATTTCTTTAACTTCTTCCCAAGCTCTATTGCACTGTTTTCTATACATATCTCGCGTTTTTTCAGCTTCTTCTAGAACGAGCGCGGCTTCGCTAACTTTTTCTTCGCTCGCAGAAAGTTTCAATTCTAAATCTACATGCTTCAACTCATATCTTCTCAATTTCATTTCCATCTCTGCGTTTACATGTGGTGGTTTATTATTATCCGTAGACTCGTTATATATATTATTAGTTGAGGTTTGAGAAGACGTTTCTTCGCTATCGTTGTCGTCGTCGTCGCCGTCTTCGCTTGTTGTTATAGTCGCGTTATTAATACTACTATTAATAATATTATCATTCATTATCGTTCTCTTATTTTTCTCGTTCTTCTTCTCCACCGCAGCCGCTTTGCTGCTACTGCTATTACTATTACGACTTTTCGTTGTCGTCGTTGCTCTATATTCTTCTTCATAATAATCGTAACCATTATAATCATCGTCGTCGTCGTTACCAATCACTACTCGTTCGTAATATAATGTATTATTATTATTATTATCATTTAAAGAAGAAGAAGAAGGAGAGGCTGATGCTTCTTTTACTAATATTGTTTGTTCTTCTCGTTCTTCTCGTTGTCGTTGAGCGTATTTTCTTTCGATATTACTATTTCGTTCTCGTTCTCGTTCTTCGTTCTGATGTTCTTTTCTTCTGTTGCCTTTTCTACTGACGCTCGTAATAGTAGTATCGTTTTCAGAAAATATGAGTTCCTTTTGTAGTTCTCTCTTTAATTCCCATAATCGTTCTGCGTTAGTATGATTATGATTATGATTATCATTATCATTTCTTCGTTCCTCTTCCTCTTCCTCTTCCTCTTCTCCTGACGATTTGTGAGAATTTGTTTCCGTTATTAAAGAAACTATTGTTCTTCGAGTTTTAGTTTCAGTCGTCGTCGTTGATGATGATGATGATGATTGTGGTAAAGATTGACTGAATCGTCTGCGTCTATTCATGGATAAATTCATTTAATTATCGTTTGAGCTATATGGTATAGTAGTTATTGTTTTTGCTTACGCACGGCGAACGCGCGTATAAAGTAGTTTAAGTAGTGTAGATCTTTATCATCAGTGGGCAAAAATTGAGCAAAAATTGGCTCATCAGTCAGTTTTCCCCTTTTCGCGTTGACCACTCGTCTGCTGACACAAACTGACTTGACACTTGACTTTTATGAGTGATGACAGTATAGAGCAATATATTTAGAGTCAAAAAAATGCCACCAAAGAAGCAGAAGAAATCAGAACCCGTTCAAGCATCATCATCGCTATCAGTTCCTTCTCATGAGAAGAATAAGAAGAATACTCAGACGAAGAAGAGGATGAAGATGAAGAGTAGTAGTAAAAATAAAGGGAACAAAAAAAAAGAAGAAGATGATGATGATGATGAAGAAGATGATGAAGAAGATAATGATGATCATGGAGATGATGGTGTATGATGAAGATGATGAAGAAGAAGATGCTGATGATAATGATGATGAAGCTGAAGATGATGAAGGTATTGATGATAATGACGATGAAGATGATGATGATGAAGAAGATGCTGATGATC
>Ga0114998_10004066_pt1 | contig 10743 bp, 9 predicted proteins | sample ArcticOcean_MG_C_5_FD_87044 | JGI IMG/M metagenome (GOLD analysis project Ga0114998, IMG submission 87044) | Marine microbial communities from western Arctic Ocean - ArcticOcean_MG_CB4_138 | ecosystem: Environmental > Aquatic > Marine > Oceanic | place: Arctic Ocean: Canada Basin | collected...
AGGCTCATTCTTTGCTCCCGGTCAATGCACAGGGGCGCTATATTGGTTCCACAGTACGGGTGCTGGTGTCTCAGAAAATATACGGCGCTGGGTACCGCCTGATAACAGCGTTTGAGCTTACAGATGGGCGAACTATTATGGTGGATCGTGGTTTTATCTCAGTGCGTGCCACAATGCCTAGCACCCCTGATGGTCTGGGCCAAGTGATTGGCAACCTGCAATGGCCGAAGGAAGTTGATGGCTTCACGCCGAGTAATGATCTTGAAGCTAACATCTGGTTTGCGCGTGATGTGCCTAGCTTAGCCGCGCATCTGAATGCTGAGCCTATCTTACTGGTACTACGCGAGAGTAGCTTTGATAAAGATGACGCCACCCCCCTGCCCAAGATGGTAGCTAATATTCCTAATAACCATTTGAATTATGCGATCACTTGGTTCTCTTTAGCACTTATCTGGCTTGGAATGAGTGGCTATTTCCTTTACCGATCCTCCAACACTAAACCGTAAGGCTAAGGTAATGAAATATATCTCTACTCGTGGTAATGCTCCTGTTTTGTCATTTGAAGATGCAATGTTGACGGGTCTTGCTCGCGATGGTGGTCTTTATGTGCCCGAAACTATCCCAAAGTTAAGCCATTCTGGCATCGCTGCTATGGCCGGCTTGCCCTACGAAGAGGTTGCCTTTCGGGTGATACAGCCTTTTGTGGGAAACAGTTTCTCAGATACTGAACTAATGGAAGCGATAACAACTGCCTATGCTGGCTTTGGCCACGTGGCCCGCGCGCCTTTGGTGCAATTGGGCCCAAATCACCACCTGCTGGAATTGTTCCATGGCCCAACTTTGGCATTCAAAGATTTTGCCATGCAGTTAATTGGCCAATTATTCCAGATTTCTTTGGGCCGCCGTGGTGAGCAAGTCACGATTGTTGGGGCAACCTCTGGTGATACTGGAGCTGCAGCAATTGAAGCCTTCCGGGGGCTTGCTGCAGCTAATATATTTATTTTGTTCCCTAATGGTCGGGTTTCTGAGGTGCAACGTCGTCAGATGACAACTCCAACTGAATCGAACGTCCACGCCATTGCCATGGATGGGACATTTGACACTTGTCAGGGGATGTTAAAAGACATGTTTAATGACTTTAAATTCCGTGATGGTGTTAAACTCGCGGGGGTGAACTCAATCAACTGGGCTCGGGTTCTGACCCAGGTGGTTTATTACTTCAGTTCTGCCACAGCGCTGGGTGCACCTCATCGCAAAGTGTCTTTCACCGTGCCTACGGGTAACTTTGGCGATATTTTTGCGGGCTACATCGCCAAGCGGATGGGACTGCCGATTGACCGTTTAGTCATCGCTACCAATCGCAACGACATTTTGCACCGTGCTATTCGAACTGGCCGTTACGATATGGACACAGTATTTCCCACAATCACCCCTTCGATGGATATTCAGGTATCCTCCAATTTTGAGCGTGCTTTGTTTGATGCATACGATCGCGATGGCAGTGTTATAGCACAATTAATGGGTGAGATGAAGCAGGGTGGCTTTGGCATCAGTCAGGGTGCGCTTGAGGTGCTGCGAAACCATTTTGATAGTGGAAGTAGCGTGGAAGAAGAGACCAGTGCCACCATTAAAGCTATTTTTGAAACCACTGGTGAAGTCCTTTGCCCACATTCAGCCGTAGGTGTTAAGGTTGGGCATAATAACTTAGGTTCCTCGCCTATGATCACTTTGGCAACCGCACATCCCGCCAAATTCCCGGATGCAGTTGAGGCTGCCACGGGCTTGCTGCCTGTTTTGCCACGCTGGCTTGCAGATTTATTTGACAGGCCAGAACGCCTTACTGAGATGCCCAATAATTTGCAGAAGATGAAATCCCTTATTTGCGAGCGTATTGCACCTTGACCGTACAAACCCATCACCTAAAAAACGGCTTTCGTATAGTAACCGAAAATATGCCAGGGCTGAAATCTGCTTCTATTGGAATTTGGATAAATGCTGGTGGTAGGCATGAGCGAATCGAGCAAAACGGGATTGCGCACTTCCTGGAACATATGGCTTTTAAGGGTACCTCACGGAGAAGCTCGGTTCAGATTGCTGAAGCTATTGAGGATGTGGGTGGCTATATTAACGCTTATACTAGCCGCGAAATGACGGCCTATTATGCGAGGGTCTTGGCCGGTGATGTGTCGTTAGCGTTAGATGTGGTATCTGACATCGTACTCAATCCAATCTTTGACCCAGCAGAAATTGAGGTTGAACGTGGTGTAATTCTTTCAGAAATAGGCCAGGCGCTCGACACGCCTGACGATATTATTTTCGATTGGTTGCAAGAGGTGTCTTATCCAGATCAACCTTTGGGTCGTTCGATCCTAGGACCCGAAGAGCGGGTGGCTAATTTTCAGAAGTGGGACCTTTCAACTTTTGTTTCAGAAAATTATGGTGCAAATCAGATGATTTTGGCTGCGGCAGGTGCCGTGGATCACGATAAAATTGTGTTGCAATGTGAAGAAATTTTTGGAGATTTAGTAGCACGCAAGCAGTCACCTGTTTTGCCAGGCTATTTTCAAGGAGGGGAAATACGTCAGGTAAAAGACCTAGAGCAAGCTCATTTTGCTTTGGCCTTTGAAAGTCCCAACTACAAAAATCCAGACATTTATACAGCGCAAGTTTTTGCCACGGCTTTTGGTGGTGGCATGTCGTCTCGACTATTTCAGGAAATTCGCGAAAAGCGTGGGCTCTGTTATTCTATTTTTGCCAGCGTGGGCGCATATTGCGATACAGGTACTCTGACAATGTATGCTGGGACGTCCGGGGACAAAGTTTCTGAGCTGGCAAACATTACCATGGATGAGCTTAAGCGCGCTGCAGATGATATGGGTGAGGCCGAAGTTGCCCGCGCTCGGGCACAGATGAAGGCGGGGCTACTCATGGGATTGGAAAGCCCGTCATCACGGGCGGAGAGATTGGCGCGGATGGTTGCTATCTGGGACCGTATCCCATCATTGGATGAAATTGTGGCACAGATTGATGGCGTGACCACCGAAACTGTGCGAAATTTTGCGGGATCTATGTCTTCGGGCGCACCTGCGGCAATGGCACTTTATGGTCCAGTGGCTGATGCGCCTGCAGTTGAAAAATTACAGGCCCGATTGGTGGCGTGATGTTTGGGCTATCTCCAAAGCTGATTATAGAGACAGAGCGGTTGATTTTGCGGCCACCGCATCACAATGATTTCAACCATTGGGTACAGCTACGGACGGACAGTCGTGATTTTTTATCTCCCTGGGATCCGGTGTGGTCAGATGAACACCTGATGCTTAAAAACTTTACAAATCGGGTATATTGGGCCCGACGTGCAGTCAGAAACGGCAGCGGTTGTCCATTGTTCTTGATCCGAAAAACTGATCGAGCTCTGATTGGCGCTGTGACCCTCGATAATATTCGGCGCGGTCCTGCGCAAGCAGGAACCTTAGGTTATTGGACCGGGCAAGTTTATGCCCGCCAGGGCTATATGAGAGAAGCGGTTAATCGTGTGGTCTTGCATGCTTTTAGTAAGCTAGATCTCAGTAGGATCGAGGCGGCTTGTCTTCCTGAAAATAAACCGTCCCGTGGGTTATTAGAAAACTGTGGATTCAAATACGAAGGTGTAGCCCAAAGTTACTTGCAAATTTCTGGACGCTGGCGAACCCATGTGCTTTATGCCGCGATCCGGCATGATCGGCGTGGCAAGACTGAAGCGGGTTAATCGCCTGAGAAAGCACAGAGCGTATGAACACGCATGTCCATAGATTCTAACAGTTTACGACCGCCCAGGTCAGGAAGATCAATCACGAAAGAACAGCCTATAACTTTGGCACCTAACTTCTCAAGTAGCTTTAGTCCCGCCTGCGCAGTGCCGCCTGTAGCTAAAAGATCATCAACTACGAGTACTTTTTCGCCTGGTTCGATAGCATCTTCGTGGATTTCCATTACTGCCTCACCATATTCCAGCGTGTAGGCCTGCGAAATGGTTTTTCCGGGTAGCTTGCCTTGTTTGCGGATAGGGACGAAACCTTTGCACAGCTGATGCGCAATAGCGCCACCTAAGATAAAGCCCCGCGCCTCAAGCCCAATGATTTTATCCACCCCAATCCCTGCATATGGGTGCAGCATTTGGTCAATAGCCAAGCGTAAACCCCGGGGATCGGAAAATAATGTTGTCACATCTCGAAACATGATGCCCGCATGGGGGAAGTTGGGGATTGTACGGATATAATCTTCCACAGTTTTCATGATAACCCCATTTTTATATATATGATCTTATGTTGGCAAACTGGGTTCCTCAATAGGGCAATGCGGATAAAGCTTCTAAAATTTCAGCCTAAACTAAGGCTAATCCTCGGCTTAGTCTACTAGTGCGGACCTTGAGTTGCGTCCAATAGGTTTCTGGCCCACGCGCTGCATTCACGCGTTTGGCATGCAAGGATGAAATCGTCTCAACACGAACAGTTTTACCGAAGACAAGGGCTGTATCTGCGGGTTCTACTATCTCAGAGTACCCGCCCTGCAACAGCATCTAGTTTGGCTAGCAAGGCCGGGGCCCGCATTTCGGGGGCTGTCAATATGGCAAATTCGAGTGATTTGTCGCAACCTTGTGGACAATTGGCCTGCTCAGAAATCATCGAGGCGGGCAGACGGGAGATAAGCCCTTTGGCTTGGACGGAATTCTCCGTCAACGTTTTAATAATCTCTGTCACGTCCACCTCGCCATGATCTGGATGCCAGCTATCGTAATCGGTAATCATTGCGATGGAAGCGTAACACAGCTCAGCCTCTCTGGCCAACTTGGCTTCGGGCATATTAGTCATGCCAATAACATCACAGCCCCAAACATCACGGTACAAACGGCTTTCGGCTAACGATGAAAATTGTGGCCCCTCCATCGCCAGATAGGTGCCACCGCAGTGTGCAGTGATCCCTTGGGCAGCTGCCGCTTCTTGGCAGGCCTGTGATAGGCGCTGACAGGTAGGATGTGCTACACTCACATGTGCAACGCAACCCGTCCCAAAAAAAGAACTTTCGCGCGCAGTGGTGCGGTCAATAAATTGATCTACGATCACAAAATGTCCAGGCTTGATATCATCACGAAACGAACCGCAGGCGCTGATGCTGATAACATCTGTAACTCCAAGCCGTTTGAGCGCGTCAATGTTGGCTCGGTAAGGGACGCTGCTAGGCGAGTGGACATGCCCACGTCCATGGCGGGGCAAAAATGCCATGTCGACGCCCTGCAGAGTTCCAGTCAATATCTCATCGGATGGAGTACCCCAAGGGCTTTCGATTTTCTGCCATGTTGGATTTTGCAATCCGTCTATATCATAAAGTCCAGATCCGCCGATGATCCCAATTTTTGTGTTCTGCATGGCCAGAATTCCCTAAAAAAAGCATTTACGTGATATTATCGCATAATTGTTGCATCACTGCCAAGATTGCAATCAGGATGATTATAAGAATGCCGTGACCTCAGCTAAATATATGTTATGAGGCTCCAACATATAAAATTTTTTGACTAAAAAGGTTTCCCATTATGTCTCGTGTCTTGTTGGCTGCATTGGCGGCCAAACCCTCTTTTGCCGATTTTAACCTTAGTGCTGGCGAGCCAATAACTGTAGGCCGCATCCGCATTGAGCTTTTGGCTGGCCTCACTGTTGCCTTAGCTTTAGTGCCTGAGGCGGTCGCGTTTGCCTTTGTGGCAGGCGTCCATCCCTTAGTGGGGCTATATGCGGCCTTTATTGTGGGTCTTATTACCGCTTTGATAGGTGGACGGCCTGGGATGATCTCTGGTGCTACAGGGGCCTTGGCCGTGGTGATGGTAGCGCTGGTAGCGCAACATGGGGTGGAATATCTTTTTGCGACCGTGGTACTAATGGGGCTGATCCAGATTGTGGTTGGGGTCATGAAATGGGGTAAATTTATCCGACTGGTGCCGCATCCGGTGATGCTGGGGTTTGTGAACGGGTTGGCCATTGTAATTTTCCTGGCGCAAATGACACAATTTAAAGTGCCCGGTACTGTTGTTAACACTGGCCATGGTATGTCTGGTGGTGAGTGGCTATCGGGGATGCCAATGTTGATCATGATGAGCCTAGTGGCGCTAACAATGGTGATAGTTTGGGGTATGCCAAAACTAACCAAAGCCATCCCGGCACCGTTGGCTGGAATCGGTATTGTTGCCATCATTGTTATTGCGTTTGGCATCGACGTGCCACGAGTTGGAGATCTGGCCAGCATTGAAGGTGGTTTTCCGAAGTTTCATATCCCAAGCGTGCCGTTTACCTTGGACACATTCTGGATCATCCTTCCCTATGCTGGGATATTGGCAGCGATTGGTCTGATAGAAAGTTTGCTGACGCTAAACCTTGTGGGCGATATCACCAACAAGCGTGGTGGAGCTAGCCAAGAAAGTATTGCGCAGGGCATTGCCAATACGGTCACTGGTTTTTTTGGGGGTATGGGCGGTTGCGCCATGATTGGGCAATCTATGATCAATGTAAAATCTGGTGGTCGTACTCGGATAGCCGGCATTGCTGCAGCTCTTTTTTTACTGGCTTTTATTGTGGTGGCTTCACCGCTGATTGAACAAATCCCGCTGGCCGCTTTAGTAGGAGTTATGTTCATGGTTGTGATTGGTACCTTTGCTTGGAACAGTCTTAAAATAATGCGTAAAGTTCCTTTGACCGATGCCTTTGTAATCATCTTGGTCACTGTTGTGACAGTTATGACTGACCTTGCGATTGCTGTGGTTGTTGGTGTGATCGTCTCAGCTTTGGCCTATTCGTGGCAGAACGCGACGCGTATCCATGCAAACCGGTCTGTGGAAGCGGATGGTACTAAGGTTTACAAGATCCGTGGCCCATTATTCTTTGGCTCCTCAGAAGGATTTTCCGAACTCTTCACTCCAAATGAGGATCCAACAAAGGTTATTGTCGATTTTGTTGATAGCCGTGTTGCTGATCAATCTGCATTGCAGGCGATTGAAGCGGTAGCTCTGAAGTATGAAGAAGCAGGTAAGCGCATTCAATTACGTCACCTCAGTAAAGATTGTCATTACCTGCTGAGTAAAGCAGGGCATTTGATTGTGGATAGTGATGATGATCCTGACTATGAGGTCGCCGTGGATTATGGTGTGCGCACTGGAATTTTAGCAGCTGGGCACTAGCAAAAATACTCAGATGCTTGGGTCATTCATCCGGGCGGTTGAGTGAAAAAATATTATCTACTACTGAATAATCTTTGTAGCCTAAGCGTGACAGTGGCTTGAATGTGCGAACGTCAAACAAACCTTCCACCATGCAGTCATCGCGCATATGCACGCCGGTTACCTCGCCAAAGACGGTGAAATTAGCCTCTCCAGGCAACTGAAAAATCTGGGTCAGCTTGCATTCTAAACTGGCTGGTGCATTGGCCACGCGAAATCCTGTGATGGTGTTGCAGGCGACTCCTTCCAATCCCGCTTTATCAAATTCATCTTCACTTTTAGCCAAACTGGCAGAAGTGGCATTCATTGCATCGAGCATGCCGTATTCAACGATATTGACGCAGAACATGCCTGTTTCGCGGATGTTGCTCACACTGTCTTTAGTACCATCTTGATCTGGCTTGACGCCAGTTGAGGCAAACATGACCTGTGGTGGCACATAGGCTACTGCATTGAAAAATGAGTAGGGAGCTAAATTACGGTTTCCTGAGCTATCTTGCGTCGATATCCAGCCAATTGGGCGGGGTGTTATGATGGCATTGAATGGATTATGTGGCAGGCCATGGCCATCTTCGGGGCGGTAGAACATTGGGTCTCCTCTTGGTTTGCGGAGAGGGTAACTGCGTGCTAGGCCAGTTGCAAAAGGAAAGAAGGGCAAGGCGGTGTATCATTTAAACCGCGAGGTAGAAGGTGATTGGTGGGAAGTCGAAGCACTATATGATTTGTGCTTCGCGCCTGGTAGAGAAGCTTTGTCATCTTACCGTCTCCGCGATGGAGTTACGCCGATAAGTTCGTTGTCATATGTTGCTCGTGATGCCAATGGTCTTTTAGCTGCTGCAATACGTTATTGGCCCGTTATGGTGGGTGATGCGCATACTTTGCTGCTTGGGCCAATAGCTGTTCATCCGACACGGCAAGGTGAGGGACTTGGTGAATATTTGATCCGTGAGAGCCTTGCCGTGGCCCTGGGTCATGGATGGAACAGGGTGATGCTGGTGGGGGATGAACCTTACTACAAACGTTTTGGTTTCAACATATTGCCAGGTGTGCATATGCCGCCGCCTACAAATCCAAACCGCGTTTTGGGCATGGCCCTAGTGCCTGGCACTTGGGCTGGTGTAACAGGGCATGTACGTGTGGCGCCTAACTTTTGAGGTTTATCCATTCTACGACTGAAGAGCGAACCGATTGAAGCCCATCGCCTCGGGCCTTATCAATCACACTCTTTAATTCTTTTAGGTCAATGCGCCGGATCAAATGCTTGACTGGGGCAATGGATGCCGGGCGCATAGATAGAGTCTGGATGCCAAGAGCCGCGAAGCAAGCTGCTTCCAGTGGTCTGCCAGCATCCTCACCACAAAATGACAATTGGGTTTTGCTGTTGCGGGCTCGACCTACAATTTGCTCTAAAAAGTTAAGGAAGCTTGTATTTAGTGTATCGTAGCGTTTACGCACCCGCTCATTTTCGCGATCTGCGGCGAAAAAGAATTGTTTGAGATCATTTCCACCGATGGAGAGGAAGTCGACTTCTTTAAAAAACCGATCGGGGGCAAAAGCCAAAGACGGGGTCTCCAACATAGCACCAACTTGGATATTTTTAGGTAAAGTATGACCTAATTTTATTTCTCGCAACTTGGCGCGTTCCAACTCGGCTTTGGCGTCTCTAAACTCGTCATATTGGGCAACAAATGGGAACATCACAGTTAAATCGCGACCTGCTGTGGCGCGTAATAAAGCCTGGAGCTGCATGCGTAAAATACCTGGTTTATCTAATCCTACCCTGATTGCACGCCAGCCCATGGCTGGGTTGGGTTCATCTTGTGGAGCCATGTAGGGAAGTACTTTGTCGGAGCCAATATCGAGCGTGCGAAATACTACCTTGCGGCCTTTGGCCGCGTCCATAACACGGGTATATTGTGTAACTAACTCGGCACGTTTAGGCATTTTGTTTTGGGTTAAAAACTGCAACTCAGTTCGAAATAAACCAACACCTTCGGCGCCTGAGGTAGGCAGGGATGGTAAATCAGCCATCAAGCCCGCATTCATTAGCAGTTCAACGATTGTGCCACATTTGGCTTGAGCTGGCTTCTCACGAATCTTTACATAACGATCTGCAGCCTGTTGCATCATAGCAATTTTATCTTGAACAGCTTTTTGCACTCCCTCATCTGGACGCAGATGCACCGTACTTTGATCACCATCCACCATAATGCGATCGCCATTAAGGGCTTCTGTCACGATTCCCTTCGCGTGGATGACCAAGGGAATGGCCAAGGCCCTCGCCACAATCGCAGCATGTGAGCCGACCGACCCCTCTTCCAATACGATTCCGCACAGGTTCTGGCCATAATCAAGTAATTCACCTGGACCAATATTTCGCGCTACCAAAACGGGATTTTGTGGTACCTCCGCGCCAGTATTGCTGCCTTGTCCAGTGAGCAAGCGTAATAGGCGATTGGACAGATCATCTAGATCATGCAGGCGTTCGCGGAGGTAGGCGTCTTTGGATTGTCCAATTCGGCTTCGGGCTGTGGACTGCTCTTTTTCTACAGCGGCTTCTGCTGACAAGCCGCGTTGGATGTCTTCCTCCATTCTCCGACGCCAGCCTTTAGAATGAGCAAATAGGCGGTAGGCTTCCAAAACCTCCAAGTGCTCTCCGTCACCTATTTGGGCATCTGTAAGCATCTGATCTACGGAGATCCTCAACTTATCTAGTGCGCCTTCAAGGCGAATTTTCTCAACTTCGGGATCGTCAGAAATTGGATTTGTAACCACAACACGTGGTTCATGCAGATAGACCACACCCTCAGATACGCCCTCCTGACCGCTTAGGCCCTGAAATGTAAAAGGATTTTTATGCCGCGGAGAAAGGGCATCTCCATCACCCACAAAGGCACCTAGTTCAGTCATTTCAGCCAACACCATCGCTACAACCTCAAGCGCATAGATTTCATCAGCTGAAAATTCGCGGGCTTCTTTGGATTGAACTACTAGCACTCCAAGCGACTCTCCTAGCCGTTGGATTGGGACTCCAAGAAAGGACGAATAAATTTCCTCTCCTGTTTCTGGCATGAACCGGAACCCCTTGGCGGAGGGTGCATCTGCTGTATTAATAACGCGGTTGAAGCGAGCAACACGGCCTACTAGACCTTCACCAATCCTCATTCTGGTCTGGTGAACCGCCGTCGCATTTAGCCCTTTGGATGCGCAAAGCTCAAGGGTTTCACTGTCACGAAAGAGGTAAATTGAACAAACTTCAGAGCGCATGGATCCCGCAGTTAGTTGCACAATTTTATCAAGCCGAGCCTGACCCGCCGAATCTTCGGCCATAGCATTGCGCAGTGCTCCAAGAAGCTTGCGACTTTCAGTCTCTGAGGTTTTAGCCATTTAGAAGTATGCTCCTAGGCTGCTTTTTCCAATTCAAAAGCATCATGCAGGGTCTGAACTGCTAATTCCATATATTTTCGTTCAATCAGAACAGAAATTTTGATCTCAGAAGTTGTTAT
>Ga0114998_10004072_pt1 | contig 10737 bp, 5 predicted proteins | sample ArcticOcean_MG_C_5_FD_87044 | JGI IMG/M metagenome (GOLD analysis project Ga0114998, IMG submission 87044) | Marine microbial communities from western Arctic Ocean - ArcticOcean_MG_CB4_138 | ecosystem: Environmental > Aquatic > Marine > Oceanic | place: Arctic Ocean: Canada Basin | collected...
ACAAATTTTATAAATAAATATTTTCCATTTAACAATTCTTGACCACTTAAATTATTTTCTTTTGATAAATTAACAATTAAAATATCAACTGAAAATCTCAAAACTAATTTTAATAAGCTGTTATCTGTTATATTATCTTTCTTTAAAATCCAAATTTGTCCTAGAGAATGATATTCTAAAATAGACCTAACATCCTCATTTTTCTTAAAACATGGTATTTTAATTTCATTTCTCATTAACCTAATGTTTTCATCGGTTGAATCACTTATGATGCAACATTTATAAACATTAATTAAATCAGGTTTATCTAATAATATTTTATTTATATCTTTAAAGTTACCAATTAGCATTATGTTTTTCTGAATAATATTACTTTCAATAAGATATAAATAAGACATATTTGATAATTTTTTAACAATAAATAAAGTAAATATTATTAAAAAAATTAAATATAAAAAATTTATATTTATATCAAAATTTACATTTATTATAAAAAAATAAGAAAAAGTTAGAATTACTGATATTATTAATGGTAAAATAACTAACTTTAAAAACGATATAAAATTTAATTCATATTTATTTTTATTTGTAAAAAATATGGATGTAATAAAAAAAAATAATGTAATCATAATTGCAAGATCAAAATATTTTGATGATGTAAATAACTCAGATTCAGTTAAATCATAAATTGTATAATTTTCCAAAATTGAAAAGATATACAAAGAAACTAGAACAGAAAATGTATTTAAAATAATTGAAAAATAAATAAATAATTTATCATCATTTTGAAATACCTTTTCAAGTCTAAGCATAATATTTAATTTTTAGAATAATAATCTGGAGAATAATTGTAATAATAACTATAATAACTGTCTTTAGATGTGTCTATATCGTTCAATATTAAACCACTAAGATTGGCACCTACATTTTGTAGTTTTTTGATACTTGACATAAATGACAGTGTTTTTGTAACGTCCGACCTTATAATAAAAAAATTATGATCAGCAGCTTGCGCTAAAATTAGTGTATCTGACACTGGTTGAACTGGGGGAGAATCAATAATTACATAGTCATATTCAATTTTTAATATATCTAAAAATTTTTTAAACTGTTCTTTATTGACTATATCAGATAGGTCAAATCGTTTTTCACCAGAGGTAATTATTTTTAAATTCGTACCAGGTACCAACATAATAGCTTTATCAAAATTAGCAGTACCAGAAATTATTTCACCAAGGCCTACAATTTCTTTATCAAATTGATAAAAGCTATTCAAAACTGAGGGTCTTCTAATATCAGCCTCTATAAATAAGACTTTATTAGTTTTTTCCAGTGATAAAGCTAAATTAAATGCATATGTAGTTTTACCTTCTGATGGATTAGAAGAGGTTATCATAAAACTTTTATTTTTTTCAAATTTTGATTCTATAGTTGCTCTCGAAGATCTTACTGCTTCAGAAAACGATGATTCACTATCTTCTAAAAATAATTGTAATAAATGGTATCCTTTTTTTGTATCTATAACTTTTGGTAAAGCTCCTATTTGAGGAATATTTACTGATGAGAGCGTTTCGGGATTCTTAATTACAGATGAATTCATTTCCTTATAAAATATAAGCAAATACAAGCTAAAAAAAGATATAATTAAACTTAACATAAAATTATTAAATGGTTGTGGGTAAAATGCAGATGATGCTAAGTTTGGCATTTCAATAATTCTAAGTTTGGATACTTGCAAATTTTGAGCCTCATTAGTTTCTTTAACTCTTTGCAGAAAAGTTTCATATAATTTGTTGCTACTTTCAACCTCCCTAGAATACTTCATCATGCCCGACTCTTTTTCTTCAATTAATCTTAATTCATCAGTTGCAATAATTAATTCCTCCTCTGTAGAATTAATAAAATTTTTAATATTACTAAGCTCAAATGCCTTTTCTTGAATGGTACTTTTTAAAATTTTTTCAAGCTGAAGTTCTAAACTAGCTTTTAATTCATATGATTGTTTAACTTTAGGATGTTTATCCGTATAAATTAATAACAATGATTGAATGTTGCTTTCATTTCCAGCTAAACTTTTTTTGATATTAATTATCTCAGTAGTTTTTTTGAATTCATCAATCGCTAAAAGAGCATCAACATCACCATTAGCAACTTTTATAGAAAGTAAATTATTTTCTAATTTTTGTTTATTTTTTTCTGATTCAAGTATTCTTGCTGTGAGGTTTTGAATTTCTTTTATTTTTAATTCCTTAACATTTCCAGTGTCGACTAAGTTTTTTTCTTTTTTATATTTAGAAAGTTTCTGTTCTGCAATATCAATTTCTGCTGCTAAAGCTTTTAATCTTTCTGTTATTTTTTTATTAGCATAACTGGTTATTTGGATTTTTGTGTCAATTTCATATCTTTGATATGAATCAATAATATTATTTAGAGCAAGTTGAGAAATCTTAGCACTCTTTGAAATAAAACTTAATTGCAAAACATCACTTCTTGGTAAATTATTAACAGAAAAGTTTTTTCTTAAAATATTTTTTATATATTCATCATCAACAACAAGTTTTTTTTTTAGTATTCTTTTTATAAAACTATTCTCTACAGTTGAGTATAGCTCTTTAAATTCTAAATTATTTTTTTCATCTGCCATAATATAAGAAATCACTTCCTCACTTTTTAATATAGCAATTTGGTTATTAACCCTCGTTTGTATATTATCAAAAGTATAAGCTTCTTCAATATTAACGATTTTATTTTCATCTGGAGCTATAACAAGTGTGGCTTCACTTAAAAATTTTTTTTCTAAATTTAACGAAATAAAATAAGTTAAAATCGATATTAATAGAGATAATCCAATTAATTTTTTATAGTTTTTGGTTATTATTAATAAATAGAATCTAAAATTACCGATATCTAGAAAATCTAGAATTGAATTTAATTCTTTTAACATTTAAGTTTTTTTTTAAGCATATAAAATTAAAAATATATAAAAAAACAAGTATTTTTAGAGCTTAGAAGTAAATATAGGTTCAGGATACTAGTTTTATAGTAAAATATCTAATTATTACTCTTAAATTCTAATTTAGATTTATATATAGTAAATATTTCAATAATTAATATATCTATAATATGCTTATTAAATTTAGATTTATTTTCTTTTTAACTTTGTTTTTTTTATTAACAGGCTGTTTGGGATCCACTGGTATAGACAAAAATCCAAAAAACAAAGTATCCAAATTTAAACAGGGAAGTCCTTTATCTGAAATAAATGTTAAAATAGTTGATCTTAATAAACTTACACTAAATGAAATAAATAGATTCAATAATAAAAGATTGAATAAAAATAAACTTAAGATATTTGATTTTCCAGAAATTTATAATTATGACTATAAGTATATTTTAGGGCCAGCTGATACAATAAACTTGGACTTGACTGAAACAGATGATTTGGATAGTTCTTACACAATAGGCTCTGACGGAACAATTGATTTACCATTTATAGGAAAGGTAAACATTAACAATTTAAGTGTAATAGAGGCAGAAAAACATTTAATAAAAGAGCTAAAAAGTTTTTACAAGTACACAGATTTACAAATAGAAGTCACAGAATATAATAGTAGTAAGGCTTTCTTTACTGGAGCTATACGAGAACAAAAAACAATTCAACTTGATCAAAAACCAATAAAAATAATTGAGGCTGCAATTCAATCAAATTTTAATCCTAATTCTGGTAGTAAACTATATGGATCAAAAGGGTTCTTAAGAAGAGATGGCAAGGTTTACAGTATAGATTTAATGCAAATAATTAAGGATAAAAATAAAAAAGAAAATTTTTTTATTAAAAAAGATGATGTAATTTTTTTAAATCGAAACACAGATACAATACATGTATTTGGTGAAATATCGAGACCAGGGGTATATTTTGAAAATCTTAACTATTCATTAACTGAATTACTATCTTCAAGTGGAATCAATAAGCTAACAGCTAATGCTAAAAATATTTTTGTTATTAGAGAAAATTTTGAAAAAAATTTGCACTTAGATGTATTTAAACTTGATATAAGAAATCCAACAAATTTAATCATAGGGAAAAAATTTTTACTACAACCAAATGATATAGTATATGTACCAGCATCTAAGATTGTTAAATTAAATAGAGTTATAAGCTTATTGCTTCCTCAAACAGATCTGTTCAATTCATACAACCCAATAATTCAAGATGGTGTAAAAGGTGGAGCATATGTTAACCTAACAGAGTAAGATATTAATATAAAAATAAATTACATAAAAAAACTAATTTAATTTAGATTTATTGAGCTTAAAAAAATTATAAAATAAACTAATAAATAAAATTTGTATTGAAGGTATATGTAAAGAAAAGTCAAAAATTATTACAATTGACAAAATAAAGACAAGTAAAGTTATAATAAAATCTTTAAGGTATTTAAAATTGAATAGATTAATCAAGGATATCAATAAAAAAGAAGAACCTAATAAACCAAATTCACCAAAAAATTCTGACAAACTTGAATGCGCATGAGAAGCATATCTATTATCAATATTATTAAAATTTAAATAAAAAAGATTTTCAAAAGCACCAGCACCATAACCAAAATAGAAAAAATCTTTGATTTGAGCTATTGAAAACTTTATTAAAAAAATTCTACGTAAATTTGAATCTTGTAAATTGTTTGGTGTAAATTCATTAGTCAAAAATGAAAATCTATCTACTAATTTATCAATACCAAAAAAAGTTCCTAAGATTAATACATCAAAAAGTATTATTAATATAAGAGTGTATTTGAAAAAAGTGTTTTTTTTACTATTTAAAAATGAATTAAATAAATAAAAAATCACTATTAATAAAAATAAAAAATTTCCCAACTTAGATAACGAAGTTATTATTCCAATTGATATAAAAATTACAAATATTCTTATATAGATTTTATTATAAAAATTATCTTTATTTTTAGGAAAATATTTTTCAATATTTTTTAAATATTCTAGAGATGCAAACAAACATAATAATAAAAATATAGAAAAAACAGTTCTATTAATAAAAAATCCTGTTGAAGATTTTTCATAGATTGAGTTTTTTATAAAGAGAAAATCTGGATTACCTATTAAATAAAAATAGACCCCTAAAGCTGAGTGAAATGCACCTAAAAATGAAATAAAATAATAAAATCTGAATATATGGCTTTTATTATAAAAGATCATACTCATACATAAGGTTATAAATAATATGGTCATATAGTTTAAAAATTGAAAAAAAGTATTTGATGGTGATAAGCTTATTGAAAAATAATTTCCATCTAGTTCTAATTTTTTTAAGAATAAATATTTAGTTTTCGAAAAGTATTTCAAAAATTCCAGTTCAATTGGTATTATTTGAAATAATAAAAAAAGTAAAAAAAATATATAAAAAAATATTGCTGTTTTATTTTCATTAAGTTTTTTAATTAAATGAATATTATAATTTTTATCCTGTTTAGAAAATAAAAATAAGCCAACCATTAATATAAAGTTAATTTGAATTGCTATGTTGGAATTACCTCCATTTAGTAAGCTATTAAAAAAAACTATTATAAAAAATGAATATTGATATTTTTTATTTTTTGAAATTTGCATATTTAATTTTATGATGGTGAAGCATCATCATCTTCCGAACCAACTGCTTTTGCAGCTGCTAATGCTGCTCTGCTATTATACATTTGACCTTTATACAAAGTTCCTGGCAGATAATCAGCAACAGCAAAATTATAATCACTCTCAGTTGCGTACATGTTTCCTTTAAACATTCTCGGGTATGTTACTGTTACTTCATCATCGTCTGCTGAGTCCTCAGCATTTTCCTCATTTGCATTATCTTCTGATTCTTCAGTATCATCGTCAGTTGGTTGAGGGTCGCTGTCTCCATCACCCACACCAGCATTAGCTCCTTCGCCACCTTCACCATTATTAGCTTCTTCGTTTGAGTCATTATCATTTGTTGAGTCCGATTCATCATCTTCGTCTGCGTCTGCATTATTATTGTTTGAAGTGTATGAAGTATTAGATTCTTCATCTGTAGTAACTGGATCATAATCATTAGATGCCACGGAATTTCCAATTTCACTGTCAGAAACTATTTTAGCAAGTTTTTCTATGTTCGGTTTATTGTACATTACTGTCTGTTGTACTATATTAGATAATGCAGCCACATCATCAGTATCTTCTGCAGTCACACTCTCAAAGCTCATTTCCATTAATCTTTCAACCTGATTGTCTTCCTCATTATTCATGGTGGATAAGCCACTTGATTCGTTATCAACTAAATTAGTTAATACTTTTAGTGAAATTTTTGAACTTGTGTTTTGTTGGTTTGCAGAAACAATTTCATCTACAATTTTTTCCAATATTCCAATATCTGACTGTATTATTAAATTTGATACAAGATTCAAAGATTCATTGTCATCTCCAATGCTTGATGTATCTGTCTCATTTGAATCTGCTATTTCCTGAAAGGTTCTTTCTATTAATCTATCGACCTGCTCATCTTGTTCGATATCAAAATTATTCATTTCTAATGACTGTTGACTAACTAAATTATTTAATATTTTTAATGATAAGTTTGTACCTGTATTTTCTGCATTTACTTCAACTATATTATCAATCATTAATTCTAGTGTTTCTGTATTTGATCTGGCCATAACATTAGTTATTAAAGTAAATGTTTCATCATCTGAATCCAAATTTTCACTTTTACTTGAAAGAATTGAAAAACTTTTTTCTATTAATCTTTCTACTTGTTCATCTTTATCTTCATCAAATTCATTAAATTCTACAGATTCTCTTTCAACTAAATTAGATAAAATTTTTAATGATAGGTTTGAATCTTGATCCACCTCATTTTGTATAAGAATTCTATTAACCAATGTCTCTACTCTATCAATTGAAGATTTAGAAATAACTTTACTTAAAACTTCAATATTTCTGTCAGACCCTTCTGTGATCATTTGATCAAAGACTCTTTTTTTAATATCTACATTTAAAACATTGCTAACATCATCTTCTGTAATAAATGGATTATCATTAGCAGCTAAATCAGAAACTAGATCATCTAGTATTTTTGATTTATTGTTTAAAACATTATCTAAGGCTTCTCCAATATTTTTTTGATCAGAACCATTTAAAACTTCTGATAAAAAAAATACATTTTCCTCATCGATGTTATCAACTATATAATTTATTTTGCTTACTTTTTCTAATTTGATATTTTCAGTAATTGCAATCACATCTTCAAAATCAACCACTCCATCATTATTAATATCTTCTAAAGAGCCAGATAAGAGCTTTCGTTCAATTGATTTTTGAATTAACCCCTCGTCTATTTTACTTGTTTCGATTATTTCACTAGATATGTTTTGTAAATATTTTTTTTCCTCTTCTGTTGCAGATCGTTTTAATATTTCGTTTCGATTATTTATTGAGATTACTTGATCTGGATTAAATAATGTAGTGGAGCTATCTTCACTAGAAATGTTAACTGAACCAACTTTTCCAAAACTATCTTCTGCTAAACTTACACTAAATGTACCATCTGACTCGTTTTCTATATTAAATCTTGTGCCACTTATCCCAATAGTCATTCCTGGAGTTTTAACTTCCATTGACCCACCTTGACTTTTTGCAATAAAACCTGTTTCTATAGATGCTGACCCATTGTCAATAACTATGTTGAAAAATTTTTTTTCATCATCTAGATTAAATTTTTCTACTTTTATCTGTGAATTACTTTTCAATTTTATTGTAGAATTATCTTTATATTGGATAATAATATTTGAATTGCTCTCAGTTTTTATCTCTTCATTTAACGCAATAACATCATATAAAAATAAATCTTTTTCTTTAGTTTCACCATTTTCTAAAAAAACAACACTTTTTACATTACCTTCAATTTTACCTATGAATCCAATTTCTTCAGCTTTTAAATTTTCAAAATAAGTTATAATTAGAATTAATAAAAGATAGATTTTAATATTTAAAAAACTAATATTTAACTTATGAAACATTTTCATTTTTTTAAATTATTTAATAATCTTATCAAATTGTTTATATTTTATAACATATTTTGTTTAATTATTCTTTTTTATCCAAGTTTAAAGGTTAATGAATTTTTTTGGAAAATTACTCCTTATGACTACAAACAATTAGTCAATAATCCCATTAATTTATTTACTGACTCAAATTATTTAAAAAATGAAAGTATCACTGTTACAAAATTATTAAAACTAAATGAAAATAGAAATGCAGTAAGCTCTAAATACTGGAACTATAGTTTCGTTATTGATCATTACAATAAAACTACAAACAAAGATAATAAAAGTGTTCAAAAAAGTTTTTTAAATTTTTTTATTTTAACTAGCAATAATTTTCACAGAAACACTGAATTAAAAAAATATTATATTAAAAATTATTCTTTTTTTTCTGAAAAAAATAAAAAAAAAATTAGGATCTATCTAAATTAACTTCTTAATTTAAAAATTCTCTACTGTAACATTGCTAGTGCCACTTATTGTAAGTGTTCCACTACCGGTTTTTCTTAACTTGCCTTTGGAACCTGAATTACTACCAGCAGCATTTATTGTTGCAGAAACATTACTGTCAGATGAAAGATTTAAATTCAATACTGAAGAGAACATTAAAAATATTTTTGTATTTGAACTTGCAGCAAATTGACCAATATTTTGCGTTCTATCATTCATAATTTTAAAATGACTATTATTAGCAACAGTAAGAGCTCGTCCATTAGGAAGTGCATTATTTACATCTACTCTTATTCCACCAGCATTTATTGTTGTGCCACCTGTAAATGTGTTAGCTCCTGTAAAAGTTATTGTACCATAACCAGTTTTTATAAGACTTCCTGATCCACTAATAACACCACCATACGTACTGTTCTCTGAGTTATTGCCTCCACCAATTAATCTATAAATTTGATTTATACCTAAGTTTCCACTACCTAAAGTAATATTACCACCAGAACTTCCTCCTCCAATTAAGGTTCCTATTATTTCGTTGTTGTTATTTAAATTTAATGAAACACCGCTTGTGTCTTTCAAGTCAATCCAAGCCATATCATTTATTACTCCAGCTGCACCTAGTCTTAGCACTCCACCTGCTACTGTATATCCATTATAAATATCATGAGCACCACTTATGGTAAGTGTTCCTGAACCTTCTTTGTAAAACTGTCCCTTACCACTCATCACACCAGTATAAGCTGTTGAAGTGTCATCTATTCCGGCTTTAAATATTGTATTAATAGACTCATTTATTATGATTTTTCCAGCTCCAGCAATTGAACCGACTGTTATTGATTTATCAACATTCATTGTTGCTCCATTTTCAACTGTGATAGCTGTATCATTACTTAAATCACCACTTCCAGATAATGTAACCTTCCCATTACTTATTGTTGTTGTTCCTGTGTAAGTGTTAGCTCCAGTTAAAGTAAGAGTACCAGTTCCTATTTTGATAAAATTACCCGATCCACTAATAACACCTGCATATGTGCTATTATGAGAAAGTCCTGTAGCAGCTCTATTATCCACTGTTAGATTTCCACTTCCTAAAACTAAGTTACCACCAGAGCTACCACCACCAAATAAAAGACCAATGTTTTCATTGTTACCGTTTAAATCTAATGTAGCACCACTTATATTTGCTAATTCAACAACTCCAGTATCTTGTAAAACTCCAGCTGCCCCTAAAATTATTTTTCCAGCATTAATCAATGTATATCTATGGCTATTCGCACCAGATAAAGTAAGATTTCCTGATCCTGATTTATTTAATTTACCAGATCCTATTATTACACCTGCAAATGTAGTATTTGATGAAGTGTTAACTACTAAAACAGAGTCCCAATTATGAATACGTACTCTTGAATTAGCACTACTACTAATTAAACCTGCGATAGTATTTGAGTAAGCTCCTGACACCCAGAGTGTCCCACTATTATTTATAGTAACTACAGTGCCACTTGGTAAAACGTTTGTTGCTGTTGCATTTAATCCACCATTATTAATAGTTGTGGTTCCTGTATAATCGTGTGTTGTATTACTTAGTGATAAATGACCATGTTTATTTATTGTTAAATTTCCACTTCCAGTAATTTTTCCATTATATGTTGAATTACCATACATATTGAGAACCAAATCACCTCCACCTAATTGAATTTGTGATGAGCTTCCACCTCCAATAATTCTTGCAATGTCGTTGTCATTACCATCTAAATTTAATATAGCTGCTGCATTTGCAAAAGTTACATCACCAAACTCATATAAACGATTAACACCATCTAAAATTATTGTTCCTAATGATATGGTTGTTCCACCAGTATATGTATTAATTCCACTTAGACTTAAAGTACCAGCTGATGATTTAGTTAAACCATTAGAGCCTGTAATTATACCACCATAAGTTAAAGTTCTAGATGCATTAACATCAATAATTCCATTTCCCGATAATGTAATTCCTCTTTTTGTATTTAAAGTAAAATTAGCTGAAACATCTATTATTCCTGAACCACTTGACACAAAAGTAATATTATCAGGATCTGTTGATCCTGGAACTGCACCAAAAGCTCTGTCACCTGCAACAATTAAAATACCAGCTGACAATATATTTGAACCTGTGTGTGTATTGGTTCCTGATAAAGTTAATGTACCAGCACCAGCCTTAGTCAAGGTTCCTGAT
>Ga0114998_10004074_pt1 | contig 10732 bp, 13 predicted proteins | sample ArcticOcean_MG_C_5_FD_87044 | JGI IMG/M metagenome (GOLD analysis project Ga0114998, IMG submission 87044) | Marine microbial communities from western Arctic Ocean - ArcticOcean_MG_CB4_138 | ecosystem: Environmental > Aquatic > Marine > Oceanic | place: Arctic Ocean: Canada Basin | collected...
CCCCAAAACCCCAAAACCCCAAGGACTTGATAAATAATAATTTTTATCTCAATATATATTCCATATTATTAATATTGGTCTCAAAAAATAAATTAAAAGTTTAAAGTTATTATTATTTAATAAATACAACATTATTGTTAAATTATTGTGTTTCTATGAAGTATCCTTCTATATTAAAGTGTCAGTTCATGTAAGCCGTTGATGTCATAATACGCCCTCAGTGCTTGCTTCCTCCTCACGTTCCTTCCGTCCTTGGAGGTTCCAGAACGAGCGCCACGGCCCTCTTGACCCACTTGGACGGCAGCTCGAGTGTGTCCAGCTTCAGGTATTCCACAGGCGCGTTGTCTGCAGCCACAAGGCCAGTGGAGAGCCGCGAGGTGGTCTTGTAGACTGGGCATCTGTGTTGGTGAACCGGATTGACTGCCTCTGCTCCTGTGGCATCATCTGCTGCGCCTGCCTCTCCTCCAGCGGCTGGCCTCTTCTTCTTGCGGACCTTGGATCTGTTCACGTTGTAGTTCGCGAGCTGCTCTTGCGGTGTTGCTGCCGCTGCGCGATCCTCACATCTGCGAGTGCGCACACGAAGGCCTGGGAATGGGCAGAACCGCCGCGTGGAGGCCATTTCCACAACTTGCTTCCTGCCAGGGTCCCAGTCCGCTCCTTCCAGGTAGAGTCCATGCAGGTGTCGCACATGCTTCTCAGTTGGAGTGGTATCGGCCTGGTACACCTCCAATATCTCGTACTCGTTCCTCAGATCCTTCAGGGGCACCTCCTCGAGGCGAGACCTCGTTTGCATCAAGCTGGTCAAGAAGGACTTCGGGTCAAAGAAGGCCGGCAGCCAGTAGGAAGGCATCTGCTTGGCCTCGGATGCCACAAGAGTCTTCCAGAACTCGAGTTTGAGGCCCAGCTCAACAAGATAGTCCGCCAAGGACTCGTGAGCAGTCTGGAAGCTCACACGACGCCACGCATCTGGGATTTGGTTCTCCGCAATCCGGATCCATAGAGCGTCTTCCGACGGCGTAGGCCTTGGATAGGCGCCATCAATGGTCACAAGCAGCTCAACTACCGACTCTCTGATGACCTGGAGCAGGCGCTGATACGCTCTGAGCTCGCGGTTGATCACGTTATTCAGAGGCGCCTTGTACCGCACCGGGAACTTCTTCTGGATCAGATCCTTGTCAAACTAGGCATCAAGCTGCACCAGGAGCGCTTTGGCTACCTCTGACACCTGTTTGTCGTGCAAGTCTCTCTTCGGAAGCACCTCTTGGGCAACATTGTGGTCGTAACGGACTGCTGGATTAGCTATGGCGCCATCCAGTGTGCTCGACCCAAGCAGCTTCTGCAGGGCACTGAAGAGGTTCAGCAGACTCGTCTCGTTCTTGAGCATCCTATCAATCTCGCCACCGGACTCCGAAGCGGATGACCGCAGGCTCGTCTTGAAGGAGGTCATCTCGATGCTCTTGCGAGGGCCGTCATCGTTTGGGCCTGTGCGTCCGGGCTTTCTCTTGGTGAGCTCGCTCAGATCGGCGAGGATGCCAGCGATCTCCTTGCGCCGAAGATGGCTCTCGATGTTCCAGTGGAATCCAAAGATGTCGTATGGGTCCGAATCAGGGATGTTGCGATCGCAGAACTGCACGAAGTCAGCGTTCTCTGTTGGAAAGCCATAGTGGGACTGCGAGTGGTCGGCAGGAAGCTCCAGTGCCAGCGTCACGGTGTCGTTGAAGAGATCGTCGACTATGGCGTTGAGAGTGACCTAGTCTTCGACGCGCTGGATCTTGCCCGCATAGTTGATGTGTGCATAGTAGTACTTGAGCATTTCCAGGGTGGCTGCGTAGTCTCCTGAGCTGTTCTTCATCACCTGCGTGAGCTGGGCTTGGCTCACGTCGAAGTCACTGCGGTCAAACTTGTACGGCACGTGCCAGCCAAGGGATCCATATTTCTTACGTCCCTCCAAGATGGCGTGCAGGTAAGCCAGGCCAAAGAAGAGGTTCTTGTGCACGTTGGCGTGCTTGCCGGACTTGCGGACGAAGGCGTCTTTCTCCTGTTCGCCGAGCATCTCCTCGATCTTTGCCTTGATGCACCCTGGTGGCTGTAGAGCCACTTTGATGGACCGCTCTAGGATACTGGCTGGGAAGTCAGGCACTGGCACGCTTGTGATCCACATCCTGAACCTCGGATTGAGTTCTGCGCCCTTCCACTTCGCGATCCTCTCCTCGAACGTCGGCAGCCACTCAAGTACTAGGTGCAGGTTCTCGAGAATAATCCAGTCACCATTCTGCGCAGCTTTGGCCATCTTCTCCTCAACATCTTCCTGGACACCTTTCCCCATTTGGAAATGCCACAACTTGACTGAGCCGCCGTGTCCACATTTTTGGTGGTGGCAGTCCTGCACAAGGTCATGGATGTTGACTGCATGGGTTACCAACAAGAACACGGGTGATCGGGCATCCGCATCTTCGTATGCCTCAGCGAGCAGGCTCTTGACGTTGTTGAGGCCACTTCGCTTGTCGCGGCCCTCTCTCTCCGATTTTTCTGGCTCCTCTTTGTTCAGCCGCTTGGCAGACGCGGCCATCGAGCCCTGGGTGCCTGTCATGCCTGACTACTTTGTGTCATTCATCTGGCCTCCACTGGCTGCTCCTCCGAGCCTGCTTCCAGAGGTGGCGTTCGGCTGCCCAGGCTGGTTGGCGCCGCTTTGAGAGTCCCCAGTGCCAGACATCTTTGAGGTAGTCATCTTGGACTGGCCAAGTATCTTCTTCGAAAGCTCGACAGCACTGCCAATAGCCTTCGGGGCGGCACTGGCTCCGCCTCCACCTCTTCTGCGCATCTAGATGTCCTCCGTGAAGTCGAAGTATTCGGGATCGAGGACGGTATAAACGAATCTCTCCATGCTGTCCACGAGATGGTCGGGCCGCAGGCAACGCAAGATGCACAGCTCAGCCAGGCCTCGCACTGCTCGCTCTCTCCTGAGGATCAGGCTTCTTTCGCTGGCCGTCTTTCGATGTAGGCCACTGATGTTGCTCCTGTACTTCATTCCATTAACTGAGGGCGCTTGTTCGACCAAGTAGCGCGCCATCTCTTCCTCGGCGACTGCAACTTCTGCGTCCTCATCGTCATCTGAATCCTTTCTTCCCTTTGCCTCAGCCTCTGAACGATGGTCATATCCATCACCTGCCTTGTCGTCGCCGAAGTCATCATCGCTGTCTGAAATATGCCAGATCTCAGGGTCTCGCAGGATTGCAGATTCAGTTCGCCTCAAGTGTCCGCGGGAGCCCACTCTGGAATTGCTGTCTCCAGCCGTCCTACCTGCCATCGAGGCGGCATCCGCGCCCTTGAGGGCCTGCTGCGAGCCAGCGTCTCCTGCTGCTCCCTCAGGAAGTAACCGGCCCGTTTCTTCATACAATTCATCCTCATCAAGCTATGTGAAGAATCTCAGATCGAGAAGATCCTTGTTGGGAAGGTCCTCGAAGGCAAGAGCTGTATCTCGGCGCATGCAGAATTTATTCCATCGCTCTTGATTTTGCATGATGTGACTGAGCAAATTCGTTGCATTGAAGGGCTTCACCTGGGCCAGGTACTGCAAATCAGCCCACATCATGTTGTCCAGCCAGGGCAAAGTAGTGATGACTGCGGGCACTTGAGCGCTTGCCGACACGCTCTTGGCGCCATTGATCAAGAACTCAAACAGATTGTGGTCAATGAAGCTCTCAGCCTCCAGCACTCTCATGACCAGCATATAGGTCACAAGCTTGCGGTCTTCCTCGAACACGGCCATCGAGACCTTCTTGTACAGCTCCTACGTGACAGTTTGTATGAGCAGCTCAATCCGTTCCTCAACGGAGAAGGTATTGTTGAGTAGCTTCAACGTGTCGTCTTCTCCATCACTATCTCCAGCCTTGCTCTGGTCTTCTTTCATCGCATTGGTGAGATCGAGAGATTTGATGAATACGGACCTGAACCAGTTGAGTGAGAATTGGTACATGTGGTTTACCTTTTGCAGGTCTTGGACCACGAAGTAGAGGATCGCCGCCCTGTAGGCCACTGGTGCATACATTTCGCGAGATCTCTAGATGAACTGGTTGGTCTGCGCAATGTTCTTGAGCTTGGCCGCCACATACTCCGCCGTGTTCTTGGACTCGTTCAGGGTGCGTATGAGGCTGTCCTCTCCAAGCAGATCGTGTACCTTCATGTCCAGCTGAGTCAGAATAGCTGCCTCAATGTCTTTGAGAGACTTAATTGAGTCAAAGGCGTCTTTTGAGTTCTCGCTGTGCGTGTCCTCGAGGTCCTTGCGCTCGTTCAGCACGACGAGGCCCAGCATCTGAGCCTGGAGGCTCTCAACGTTGACGCTGAAGTTGAGCAAGGTGACGTGGTTTGTGATGTTGACGTCAAGGTGGGGCCGAGGGTGCGCGGACACCACGAAGAGCTTGAAGTTCTTATCGAACTTGTAAGACTTGCGGCAGAACTGTATCATGGAGTGCCCGCCGTACTTGGACACCTGCTTCTTGAGCAAGGACTGCAAGTTCATGTCAATGTGGTCTTCAACCTGCTCCACAATCACGGTGCGGCCTGTTTCGATTGCGAGTTCGACCAGCTTCTTGAACTGGCCATCGTCCTGCTTGATCACGGTGAGGCTGCCGCCTTCGTCGTGCTGGCGCCTGAGCCAGGTGATGCCCTGCATTTGAGGGTCGATGAAAAGGCTGAACCTCTTAGTCTTCTCGACGACGAGGGCGTTATTGATCGACATTGTGTCGAATGGGAGGCCATTGGCGTGCCACTTTCGGATCTTGTAGTTGTCACCGAATAGCTCCGTGAACACGAACTCCTTGCTGCACTGGAAACCCTCGTCTATCAGCGTCTTCCCCCATTTCTGTATCACCTTGTTCCTGAATCTTTGATCAAAGCCACCGATTAGCGTGATGTAGCCAGCAGAGAGCAGCACATCCCCAGTCACTGTCGTGTACTTGGAGGAGAGCATTCTCGTGCACACTATCCACTTTTGCTTCTCGGCGCTCAGGCCCTTGAGGAGTATGTCGGCACGCTGCTTCCTGATGCTGCAGTCCTGAATCTCAGCCCGAAGCTCCTCGATGATGTCATCCTTAGATTTCTGATGCTCCTTGAGACCGCCGAGAGCTGTGTCTAGGTGACCAATCTTCTCGGTCTTCTCGAGCAGCTGCTTCTTCTTTTCCTCGTATTGCTTCTCGGAGAGCACGAATGCATCTCTCCTTGGCTCAATCTCCTTGAAAATCACAAAGTAGGTTCGGGTTGCGTTGACCCATTTGAAGAGGCCAGTAGCTGCCACTGATGCAGTCCGGGCTTTCTCGTAGCTGTAATTGGCATCCTGGAGAACGTCTTCGACCTCCATCATCACTTCGGGCGTGACCTTGTTCTGGTCAAATTCGACGAGGAGCTCTGGGAGCCTCGGATTGCCCAAGAGGTCTTTGCCTTGAGCGGCCTTCCAGTATGATAACTTGCTCTTGCCGGTCTTCTTGCTCTTCTTCTCGACAGGCTGCACGCCCAAGAGCATGCACACGGTTTGGAGCACGAGCTTGATTACCTTGGGAGGCTTCTTCATCGACCTCAGCTCCGCTATCTCGTACTTGTTCAGCGACTGCACCGAGTTGGTTGCCTCGGTCAGGGAAGGCATGATCTTGTTGAGGGCTTCCTCGCACTGCTCTTTGATCTTGAGTGCCTGCTCGGTTTGCGCTTCTGCCTCGCACTCATCGCGCTTCAGCTGATCTCTCTGGCCTTTGATCTTTGAAAGTTCCTCCTCGATCTCGTTGATCCTGCGCATGAGGATCCGTTGTTTCTCCTGCAGAACCGGTGACCTTCGCTCCAACTCTTAATGATATCGATAGATGGCGTCCTAGGTCTGCCTGATCTTCTCGAGTCCAGCGTCGTATCTGGCGGAGATGTCCTTGACTACGACCTATCGCTCCTTGAGCAACTTCTTGTAGCAATTAAATACCCTCAGGAACATCGTCGGAGTCATGTAGAGGATTTGCGCCTGCTCCTCCGCGAACTTCTTGGTTGTCTCTTGCGCCTGCAGGTACATCTTGACGATGCAGCGCAGAACTCTATCCTGCGAGTCTTTGTCGTTGGTCACGGAGTACTAGCTGATTTTGGGCACCCCAGTCCCGTCCAGAATTGCCTTGGTGAGCGCCTTCTCGTGCTCAAGCCTGAAGAAGCCTCGGCCAAGGGCCTCCAGCTCATACGCTGGCAAGTCGTTCATGAAGATCATCTAGGTGTAGTAGAGTAGTTCTTGATGCCTCAGGAGCTTCTCGTGGAAGAGCCCGCCAGTCGGAGTGTATTGAAGCACCAGGTGGAAGTTGCGCTTCACCCGATTCAGGAATACTTTATGGCACTCGGCTTGAACATGTGGCCACTTCTGCATCATCTTCTTGTTGTCTGAGATGAACTCCATTTGCTGCTCATCTTGCTGCCTTCCTCTCTCCTCAAGCTGCTCGGCGGTGAGCTGTTCTGCTTGCTTGTCGTCTTCTCGGCCTCTCTGCTCCGCAGTTGCCTGCTCGAAGATGTTCGCAAGGGCCAGCATGATGTCCTGCTTCCTGGTTATCTCTGAGACCATGTTGTTCCTGAGAAGGCACTCGAGGTCCGCGTACATTTGATCGTACACCATCTTGTATTCGTCGACGTAGAAAGTCACGGGCTTGTCGTCATTGCCACAATAGATGACTGCTCGCCTCAGGTCGCCCTGCCACTCGTCCATCTAGAAGCCGTCGTAGACTTCGAGCTCCTTCAGCTGGTGCCCTGCCGTGAAGGTCACCAGTCTGATGACGCTGTTCATGCCGTAGCCCTTCATCGCCACGTTGATCAGGTGGCCACCGGGTGCACAAATGACTCGAAGCATCTTGAGCATGAGCCTATTGAGTTGATTGAAGAGCATCAGGTCCAGGCGCACCCGCTCATTTGAGTCATTGTACCTCTCCAGCTGGCCTTCGATGACCTTCTGCACCTCATCGACTCGGTCGACCTCAACGTAGAATCCTTCGAGCTCCTGGTTCCAGAGTGAGAAGTAGAGCTGATCAGGGGCGGCGACAGGCCAGAGGAACTGGTCTTTTCGCTTGGGATCTATCTCGTCTGCAGCTTGAGCTCTCGCCGTCGCATCGGCTCCAACAGCGTGACTGCTCTCGGCCTTCTCGGCCACATCCTTCTGCCTTTCCTTCTGCTTTGCCTCCATCGCTGCGAAGTCCTCCAGCTCCTCGACGACCCAGAAGTGCTGCCGGCAGACATCTTCGAGCTGTGCGGCGAACCACTTGCGGTCGTGGGCCATCAGGATCCTGTCTCCATAGTTACGGTAGCACTCGTGGTAGAGCAGCTTCATGACATTCTCCTGCCTCTTCAGGGAGTTGGCCTCGATCATCTGAATCGACATCAGGATCTTGGACACGTCTCTCCAGCTGAAAGTGTGGTGGACTTTCATTGGCGTGGGCTTGAAATGCGCGAATACTCGAAGAGCCAGGTCAACGAGGGCGTCAACAAGATTGGTCTGGTACATTTGAATGGCTGAGGGCCAGGCGAGCACCATCTTCTCGACGAGAGCAGAGAACATTCCCTTCACAACTGCGGTCTGTGGCTCGTCCAGGACAAGCAAGTTGAGCTGATGGAGGAGTCTGCCACTCACTCGACCAGCTGCTGGCGCATTTGAGGACATGCATGCGAAGTAGGATACGTCTTCGATCTCTCTCCAGCGCCTCTTGCGAGAGCTTAGCCAGGCTGACTGCGTCAAGTAGTCCCGGACGGCCTCGACGGCGGGCTAGTCACCGTATGGATCGGTCCAGCACATGTGCAGATCTTCTACATAGCATATCAGTTTGTTGTCCAGGTGCGGTCTCAGCTTCCTCACGCCCGTGGCCTTGTTCTGTCGCCATTCCAGCAGCCTCTCCACATTGCCTTTGAAGACAGCTGAGTCAGTGTGCTCGGACACGGTGACGTGGTCAGTCACTAGCTGCTTGGTGTAACTGAATACGTCCGTGAAAAGAGTCTCGCGCAAGAAGGCGCTCCGGCCAGAGCAGGCGGGGCCAACAACGAGGGTCGAGACCTGGTTGGTGACTGCGCACTCGAGGAGAAACCCATAGCGCACAGAGTCTGCTGAAGGCACGTAGAAGTTCATCAGGTTCCTTTAGGCATCTGGTAGACTTTGGTAGGATATGTTTGCGTCATCTACGGCTTGCTGCAGGCTGAACTTGTTCCACTGTGACGATTCCAGGTTGAACCAGCAGTCATAGAATGATTTTTTCTCTGGGTAGTCGGAGATCAGCATTGGCTTCTCGTCGAGCTCATCTGTCCACTCAGGCGTGAGTCCGTCGCTGTTTGGCAAAGCATCGCGGTCCTTCTATGGCTGTACTGCACTTGCTCCGATTGCGGAGGCTGAAGACTGCGACTTCTTGGACAAGATCGTCGAGCCTCTTCCCGCAGACCTTCCCTTGTCGATGGACTGCTTGTTGCTCTGACTCTTCTCTCGATTCTTCTCTGCCATCCTTCTCTTCTTTTCCTTCTGATACACAGAATAGTCGGTCCTCGCAGCCGCGTACTTGACCAGCAGCCTCTGGTCCAAGGTCTTGCGGCCGTTCTCGCTGAGCACCGGATAGAAGGTCCATACCATGGAGAAGACAAAGAAGGACTCCAGCCAGATCGCTGTGAACTTCAGAGCATTCTCATATCTGACTTCGCTCTCGAGGAAGCTGCACCTGGGTAATCTCTTCTTCTTCTCTAGCTCTCGCTGCCTCGGATCAGGCGTGGCTACCTTCCTCGAGGAGGCCTTGGAGCCTTGGCGAGACTGTTGGGCCGATTGCGGAACTTCAGAGTCAGCATACTCCGTCATGTTGGGATCCTCGACTGTGTCAACCCACTTGTTATTCAGAGTCAGGCTGAAGAGGGATTTGCCGAGCTCGGCAGGAGCGTTGCCAGTGCCTATCGTGTTGCTCTTCTCGTATTCAATATAGAAGTCGAAGACGAGGGTATCCAGGAGTCTGACCAAGTTCTCCATGAGCCAATGCAAGTCGACGCGTGGATAGGCTATCTTGCCAGCTCTCTGCTCTGCCTCGAAAACAGCGACTGCCTCAACCATCAAGTAGTTCGCCGCGGTCTCCAAGTCTTTCACGTACTCCGTGAGATTAGGAGGCAGCTTTCTCAGCCACTGATTGAAGATCGCCTTTGGGTCGCACGTCTCCTTCCTGTGCAAGTGGATGAGGCCGCAACGAGAAACAGTCGCCGGAGTCACGTTCCTCATGTTGTTCGTCTCCAGGAGGATGCACATTCCATCAGACATCTTGATCGATTCGCCGTTGGGCAGGCTCATCTTTTTGTTGTCGTCGAGGATCGAGTTGAGGTTCTCCACCCACATGAAATCGACGGGACCGTCCAGCAAGATCCACTTCTTCTTGGCGTTTCTCATTCCTGCGAATTCTCTGTAATGTGCTGTGAAGACTCCCTCCAGCCACTCGTGCGACTCCTTGTCGAAGGTGCCAAAGAGCTCGTCAATCGACATTCCCTTTGGATTGAGCCTTCGGGCGCTCACTCCTTGGATGCGGAGATTGGCTCGTATTTCCTCCAGCTCGTGAGCCTCGAGCTTGGTCTTCTTGTACATGTCCTGCCACTGCACGAGAAGCTTCTTGGCTTGAGCATCCTTGTCGTTCTTCTTACTCTTCTTCTTGACTGCGCCGCCGATCATGTCGGTCGACGCCATGCCTGACTTGCCACTGGTCTGTGTCTTCTGAAGTGTCGCCTCCATCGTTGTTTTCTCGAAGTCCTTGGCGAGCTCCATCAATCGCTCGCGTCTTCTGTCTTGTACTGTGAGCATAAATTCGTTCATGGCAGCCTTGTTAAGAGCATTCTGTAGAAGAGAGACCAAGGTGGACTTGCCTGATTGCGGCTCGCCGACGAGGATGCAGCCATGCTTCGATCTCTGTATCTCGTAGAATTGCAGAGCCTTGACTTTCAAAGTATGAGAGTAGTCGATTTTGCAAGCCTCAAAGCTCTGGTGAATTGCGTCTTTCAGGTTGCCATAATCTTGGACTGGTTTGTCAAGGTCTGGCACCGCACCCTGGAACACATCCTTGATGACGCCCTCAATGATGGTGTGCTCTTCGGTGGCAAACTTCGAGTGGTTATAATCTCTGATCACCTTGAGGATGATGTACTCCTCAAGCTCTTCCTCCTCGTACTGCTAGTCTGGGTCGATTCCGATCTGTCTGTAGACTGCTCTTGGTTGTCTCTCGGAGAACTTGGCGTGACCCCACAGCCGGTTGTGCAGCTCGCCTCTGCCTTCATCGTCTTCTTATTCATCATCGTCTCCGAGTGACTGTACGCTGTCCCTGAAGCCTGCTCCGGCTTCCTCTGTGCCTTGCACACCTTCATCGATGGCGGCGAGGCCTTGCCTCGTCTTGATGTCCTTGACGGTTCCTCCGAGCTTTGCTCCTCTGAGAGCCGGCGAAGCATTGCTGTCCCGATCCTGCTCATGCTCTGCTGCCTCGCCGATCTTGACGAGCTCGCCCTCGCCCACGAAGCTGCCCTTGGACTTGCCCTTGCCGGACTTGGTCTTGTCCATTGCGCCACCGTGCTTGGACACCTCTGTGGCTTTGGCAATCTTTGCCTGCGATGCCGCCATGATCTCCTTGATGACTGGGTCCGCCTTGTAGGGCACCTGATTGAGAGTGTAGTCGTCGATGATTTCTGGAAGGTCGCTGTCGACGAGGTTTTGGGCTTGCAGCTTCAGAGTTTC
>Ga0114998_10004080_pt1 | contig 10712 bp, 9 predicted proteins | sample ArcticOcean_MG_C_5_FD_87044 | JGI IMG/M metagenome (GOLD analysis project Ga0114998, IMG submission 87044) | Marine microbial communities from western Arctic Ocean - ArcticOcean_MG_CB4_138 | ecosystem: Environmental > Aquatic > Marine > Oceanic | place: Arctic Ocean: Canada Basin | collected...
AATCTATAATCATAGCTTTAGATCGTTGAGCTAACATAAGAGAAATTAGACCTGTGCCACTACCAATATCTAGAATTTTATTTGGTTTACTTTCTAGTGGGCACCAAGCACCTAATAAAACGCCGTCAGTACCTACTTTCATAGCAACATTTGACTGAAAAACTTTAAATTTCTTAAATATAAAAGGCTTTTCTTTTATGGTATCTCTTTTTATTTTGTTTTTGCTTATCTTTTTAACTTAAAACAACAACAAGCTAACTTATAAACAAATATATACATAATACTGTTTTTTTTAAATTAATTAAATAATAAATGATTGTTATTATAGGCTGTTAATATCTACTAAAACTTTTTTTAAAATAAGCATAATGTTATTTTATTAATATTTAGTTAATAAGATATAAACAAGTTACAATTAAGTAAAAGGCTAACAACAAGCACAATAAAGTAAAAGTTAACAAAAGGTTTTTTTAATAAAAACAATAAGATACTTAACAAATAAAAACCAAAAACTAGTTAATAACTCTCTTTTTTTGGTTAAAATGATGTAAATAAACATCAATAAATAAAATTGCTTTTATAAACTATTTTGTTAAGATAAAAAACAACTTAATAAAAAGTTATTAGTTATTAATAATTATATTTAAATATTAACAACAAAACCACCACTTATGAACGTTTCAATAGGCAATGATCACGCAGGAACAAAGCACAAGCTTACAATAGTTGACTATTTAAAAGAAAAAGGGTTTAACATAATAAACCATGGAACAGACTCAGAGGAAAGTGTAGATTATCCAGATTTTATCCACCCCGTATCAATCGATGTAAAAAACAAGACCTCAAAATTAGGAATAATTATTTGCGGAAGCGGAAACGGAGCCTCTATGAGCGCCAACAAACACCAAGGAATAAGGTCTGCCCTTTGTTGGAATAAAGAAGTTTGTAAGCTTTCACGAGAACACAACAATGCAAATATATTAAGTATTCCCGCTAGATATGTATCTATCGACAAGGCGATAGAGATGATAGAAGTTTTTATAAACACCCCTTTTGAAGGAGGCAGACACCTTAGAAGAGTCGAAAAAATAAACATTAAGGATTGAAAATAAAAACATACACATATAACGAGCTAACCAAAGAAAAGCTTTATCAAATAATAAGGTTAAGGCTTGAGGTTTTTGTTATTGAACAAAACTGCGTTTATCAAGACCTTGACAACAAAGATCAAAAAGCCATACACTTAGTTGGAGAAGAAAAGGGAAAAACAATAGCATATACTAGGCTGTTTAAAAGAGGAGACTATTTTGAAAACGCCAGCATAGGCAGGGTGATCGTAAAAAAAGAAAACAGAAAAAAAGGTCATGGAAAAAAAATAATACTTAAGTCTATAGAGGTTTTAAAAAAAGAACATAAAGAAAAGAGAATAGAAATTTCTGCCCAAAAATATCTAACAAGTTTTTATGCTGATTTAGGCTTTAAAAAAGAAGGAGAAGACTACCTAGAAGACAATATTCCACATATTAAAATGATATTAATAGTCTGAGCCGATTAATATTTCAACCCGCCTGTCTTTTTCTGGCCTGCCCCCTAAAGGAAATCGATGCCCCATTCCCTCAAAAGACATTCTTTCGGGGTCTATACCTTTTTCAAGAAAATAATCATAAACAAACTTCGCCCTAACCAAAGAAAGGTTTCTTTTTTTAGTAGCCCTGTCAACCGCGTCTTTTTTTCCGGTAGTGCAACAAACATGCCCCTGAATAATAAACGAAAAAGGAAGTGCTTTTATTTTTTCAAAAGCAATGTCAAGGCTTTTTTTAGAGCTTGGGGTTAAATAAGAGTAGCCGGTTAAAAAAAGAAGGTTTTCAATCACCAAAGAACTTCCTTTGGCAATAACCTCTTTTTTTATTTCTTTTGGCTCCTCCAAAGAAACAACCAACTCAACTTTTCGGTTTAAAGCCCTGAGCCTTTCCGCGTTTGTAGTTTTAACCACCCTTAACAGCAGCTCTCCTTTTCCGTCAACATTTGTTATTATTTCTTCTGCAATATCGTTTAACAAAAGAATTTTTTTAATTTCCTCTGCTCTATATTGAGATAAGGTCATGTTATAATTATCCCCGCCAACATCGTCGCAAAAACCATAAACCTCCACACTAGAGATCGCTTGCTCACTAAGGGTTGTGATAAAAGAAAGAAGTCTGTTTTGTTCAACATAAGACACAATAGAAAGGTCTGTTTCAAAATAAACAGTGTGCTTTTTCTGTTGAGAAAAACCAAAGCAAGTTAAAAAAAGAAAAACGCAAAATATTCTCAAACTATTATTTTTTAAAAGAGTTAAACTTTTCCAACACGCCCTGAAAGCCCTTCGTTATTTGATCAAAAGAGGCAACTTTTTTATCCAAATAAACAAAAACTAAAGAGTACCCCAAAAAGAACCGGCCATTTAAACAGTTTAGCTTAAAGGACTCTCTCATTCTTCTTTTAACTAAGTTTCTTTCAACAGCTAAGCGAATGTTTTTTTTTCCAACCATAAAAGCAACACTTGCCGTGACGGGGTTCGTGTTTTTTAAGTAAAAAAGCTTTACAGGAAACGAAAAAACAGATTCGCCATTTTCAAAAACAAAACTAATTTCTTTTTTAGATTTTAACCTTTCAACACTTAACATAAGGACTACAGCTTCTAACCAGACCAAAGGTATAAATAAAAAAATTAAAGAAAATTGTTTTTTCTATTTACATCCGCACTTTTGTTAAGAGGGTCAATAACAACTCTTTTTATGGAGGTTTTTGGCACACAAACATCAAAAAAATAAAGTTTTTTTGCCCAACTCCAGGGCTCTAAAAGACGAACACTGCTTTTTATAGGCTTGTGCCCTCGACTCATCAACAAAGGGGCGTGATAGTTTTTAGCTAAGCCATCTTCAGTTTCTATCAAAACATCTGAAGGAAGGGCCATTTCCCCCTCTCTTTTTAAAGAAACAATAGTGTGTTCATGCTCCTTGCCATACACCACAACAGAGTCGCAATACGGCGTATTTTGAGACAAAAGAACCTCTGAGCTCACAACAGCGTAATCTATTGTTTTCGTGGTTTGAGCCCAGTCCATTAAGTACCAGTCCAGCTCTTGACCACTAACTTTTTCCGCTACACGGATAAACTTCTCTGGATCAGGGTGGGTGAAAACGTATTGGCTGTAATATTTTTTTAACACATCCAACAAAACCTCTTCTCCAACCACATAGCCAAGTTGTGATAAAAAGACAGACCCTTTGTCGTAAGAAGACATGCCGTAGTTGCGGCTAGTAGAAAACCTATCTGCGTGCGTAGTAAGTGGCTCCTCTTTCCCAGAGCGAACAACCCTAAAGTAGTCCCCATAAGCCCTTCTGTTTGGAAGCGCTAACCCTTTTTCTAATATATGGTTTTCTGCATGATCACTTATATAGCTTGTAAAACCCTCATCCATCCAGGCGTGCTTTGATTCGTTAGTGGCTAGCAAAAACTGAAACCAAGTGTGTGCTATTTCGTGAGAAATAACCCCCGCAAGACTTTCAAAATCTCTAACGCCACCAATAAATGTACACATAGCGTATTCCATACCCCCGTCTCCAGCTAGAATTACAGAATATTGCTCATAAGGATACGGCCCGATGGTTTCGCTAAAATACTCCATAAAACGCACAGCATACGGCTGCACCTCTCTCCAACGATCAACATAAGCCTCTTCGTCTTTATAAAAAAAATGCATATCTGGTCCGTCAGGAACTTCAACAATATCATGAACGTAATTTGTGTCAGCGGCCCAACTAAAATCGTGGACATTTGGGGCTATAAAGTTCCAGGACAACATGTCAGAAACGTAAGGCTCTTTAAGCTCAGCATATCCATGCCCAATTTTTTCAGGGTCCTTTAAATATCCAGTTGCAGCAACAGTATATTCCTTGTCTATATTAATCGTTACATCGAAATCACCCCACACACCATAGAATTCCCGACCGATATAGGCGTTTGCGTGCCACCCCTGCTTATCGTACTCGCTTAGCTTGGGATACCATTGAGCCATAGAAAAAGCAACACCATCTTTATTATCTTTTCCCGCCCTTCTAACTTCTTTAGGGGGTTCAACCTCAAAACGCATACTTAGCGTGGTTTTTGCCCCAGGCAAAAGAGGGGAAGCAAGACGGGCTTCTAAAATTGTTTCTTGGTTTTTAAGACTTAACAATGCGCCGTCTTGAAAAAGCTCTATAACATGAACATTTCCATGATCTTTTTCTTCTAGAGCAAGTATTTTTTTTGAAATAGATCTTTTATCGTCATTAATTTCAAAAGACCTTACTTGCATCTCGCTTCCTGGCTTAAAGGCGTTAAAGTATAAATGATAAAAAACGCGACGAATAGTGTCGGGAGAGTTGTTGGTGTAAACGAGCTCTTGTGTTCCGGCGTAGCTTCTTTTTTCAACATCAACATCGATCACCATTTTATAATCAACATGTTGTTGCCAGTCTACAACTGGTTTGTTTGCACAAGAAACAATAAACAAGAATAAAGGCAAGGCTCTAAAAAACATCTTTAAGCTTTAAAAGGTTATTAACACGTACACCCTTGTCGGTTTTTTTTAGAGAAAGAACCTCGTTGACACTGTCGTGCTCAAGGTACAGAAGGATGTTATTTTCAACCACATAGTTTAAAAAGAAGGCTTTTTCTTTCAGAGTAGTAAGCGGCCTTATATCATAACCCATCACATACGGCAAGGGAACATGACCCGCCGTGGGGATAAGGTCTGCTGCAAAAGCAATTTTTTGTCCTTTATATGAAATAATTGGTATCATTTGTTTTTCGGTGTGACCATCTGCGTAAAAAACATCAAAACCTAACTCAGTAGAGAAAGAAATCAACCCTTTTTTAGCTGCAATAAATTTTAATCTTCCAGATTGCTCAATCGGTAAAAGGTTTTCTTTTAAAAAAGAAGCGCCCTCTCTTTTATTTGGGCTAAGAGCCCAGTCCCAATGACTCTTGTTGGTCCAAAAAACAGCATTTTTAAAAACTTCCTCAAAACCTTCTCTAGAGGAACTTCTTTTAATTGCGCCCCCACAATGATCAAAATGTAGGTGAGTAAAAAAGACATCTGTAACATCTTCTGCTGAAAACCCGGCTTTTTTAAGAGACCCCTCTAAAGTGTCTTTCCCCCATAAAGAGTAGTAGCTGAAAAATTTGTCACTTTGCTTATTGCCCATGCCAGTATCAATAAGGATAAGCCTTTCCCCGTCCTCAATTAAAAGGCATCTAGCAGAGATGTCTATCAAGTTTTTGCTATCTGCCGGGTTTGTTTTATTCCAAATTGTTTTCGGAACAGCTCCAAACATAGCGCCACCGTCTAACTTGAAATTTCCAGCATTAATGGGATATAGATTCATTTAACGAGATTATTTAGTATTTTTATAAATATAAAACAATAATTTGAAGAAATTAGAAAGAAGTTTAACCCTACCCTCTGTTATAGCAATTAGCCTAGGAGGCATGTTGGGAAGCGGAATATTTGTTTTGCCAGGCCTGGCTGCGGCACAGACGGGCCCATCTGTTTGGCTTGCATATCTAGTTGCCGCACTTTGTGTTTTGCCGGCAGCACTTTCTAAGTCAGAGCTCGCAACCGCAATGCCCTCTTCAGGCGGAACTTACGTTTACATTGAAAGAGCTTTTGGCCCTCTTTTTGGCACTATTTCTGGCTTAGGACTATGGCTTTCAATGCTGCTAAAAAGCTCTTTTGCATTAGTGGGGTTTGGAGCCTATATGCTTGTTTTAGTTGACCTTGACGAGAGCTACATTAAATACATTGCGGTAGTTTTTTTAGCCTTTATCTTTATTCTAAACATTACGGGCGCAAAAAAGGTAGGCAAGGTTCAGTTATATATAGTTAGCGTCAGTGTTTTATTTTTAATAGCCCTTTCTTTTTTTGGCCTTCAGAGCATGGACACAGAATTACTAACCCCCTTTTTAACAGATGGAGATAAAGGCCTGCTATACACAATAGCATTTGTGTATATTTCTTATTCAGGAGTTACGAAAGTTGCAGCCATTGCGGAAGAAATTAAAAACCCATCAAAAAACCTACCACTCTCTATGCTGGCATCTTTGGTTGTGATTACCGCCATTTACGTTGTTGTTTCATTTGTGTTAGTTTCTAACATCCCTGTTGCAGAGCTCTCTACGGACATTAAGCCAATATTTACTTTGGCAGATAAATTAGGCGGACAAACAATCGGAATAATAGCCGCCGTCGTCGGGGTCATTACACTTATTTCCACCGCCAACGCCGGTGTTCTAGCCGCGTCTCGCTTTCCTTTTGCCATGTCAAGAGACAGCCTTTTGCCTGAGTTTATGAGCAGGGTTAGCGACAAGTTTAAAACCCCTATCATAACTATTGCAGTGACGTGCGTTGGAATGCTTCTTGTTATTGTTTTTCTGGACGTTGTAAAGATCGCAAAACTTGCTAGCGCATTTAAGGTTATGATGTTTATTATGGTAAACCTGTCTGTTATTATATTAAGAGAAACGTCAGCACAGTGGTATAAACCAAAATATAAGTCTCCGTTTTATCCTTGGATTCAGATTTTTGGTATTATAACAGGCTTTTTCCTTCTTTTTTATTTAGGACTAGTTCCTATTTTAGCGATAGGAGCAATATTTTTACTTGGAGCAATCATTTATGCCTTTTCAAACAAAGAAGTAACAAGAACAGGCATCTTAAGAAAGTATGGACACAGGCCTGCTCTTTACCTTTTTTATACAAAGAAAAAACAAGAAGAAATTGAGACTAAAAGAATAGAAGAAATTGACAAAAACTTAGACGGATCGCTGAACCCAGACGCTGGCGTCGTTGTGCCTCTTTTAGGCAACGAGCAGTCTGCAGAAATGCTTGTTGAAATTGCGGCCGCAATAAACAAAAGAGAGACGATTCAAACGGTTAACATTACAGAGGTTCCTAACCAAACCTTTTTAGACGCCTTCATGAAAGACGACCCTAAAATTCTTTCCCTAGAACGAAGGATATCAGGATTGTCTAAGAGCAAGAAAATTAACGTTGATTTTGAGGCCGTAGTAACTCACGAGCTTTCAGACACAATAGACCAGCTAGGAAGTCAAACTAATTGTGATTGGCTTGTAATGGGGTGGAACGGAAGAGCCCATAACGGAATACTCGTAAGCAACCCAATAGGATGGCTTCTTACAAACATAAGGTCTGATTTTGCTCTTTTCAAAGACAACGGGGTTCGCTACATAAGCAGGGTTTTATTAGCCTTACGCCCAGGCAGAAAAGACAAAAACTTTTTAGCAGTAGCAGAGAGAATTTGTTCATTTTACGGGGCCGAACTTACTCTTTTACATGTCGTTTCTGAGAAAACAGAACAGCCTGAGATAGAGACAATGAAAAGCAAATCTTTAGCCCTTACATCAAAAATAAAGACAAAAACCGAAGTGAAAATATTAAAAAGCAACGATTCTATCGAGACGATATCAACACAGTCAGCAGGCTACGACCTTCTTATTTTAGGAACGCCCCAAAAAGATAACTGGCTAAGTGTTTTGTTTGGAACAGGAAAAGATAAGTTTACGGAAAAATCTGCGTGCTCTGTATTAAGACTTACAATGAAAGACTAGTCGTTAAGCTTTAAAACAGCCATAAAAGCTTCTTGAGGGATTTCCACATTTCCCACCTGACGCATTCTCTTTTTGCCTTTCTTTTGCTTTTCTAATAATTTTCTTTTTCTAGAGATGTCTCCACCATAGCACTTAGCAGTAACATCTTTTCTTAAAGCCTTAATCGTCTCTCTTGAAATTATTTTGGCTCCAATCGCCGCCTGAATAGGAACATCAAATTGCTGTCTTGGAATAAGCTCTTTAAGCTTTTCACACATTTTCTTTCCAATTGAGTGAGCGCTACTAGCGTGTATTAGAGCAGATAGCGCGTCAACAGGCTGAGAATTTAATAAAATATCAACCCTAACAAGTTTAGAGGTTTGCATTCCAATTGGAGAATAGTCAAAAGAAGCATACCCTTTAGACACGGTCTTTAACCTGTCGTAAAAATCAAAAACAATTTCCGCCAAAGGCATATCAAAAGTTAGCTCAACTCTTTGGGTTGTTAAGTAGGTTTGGCTTTTAATTAAACCTCTTTTGTCAATACACAAAGACATTACATTACCTACAAAATCAGCTTTCGTAATTATTGTTGCTTTTATAAACGGCTCCTCCACCCGGTCAATAGTTGAAGGGTCAGGAAGGTCTGTTGGGTTATTTACAGTAACCGGCAAACCTGTGTTTTTTCTTGTATACGCAAGATAAGAAACGTTAGGAACGGTTGTGATTACCGTCATCCCAAATTCTCTTTCTAGCCTTTCTTGAATAATTTCCATGTGAAGCATCCCAAGAAAACCACACCTAAAACCAAAACCTAAGGCAGCAGAGCTTTCAGGAATAAAAACCAAAGAAGCGTCGTTAAGCTGAAGCTTTTCCATAGAGTTTCTCAGCTCTTCGTAATCCTCCGTGTCCACAGGGTAAATTCCAGCAAAAACCATTGGCTTTACGTCTTCAAAACCATCAACAGCATTTTGTGTTGGGTTTTTAGAGTCTGTTATTGTGTCACCAACCTTTACCTCTTTTGCTTCTTTAATCCCGGTTATTAGATATCCAACATCACCGGCAAAAATTTCAGCTTTTGGGGTTTGAGTTAAATTTAAGGTCCCAACCTCGTCAGCGCCATATGTCTTGTCGGTTGCAATAAATTTAATTTGTTGATTTTTTTTAATACTTCCGTTAACCACCCTAAAGTAGGTTTCCACCCCTCTAAAAGGATTGTAAACAGAATCAAAAATTAGCGCCTGCAAAGGCTCGTCACAATTTCCCTTAGGCGCAGGAATTATATTAATTATTGCATTTATAATATCTTCTATCCCAAGGCCTGTTTTTGCGCTCGCAGGAATCACTTCTTCTGCCTTACAACCTAAGAGGTCAACAATATCATCTGTCACCTCTTCTGGGTTTGCGCTAGGAAGATCAACCTTGTTAAGAACAGGGATTATTTCTAAATCATTTTCTAGAGCTAAATATAAATTTGATATGGTTTGCGCTTGAATACTTTGGGCAGCGTCTACTATCAGAAGAGCCCCTTCACAAGCAGCAATAGATCTTGAAACCTCATATGAAAAATCCACATGTCCAGGTGTGTCTATTAGGTTTAAAACATAATCAACCCCATCTTTAGTATAATTCATTTGCACCGCATGAGACTTTATAGTAATTCCTCTTTCTCTTTCTAGATCCATATTATCAAGCAACTGGTCTTTTTTCTCTCTGTCAGTAACAGCCCCGGTAAACTCTAAAAGCCTGTCTGCAAGAGTGCTTTTCCCGTGATCAATATGGGCTATAATACAAAAGTTTCTAATATTTTCCATTAAGGGATATGCAATTTGATGCAAGGCACAAAAGTACATAAAAATTAGACATTATTAAGGGGCCAAAAACTAGAAAAGTCAAATTATAGATTGTTCTGTATATTTGTAATCAAATTGACAATACAATTACCTAAATGATAAAAATTGGAGACATAGAATTGCCAGACTTTCCCCTACTTCTTGCGCCAATGGAAGATGTTAGCGACCCGCCCTTTCGAGCCTTGTGTAAAGAAAATGGAGCCGACGTCGTTTATACCGAGTTCATTTCAAGCGAAGGGCTTATAAGGGACGCTGTAAAAAGCACGATGAAATTAGATATCTATGAAAAAGAAAGACCCGTAGGAATACAAATCTTTGGCGCCAATTTAGACTCTATGCTTAGGTCTGTAGAAATTGTTGAAAAGTCAAACCCCGATATTATTGACATTAACTTTGGTTGCCCGGTTAAAAAAGTTGTGTCAAAAGGTGCAGGTGCAGGGATTTTAAAAAACCTTGATCTTATGGAAAGCCTTACAAGGGAAATGGTCAAAAGAACACACCTGCCAATTACTGTAAAAACAAGACTTGGCTGGGATGAAGACAGCATAAAAATAGTAGAGGTTGCAGAAAGACTTCAGGATGTTGGATGTAAAGCAATCTCAATTCACGGGAGAACAAGAGCGCAAATGTATAAAGGAGAGGCGAACTGGGCTGAAATAGAAAAAGTTAAAAACAATTCAAGAATGCATATTCCAATTTTTGGAAACGGAGATATAAACACCCCTGAGAGAGCGATGCTTATAAGAGACAAGTATGGTTTAGACGGGGCTATGATTGGAAGAGCAAGTATTGGTAACCCGTGGTTTTTTAATCAAGTCAAACACTTCTTTAAAACAGGAGAGCATCTTCCAGCTGTTTCTATAACCGAAAGAGTTTCTGCAGCAAGAAAACACCTTGAGATGTCTATTGACTGGAAGGGAGAAAGACTTGGCGTCTTTGAAACAAGAAGACATTACACAAACTATTTTAAAGGAATACAAGACTTTAAGCCCTTTAGACAAAAACTAGTAACTAGCGACCACTCCGTTGATGTCTTTGCAACTCTAGATGAAATTTATGATAAATTTTATGCCTACGAATTTGTTTAAGCCCCTCCAATAAGATCTTTAGTAACCACACTAGAAGAAATTTTAGAAGCAACCGAACCAAGAATTAAGATAGTCGCCGAGACAATCACAAAAGTCATAGGCCTTGGGCTAACCGGATAAGGCAAGCTGCTTGTTATCA
>Ga0114998_10004082_pt1 | contig 10707 bp, 9 predicted proteins | sample ArcticOcean_MG_C_5_FD_87044 | JGI IMG/M metagenome (GOLD analysis project Ga0114998, IMG submission 87044) | Marine microbial communities from western Arctic Ocean - ArcticOcean_MG_CB4_138 | ecosystem: Environmental > Aquatic > Marine > Oceanic | place: Arctic Ocean: Canada Basin | collected...
CTCCTCATCACAATCACCCCTCCCGAGATCCTTCCTGAAGAAAAAATAATCCTCCGCGCTTCGGCCCAATGGATGGCCTGCGCTGCACAATGTTTTCCCGGCTTCGGAGATTTCCAAATCAGCTTTCCCCGCGAATCCACGACCGACCGCATCCTTATCGAAAAGGCCCAATCGGAAATCCCCAAAAAAGATCCCCAGTTGAAGGTCTCGTTAAAATCGCAAAAGGATGCTCCCATCATTGAATTGCTCATCAAGGGAAACCACTCGGAAAAGAATCTCTATTTCTTCTCGGAAGACGGCCAGATCTCATCGGATCAGCTACAAAACATCACCCGCCTCGACGAAAAGACGTTGGTTCTTAAGGTGAAACGCAGCGATTTCTCTCCTCAAAATGTTCCCGGCCTCCCGGGAGTTCTCCATCTCGGAAAGCGAAACCACTTAATTAAGCCTGTTTATTCTGACTAGAATATCGGGGAATGAGATCGTTATCCGTTAGGTTTCGGTGAGCCTTTCTACGACTTCGCCAATCTTTGCCATTGTCCTCATCGAAATCTCAAGTATTCAAAAGCCCGCCGGATGTTTATTCTTAAGAAAATGTTCCAATTGAGGGACAAGGTGAACCCAGACGCCGAAAAACCTTTTTTCGACCATCTTGAGGATTTGCGTTCTACGATCTCTCGTATCGTTGTCACTCTGCTGATCGCGACTCTAGTCTGCTTCGTCTACAAGGAGCAACTCATGGAGGTCATCCAGCGTCCGGTCAATGAAGTCTGGGTCGCGAAACACGAAGCGCGTCTTCCGAAGGATCAAAGTATTTCTCTCGATCAATGGGAGCGGGCACTCGACCTCGCTACTATCACTCCGCCTCTTCGCCAGCACCAACCCGATCTCGAAAAGAAGTTCTGGGAGTTCGAAAGCAACAAAGATCTCTACGTCCTCACCGAAGCAGCAATCATCTACCGCGCCGTTGAGGAGATCCCCGAGGACGACCGGGAATCCTTCATTGAAAATCTCAGCGAAAAGGACTCCGCCGTCAAAGAACTCGCAGCCAAGCTCCTCATCTCCAAGCCCGCGGCTGAACTTAACGCCCAAGGAAATCTCCGGCTCATGAGTTCGCTCAAACCGACCGAGACCTTCATGCTCACGATGAAGCTGGCCTTTTTTGCTGGCATCGTCATTTCCTTCCCCTTCCTCCTCTACTTTATCCTCCAGTTCGTCTTACCGGGCATGAAACCCGAAGAACGTCGCGCTCTTTGGCCGGCTCTTGCCATTGGATTTGGCCTCTTCCTCGGAGGCGTCTTCTTCTCATACTTTTTCGTCCTGCCGAAAGTCCTCAACTTCTTTTATGACTGGGGTCAGGGACTGGGCATCTCGAATGACTGGCGCATCGGTTATTATATCTCCTTTGCCACCACTTTCGTCCTTATCTTCGGTCTCGCCTTTGAACTTCCAGTCGTCGTCATGACCCTGGTCCACCTCGGGATTCTGGGCTTCAGCGTGATGAATAGCACCCGCTCCTACGCTATTCTCGCGATTGTCGTCATCGCGGCCATCATCACGCCCACTCCAGATATTCCCACCCTCCTGCTCCTCGCAGGACCCATGTATGTTCTCTACGAGATCTGCATCTGGCTGGCCTACTTCTACGAGCGCAAACAAAAGCGCAAAGAAGCCGAAGAAGAAAAAGAGTATCTCAAAAAATTGCTTGCCGATCCCTCCATTGCTAAATCCGGGGAAAAGGAAGAAGAAAATGAGGACCATAGCGATCACGAGGATCCTTACGACCATGACGAACACCATGACGAACACCATGACGAACACCATGACGAACACCATGACGAACACCATGACGAACATCATGACGACGATGACCACCTCGATTACCCTGGTGAACACCAGAATCCCGAAGAAGACCCTGATCATGATCCATTGGGTCCTCCTGATGAGGACATTCCTTCCGAAGAACAGGATCGGAAGTAAGCTGGCCTAGTTCCCCCTGCTTGATTAAGCTCCCGCCATGCAATCAATGACTGGCTTCGGGCGTGCCGAGCACGCTACCGATCACCTCATCGCCCGGGTCGAGATCTCCTCGGTCAACCGAAAGCAGGCTGACATCGTCTTCAACCTCCCCCGAGAGCTTTCAGCAATCGAACCAGCCTTACGAAAACTCGTTCTCGAAGAAGTTTCGCGGGGCCGGGTCAATGTCTCGATCAACCTGGAAGCCGCCTCTGCAAGCACAGATTCCCTCTCCATCAACCCGACCCGGGCGCAAGCCCTGGAGGCCGCTTTTACTGAACTTTCCGATCTCTTGAATCGCCCCATTCAAGCTTGCTCACACGATTTCCTGCGAGCCCCCGGCGTCTTCCTCTTTCAAGATTCGGGCATCAATCCTGACCAAGCCACCGAAGCAATCCACCCCGCACTCGAAGCCGCCTTGGCCAATCTTGTGACGATGCGCACAAGGGAAGGAGTCGATCTCAATGCAGACTTTCTCGAACGCCTCGACCTTCTGGAAAACGCAACCGCCATCATCAGCGAAAAGGCACCCCTCGTTGTCGTTCGTCAGCGGGAAAACCTTCAAAACCGGCTAAGGGAAGCTGAAATTGAAATCAATCTCAACGACGAACGCCTCCTCAAGGAACTGGCACTCTTCTCTGAGCGCTGTGACATTTCAGAGGAAACCACCCGCCTCGCTTCGCACTTCGCTAAATTTCGTGAAACCATGGAGCTGACCGAACCGGTCGGTCGCTCTTTGGATTTTCTTTGTCAGGAGATCAATCGCGAGCTCAACACCATCGGATCCAAGGCCAACGACGCAGGTATCGCCCAGCATGTTGTCATCGGAAAAACAGAGCTCGAAAAGATCCGCGAGCAAGTTCAAAACGTAGAGTAGTGATGAGATCAACTCTTATTCTCTCTTTGGATATCTTTACGCTCCTTTCCTGTGGAAGTAATCCTTCGGAAGGGATTTCTTCGAAGGCCTCCCGTCCGACAGAGCCCTACATCAAGAAAGCCTAAAGAACTCCCCCATTTTATCATAACGACCGGTAAGCCCGACGCAAAGTGGCAGAATTTCCTCCACCAAGTGAAACAGAATCTCTAAGGAATTGCTGATCAAGCTACTTCTTTGGGAAACAGACCAACGTCACGGATTCCACTCCCTCTTCAGCCTGTTGCTCGTAGATTTCGAAAGGGTGGGCCTTCCTTGACTGCTTAAATTTCTTTGCCCGTCCGTGTGAAATCCCCGCCGCCCAAGCATTTCCAACATGCCGATAGAGCCCCGTATGTCGTATGGGATAGACGGAGACTGGAGGCATATCCGCGCTAAAAACCCCTTCCGGATATGAAGTCGAAGAATTTCCAATCGGAAGACCGATCGTAAAGCGGGCCACCTTCTTCTTCAGATCCCATTTGTGGTAAACTGCGAAGGGCTTTCCCTTGCCCTTGATTCCGAATTTCTCGACAGTATTTTCTAGTTTCGCGATATCGGCCTCCACCGTCTTTCCGATATCAGCAATCGGGCACTCGCGCTCTTTGCCCAGATAGCGAAAGCCCGCGATCTGCTTTTCTCCGGAAAATTCCAGCTTCGAAGAGACCTCTCCCAATTCAATCTGATCCTTCAACATCGCTAGGCCACGATCATAATCCATCCCGATGAGGCCTTCCATCATCCCCACCATCCAAAACATGAAGAAGCGCAGCGAGCTATCCATCGTCCAAGTCACCTCCACCCCATCGGAAACCTCGCGGAAATTCATCCGCACTTTCGCCGTGGGTTTCCAAGGTTTGAAAAATTCCAGATCGTAGACAATCCACTTATTCTTCTCCTCGGCAGTAACCGTCATCTTCCCGCTTCCGATGACTTGACCAGCCCAGCCATAAGAATCGCCCGAAGGGGAATAAGTAAGCGCGCAATCGGGCTCGACAGTCAGCCAAGGCGCCCAACGCCGCCAACTGTTAAAGTCGCGAACCTCATCATAAATCTGCCCGAGGGGGGCAGAAATAATCTTTTGCTTGGAGACTGTAAATTTTGGCATTTACGAGAGAATACCGATTTTGAATTTAGTTTCAAGCTCACTCTTACTCAGTCCCTTAATCGCAAAAGACACATCTACTCCGATCCTTCAGAATGATCTTGAAAGAAAGGAAAACTATCATGAAAATATCGATAAAATTCGACTGAGCCGCCGAATGGTCAAGCCCTCTCCCGATCCATCGTTCCCACTGTAAACATGCCTATAATTCGATGTTTTCCCCTCCCGCCTAACGCATCCACGCCAGGAACTCGACGTTCCCGTCTGTTCCGGTAATTGGTGACGTCATCAGCCCGACCCACTCGCGACTCAGATCTTCGGTGACGAATTTTTTGATCTTCTCGACCGCCTTTTCATGGAGTTCGGGCTCTCTCACAATACCGCCTTTTCCAACCTCTCCGCGGGACAGTTCAAACTGAGGCTTGATGAGAGAAATAACGGAACCGCCCTCTTTCAAAATTCCGAACGCCGCCGGCAGCACTTTTGTCAGCGAAATAAAGGACAGGTCCATTACCACCAAATTCACGCGCTCTCCGATATCCTCGACGACGAGATTACGCGCATTGAATCGCTCTTTGGAAACAACGCGCTCATCACTCCGCAACTTCCACACTAGTTGGTTAGTCCCCACATCGAGCGCATGCACTTTGGTCGCTCCCTCCTGAAGAAGGCAGTCGGTAAAACCACCCGTCGATGCTCCGAGATCTGCACAAATCCACCCTGTCGGATTAATCCCGAATTCCTTCAGCGCGCCCTCGATCTTAAAGCCACCCCGGCCCACATATTTGGGTCGATCTCTCACCCTAAGCACCACCTCGTCACTCATTTTCTGACTCGGTTTCGCCACCCGATCAGATTCGGTAAACACCTCTCCCGCCATAATGAGACGCTTGGCTTGCTCGCGGGAATCACAAAGACCCCGCGCAACCAACATGCTATCCACTCGTTCCTTGGCCATTAGCTCTCGAATTCAGAATTGTTAATTGCGTTGATGAACTGACGGAGTCGACCGAAGTCTCTCCGCCGATGACGAAGCTTCAAACGGTAAAGCTCCGCCAATTCAGGTTCATTTTCCTCTTCCTCAAGCGTCGCACATTTTTCGATCTTACCCACTTTGATAATATCAGCAAATTCCATGCTCAGTTTTTCCACCGCTCCATCAGTGAGTTCCTCCGAAAGTCGGATAACCAGCTGATCTCCGACATAGCGATACGAGTGGAAGATCTTATAAAAATGAACAATTTCCTCGATCGCAGCATCAACATCATCGGTCACCGTAAACAACTCGAAATCTGATTCAGAAATTAGATCCAGTCGGAAAAGATGCTCCGTGATAAACTGATTCCACGCCTTCCAGTAAGTCCCCCCTTTTGAATCAAGACAGACGATAGGATAGACCGTGACCTTTCCTGTTTGGATCAGCGTGAGAGCTTCAAAAATTTCATCCATCGTCCCCATTCCTCCTGGCAGACCCACCGCAGCTGCCGCCTCTTTGACAAAGGCCAACTTACGAGTGAAGAAGAAGTCGTAGTCGATCAATTTTGGATCACCTTTGATGAAGGTATTCGCCGATGTCTCAAATGGTAACGTGATATTAAGTCCGAAGCTGAAATCACGCGTTGCCCCCTCATTTCCCGCTGCCATAATTCCAGGTCCAGCTCCCGTGATCGTCATAAAGCCAAGTTCCTTTAGCTTGTGGGTAAAATCGACCGCCGTTTGATACTCCGCCTCATCGGGCTTCGTCCGAGCTGAACCAAAGAGCGCGATCTTCTGAAAATTACGATAGGGATGAAAAACCTCATTCGATTCCCGCAACTCACGGAGAGCCCGATTTGCCAACTTAAAGTCGCCCAGCTCCGTATTGCCGCGCGCCATGCGCACCGCGGTTGTCATCATCTCGGCAAGCAGACAGGCCCGATCATCGGAAACCAGCTCACTGGCAAGCGCCATGATCTTCTCATCCACGACTTTCTCTCCACTCGAACCAACGAAAGAACAGGCCACATTGGACACCAGTCCCCCGGTAAAATCGCTCTGCTTCGGCATTCCTGCTCTCTTGTCCTTCTTCGACATGCTTGAAGGTGACCTTTTATTTCTAACCTGACAAACCTCCACTCTTGAAACCTCTTCCAATAAAAGGCAGGTTCCTTCCGTGGCTACGACCAATACTGACGACCTCCGCATCGGCGGAATCTCCCCGCTGATCTCCCCCGCGGTTCTCTCATACTATCTTCCCATGACCGAGAAGGCCGCCAGCCTTGTTGCAGAATCACGCCGTCAAACCGAAGACATCCTCTCTGGTAAAGATGAGCGTCTTCTTGTCGTCGTCGGCCCCTGCTCCATCCATGACCCCTCAGCGGCTATCGAATACGGCCAGCGCCTCAAAGATGCCATCGATCATCACAAGAAGGATCTCCACATCGTAATGCGTGTCTATTTCGAGAAACCTCGCACCACCGTCGGCTGGAAGGGACTCATCAATGATCCGCACCTCGACAATTCCTTCGACATCAATCGCGGCCTCCGCTTTGCCCGCGAACTCCTCCTTCAACTCGCCGAAATGGGCGTCTCCGCTGGCACGGAATTCCTCGACACCATTTCCCCTCAGTATGTCGCCGACCTGATCGCGTGGGGCGCCATCGGAGCTCGCACCACCGAGTCACAGATCCACCGCGAACTCGCTTCCGGACTCTCCATGCCAGTGGGCTTCAAAAATGGCACCGGCGGTTCCATCCAGATCGCCCTCGATGCTATCGGCGCGGCAAATAACCCGCACAATTTCCTCTCGGTCACGAAGCAAGGCGTCTCTGCCATTGTCACCACTACCGGAAACAAATCCTGCCACCTCATCCTCCGTGGCGGAAAAGACGGCCCCAACTACTCACGCGAAAAGATCGAGGACGCCACCGCGAAGCTCCGCGAAAAGGGACTGCCCGAGCAGCTCATGATCGATTGCTCCCATGGCAACTCGAATAAGGACTACCGCAATCAACCGCTCGTCGCTGCCGACCTCTGTGAGCAGATGGCAAATGGCGCCACCGACATCGCGTCCGTCATGATCGAGTCCAACCTCATCGAAGGAAATCAAAAGATCAGCGATAACATGACCTACGGTCAGTCCGTCACCGACGCCTGCATCAACTGGCAGAACACCGAAGAAGTGCTCGAAGCCTTTGCACAAGCCGTCCAAAAGCGCCGCCAAAGATAAGGAGAACGGGAAAAACTCCTCGGGGGTATTCCTAACTGCTTCAGTTCTCTATCCTAAGAGAGAAGGTCTCGATAGAGTGAAAACCCTCATGAATCTTTCTTAAAAGTTCTAACTATAGGGCACCTCCGAAAACTTTATTTTGAGAGGGGAGCTGAATGTCGAAATTTTTGGATCTTCAAATCCCCTCAAAATTTCATTCAAGGCTCTTCGTAGGTGCCAAATCAGGGCTGTTGATTCAGTATTTTCGGGCTCTTAGGGACATCCCCCCATCGCCCCTCCTTCCCGTTCATTGTTTGGGGATTCTGCGCTTATCTTTTCAAGAAGGCATAGCGGTCCATATTGCAGACTAAATTACAAAGGCTGTTGTGTTGGCTCGCTCGCCTTCAGACCGATGCTACGCACCATATCCATGCCCATCTGCTTCATGCGCCCGAAGACGTGGTCCACTCTCACTCGGATCCGGCTCACTCCTTTGTTGAAGCGTTGATCGGCTTTGCTCAATGGATTGTTGCGGTAGGCTTTGCGTATTAAAAATCCCTCCGCATCACATTCTAACAGGTGTTCTCCGTGTTCTTCGGAATAGTAGGCGCTGTCGCCAAGAACCGCGTTGTCACTTCGATCAACAAGATCTTTAACACAGATTCATATGGATAGACTCGGGATACTTGAGTATTTCTTGGTAAAGTAGATTTTTTGAAAAATTCACCCTTCAGCCTCCTTATCGACTTTACTGTTATTTTAACATCAAGGATCTCAACCATCCGCCAACCCCATTTAGGTCCAAAAACCTCAACTCTCCCCCCTCGCCCGCGGCTCTCCGTGCTCACGGGTCGCTCCAGGACTGGTGACAAAAGGCCCACCCTCAAGAGGGGCCACACCGGAGAATGCCACTTCCGGCATATTACTTTCCTTACCAGCAAGTGGAAAATCTTTACGGAGTGGAAAATAAGGATAGCCCTCCCACATCAGAATGCGCTCCATCTGTGGATGACCTGCAAACTTAATGCCCATCATGTCGTAAACCTCACGCTCATGCCAATTGGCTGTTTTCCAGAGATCGGAAGCGGTTGGCACGTCTTCATCTTCGGCAACCTTCGCTTTGATACGCAGGTGCTTCGAATCGTCAAGCGTCGCCAGTTCGTAAACCATCTCAAAACGAGGCTCCTCACCGAGGTAATCCACACTGGAAATATCCAGTAACATCTCATAGCCCTGCGCATCACGACACTTCTTCAGCGAAGCTTTTAATTCTGCGAGTGGGACAACAACGGTGGTCTCACCGCGAAATTCGGAAACCTCTCCGGAGGTCATTGCTTGGGCATCTTCAAGAACACTCATCGTCTTACGCTTCTACGGGAACTCTCTTTTGCGCCATGAACGACTGCTCTTTGTCGATCATCCTTTGAAGCTTCAAGAGTCCTTCGATCAGAGCTTCGGGACGTGGCGGGCAGCCGGAAATGTAAACGTCGACCGGAATCAAGCGATCAATCCCCTGCAAAACTGCGTAGCTGCGATACATTCCACCGGAAGACGCGCAGGCCCCCATCGCGATGCACCATTTCGGCTCGGGCATTTGATCCCACACCCGCTTCACCGCCAACGCCATCTTGTAAGTGACCGTGCCAGCTACGATCATCACGTCAGCCTGACGAGGAGAAAAACGCATTACCTCCGCACCGAAGCGAGAGATGTCAAAGCGAGAGGAGGCCGTCGCCATCAGCTCAATCGCACAACACGCAAGCCCCATTGGCATCGGCCAAAGCGAGTTTTTACGCATCCAGTTGATCGCGGCGTCTACTCGCGTGATGATGATATTCCCCTCGATCTTTGAATCGTAGGAAGTGTGCGAGACATTAGGGTTAGCGTCGACCATGGCCACGCACGGAGAATACCCGCAGCTGCACCGTTCTCAACCACTTTGTGAAATATTTCACAAAGTCTCACCTTTCCTTGGATTAGGTCTCTCGCCTGACTCGAATTTCCCAGAAAGTCCGGTAATTAAAGTTTAATCTGTCGCTACCGTGACATTCAATCGATCATCAAACCATTGACCGATCGGTCCCACCGGAACGCTCTAAAATAATTCCTCCCGAAAGAGATCGTCTCAATAATCCAAACCCTGGCACCCTGCCTCTCTAAAAAATGGATCTCCCTCATAGAATGATCCAGTAATTAGACTAAGTAGTGTTTCAAAGGAGATTAATGCCGGAGTGATTTCTTGAAACGGAAGGACGGGACGGAGGCGTGGTGCCAGTGAAATGCCCTTGAGTGCACCGCAACTAGAGATAACGCTGCTATTTCGAAAAAGCATCCAGCTCTTGATTTCAACGCGCAGCGCTATTTCCTAAGAATTTTTAAAACATCATTCGTCTCTTTGAAGTGCGGGGTGGTATCTCCCAAGGAGGGCCAACTGAAAGGCCGTGCAGATAGCCAAAGATATTCGCCGTATCGCCCATCGCCCAAGATTCACTCTTTTCGCAAGTTTCGCGTTCGTTTCTCCAAAACCCAAGTTTCGTCACTTTAGTAAGTTTCGTGATTGGCTCCCCCCGCCACCACATTCTAACCTCGCACCCGATACATTTCACATGCCCACCCAACAGAAACTTCTCGTAGCAAATCGCGGCGAAATCGCCATCCGCGTCTTCCGTGCCGCCACTGAACTCGGAATCCCCACCGTCGCCATCTACGCCGAAGAAGACCGCTTCTCCCGCCACCGCTTCAAAGCCGACGAATCTTACCAGCTCGATGCAAACAAAGGCCCCGTCGGGGCTTATCTCGACTACGAAGGCATCGTCGCCATCGCTAAATCAAAAGGCGTCACCCTCATCCACCCCGGCTACGGATTCCTCTCGGAAAATGCCGACTTCGCCCGCACCTGCGCCCGTGAAGGCATCACCTTCATCGGACCCTCCGCCGACCTCCTCGGCTCCATGGGCGATAAAACCGCGGCCCGCGCTCAAGCTATCGCCGCCAACGTCCCCGTCCTCCCCGGAACCGACGACGCCATCTCCGACCCTGACCAAGCCCTCACGGTAGCGCATGAGGTCGGCTTTCCCCTCATCATCAAAGCCGCCTTCGGTGGCGGCGGTCGCGGCATGCGCATCGTCGAAAAACCTTCCGAGCTCCAATCCCGCCTCAAAGAAGCCCAAGAAGAAGCGCAAAATGCCTTCGGAAACGACGCCGTCTTCCTCGAGCGCTACATCAAGCGCGCCAAACACATCGAAGTGCAAATCCTCGGCGACCAACACGGAAACGTCGTCCACCTCCACGAGCGCGATTGCTCCGTCCAACGCCGCTACCAAAAAGTCGTCGAAATCGCCCCCTCCATCGACCTCGAAGGCAACCTCAAAAAAGACCTCTGCGAATCCGCAGCCCGCCTCGCAAAAGACATTGGCTATGACAATGCCGGCACCGTAGAATTCCTCTACGACATGGAGTCTAAGGAGTGGTTCTTCATCGAAATGA
>Ga0114998_10004086_pt1 | contig 10702 bp, 15 predicted proteins | sample ArcticOcean_MG_C_5_FD_87044 | JGI IMG/M metagenome (GOLD analysis project Ga0114998, IMG submission 87044) | Marine microbial communities from western Arctic Ocean - ArcticOcean_MG_CB4_138 | ecosystem: Environmental > Aquatic > Marine > Oceanic | place: Arctic Ocean: Canada Basin | collected...
CAACCCTGTCCGTTTACATCTTGTGGCTCTTCTGATGCTTTTAGTTGGAACACTGATGGTTTTGGTAAGTGTCACGCATGTGACGGTGGTTACCCATCTAAACGACAGACCTTCGATTGGTCACAAGATAAGTACCCCGTCAGTGGAAATAAGGAATATGAAATGAGTGTAACAAACTTTACGCCTAAACGAATAGAGGACGTTAGTGATGGTAAGTATGCAAACATGCGTAGCATTACCAGCAAGACGATGGAAGACTTTGGTGTTGTAACTTATGGTGATCGTCAAGAATACGTATACCCCAGCGGGGGAATTAAGGTACGTAATATACAGGAGAAAGGCTTCTACGCTAAGGGTGGCTTCAAGGGTGATGAGCTATTCGGCATGAACCTGTTTACTGCTGGTAGTGCCAAGATGGTAACTATAACTGAAGGCGAACTAGATGCTCTATCAGTGGCACAGATACTTAAGAGTAGCTACACTAATCCTGTTGTGTCGTTACCTTCTGCAACACCATCTAAGAAGCTGTGGGAAAACTGTTCAGATTGGCTCAGTAGCTTTGACAAGATCATACTGTCAGTAGATTATGATGATGCTGGTATTGCTTTAGCTGATCGTGTCTCTAAGCTATTCCCCAACAAGGTCTACCGTGTTGACCATAGACCTTATAAGGATGCTAACGATTTCTTACAGGCTGGTAAGTCAGCAGACTTCAAGAGTGCATGGTGGAACGCAAGGAAGTACACACCTGAGAATGTGATGAACAGCACACAGGACTTCTTGTCGTTATATAAGGATACACCTGAGCATCAGTATATACCAACAGGTATCCAAGCACTAGACGATAAGATACTGGGTTTGATGCAGGGTCACTTTACAGTCATTAAGGCCCCGACAGGAATTGGTAAGACTGAGATCATGCGATACCTAGAGTACAACATGCTGCAACGGGAAGTACCTATAGCCGCATGGCACTTGGAGGAAACCAAGTTACGATCTCTGTTAGGTCTTGTGTCATACGAGTGTAATGACAACCTGACACGTAGGGATTTGATTGATGATAAGGGTGCAGAGGATCAAGTTGTAGATGCTATCAGTAAGCTGACAAAGGATGAGAACTTCTATCAGTTCTACCTCAGTGATGGTCAGGGTGCAGATGATCTGATAGACCAGATACGTTACTTCTCTGTAGCCTGTGGTGTTAAGTTCGTATTCTTTGAGCCTATCCAAGATGTGTTGGTAGGATCATCAGACGATAGTAAAGAACAGATGCTTGCTGACCTGTCAGTTAGACTGTCTAAGCTGTCTGCTGAGTTAAACGTAGGGATCGTAACTATTGCCCACACTAACGATGACGGTCAGATGAAATACTGTCGGATGATTGGGCAACGTGCGTCAGTCATTATTGACCTCAAGAGGGACAAAGATGCTGATGATCTAAAGGAGCGTAACACAACGTATCTTAGCATTGAGAAGAACAGGCCCTGTTCAGAGGAAGGTAACGCAGGGATGATGAGATTTAACACTGAAACATTCACACTAACGGAGGTAATATAATATGAAACTTAAACAAAAGTTTGACGATTGGCATAAAGAAAATCCAGAGGTCTACGTTCTATTTTGTAAATTCACACTGCAAGCCTCTGAAAGGGGTCACAAGAGGCTATCTGCTTGGATGATAGTAAATCGTATAAGGTGGGAAACTGCTGTTGTGACAACTGGAGATGATTATAAAGTTAGTAACGACTTCATAGCTCTTTATGCAAGGAAGTTTATGGAAGACTACCCCAAGTATAAAGGGTTCTTCGTAACAAAAGAGATGAAAAGGTATTAGAAAAATGACAACAGTATATGACATTGAAACAGACGGTCTATTAGATGTGTTGACCAAAATTCATGTCTTGTCTTATTCAGACGATGGTAAGACGGTGCATCATACGCATGACTATGATGAAATGCGTGAGTTCTTTGCTACACGTAAAACTCTAGTGGGCCACAACCATATCCGCTTCGACATCCCCGCAGTGGAAAAAGTTCTAGGTATCAAGGTAGAGGCTCGTTTGATAGATACTCTAGCACTGTCTTGGTATCTACACCATGACCGACTAAAGCATGGCCTTGAGGGCTACGGTAATCAGTATGGAGTACCTAAGCCTGAGATCAAGGATTGGAACAGCCTGACACCAGAAGAGTATGCTCACAGGTGTGATGAGGATGTTAAGATCAACTTACGTCTATGGCGTGACTTAAATATAAAGTTAAAGCAGCTATATTCCGTAAGTGAGGAAAAAGATCGTTTGATTGATTACCTGTCCTTCAAGCTAGACTGCGCTAAAGAGCAAGAGGCCCTTCAGTGGAAATTGGACGTACCTAAAGCTCAAGCAGCATACGATGAGATCAGTAGACTTAAAGAAGAGAAGGTAGAACAACTGTCTGATGCTATGCCTAAGCGTACCCTAACTCGTATGGCAATACGGCCAAAGGTTATGCACAAGAAAGATGGTGAGTTATCATCACATGGTGAGAAGTGGATTGCCTTGTGCAAGGATAACAAGCAGTCTGAGACATCAATTCAGTTTGTCGTTAAGACAGGTGAGGAACGTGGCAACCCTAACTCTAACGATCAGGTTAAGGACTGGTTGTATTCTCTGGGTTGGAAGCCACGTACATATAAATTCTTACGTGATAAGGTGACAGGTGATGAAAGAAAGATTGAGCAAGTACGAAAGAACAGTGAGCTATGTCAGAGTGTGCGAAACCTTTCGGAGATTGACCCTGCTGTGGACCTTCTTGATGGCCTCACTGTGCTTACTCATAGGGCTGGCATACTTAAGTCATTCCTAGAGTGTAACAATGAGGGTTGGCTACAGGCTGGTATTGCAGGGCTAACCAATACGTTTAGGTTCAAGCATTACCGCCCACTGGTAAATCTACCTTCTGTAGATAAGCCATATGGTGATGTGATCCGTGGATGTCTGACTTGTCCAGAAGGTTATGTGTTAGCTGGTGCTGACATGACATCACTGGAGGATACGACTAAACGACACTACATGAAACCACTAGACCCTGACTACGTAGAGGAGATGACCCGTGACGGGTTTGATCCACACTTAGACTTGGCCTTACACGCTGGTGTTATTAATCAGGATGATATCGACAAACACAATTCTGGGGAGCGTTCACTAAAGGCCCTCCGTAAGAATTATAAGGTGGTTAACTATAGTGCTACGTATGGTGTAGGAGCGCCTAAGCTGTCCCGTGAGACAGGTATGAGCAAAAAGGAAGCTAAGACCCTGCTGGAAGCCTTCTGGTCACGTAACTGGGCTATTGAGAAGGTAGCTAAAGACTTACAAACCCGTGAGCTATTCAACAGTACGTGGCTTAAGAACCCTGTGTCTGGATTTTGGTACAGCCTACGCAGTGATAAGGATCGTTTCAGTACGCTCAATCAAGGTACTGGAGTGTTCTGTTTTGACACTTGGGTTTCTTTATGTAGGTCCAAGGGAATTAAGTCCATCGGGCAGTTTCACGATGAGGTGATTGCCCTAGTTAAAAAAGGAGAAGAGGGTGCGGTAGAAAAGATTATGCACGATGCTGCAATTAAATTAAACGAGAGGGTACAACTTAACGTACCTCTAGGTACTGATGTACAGTTTGGAAATACTTACGCAGATATTCACTAATTTAAAATAAATGTGTAAAGTTGCTTGTGAAAAATCAATTTGGGTATATATAGTATTATACCATCCCCGAAGAAAGGAAATCCAATGGGTAAGAAAGTTTATGTAGAGTGCGAACTAGAGTGGACTAAGTTACGGGAAGAGGACCGCGACATGGGACCAAACGATGGTTCAGATATGGCGAATAACTTTAATGCAAAGCAGGGCATTTATGTCGTCAACTGTATCATTGATGATGAGGCAAAGAAGAAGATGGTTTCGGAAGGTATTCCAAACAAAGGTCTTCAAGCTCAACTCTTTAAGACTAACAAGGAGGGTAAGGACTTCTATAAAGCCACACGGCCACACTTTAACCCTAAGTTTCTTAATCAAGAGACTGGTGAACAGGGTGTAGTCATGGGCGCACCAGATATGTTAAAGTTAGTTGATGGTGAGTATCTACCGTGGTCATGGGATGAAGATGGCTTAATAGGAAATGGTTCTAAGGCAACTGTAAAGTTTGATGTCTGGGACGGAAAGATAACTACGATGGAAAAGGTGTGCGTTACTGAGCATCTTGTGTACGAAGCTAATGATGGGGGAGCCTTCTAATGAGACTTATTATTACATTTGAGTCATCTGACGAAGAGGATGGCTTTAATGGAGTTACGACTGTTGAGCGAAACGACATAGATGACCTACAGTCATTAGGTCTGGCTTACGCTGAAGCAGCTAGGGCAGCGGGGTTCACCTACGTTGAAGGAGTAGCTTTTGAGAAAGATGATGGTCAGATGGTGTTTGGTGACTTCTAGTGGCTAAAGGTAAGGTTCTAGTCGATGGTGATATTCTAGCTTATCGTGCAGCCTTTGCCACTCAAGACGATCTCCCCAAGGATGCTGAAGAGAAGATAGAAATACTTCTCGACTTCGTTCTTGAGGAGACACTAGACTTCCCCACCCCTGAGTGGTTTGAGATTTACCTCACAGGGTCTAATAACTTTCGTTTTGATATAGCAAAGTCTTACCCCTACAAGGGAAATAGAGAATCGTCAGAAAAGCCAAAGCACTTAAAACATGTAAGAGATTACTTAATCAACAAGTTTGGTGCTATAGTTAGTGAAGGAGAAGAAGCAGATGACCTTATAGCAATAGAAGCAACCCGACTTGGACCTGATACTATTGTAGCCTCAATAGACAAGGATATGTTACAGATACCCTGTCGTCATTTCAACTTCAATAAGAAGGAGTGGACAACAGTAGATGAGTGGTCAGGTAATAAGTTCTTTTACACTCAGATATTGACAGGTGATGCTGCTGACAACATCAAGGGCATTTATGGTATTGGTCCTGTAAAAGCAAAGAGGTTACTAGCAGAGTGCGACACAGTGGATAGCCTCTGGGAAGCCTGTGTAAAAGCCTATGACGGTGATACAGACCGTGTAATAGAAAATGCTAGGTTACTCTGGCTAAGAAGAGAAAAGGGGGAACTGTGGCAGCCACCAGTAAGCGTAGACAACACGCAATAAGGAATGGCTACAGATCAGGGCTAGAGGATGATATCTCCGTTGACTTAAAAGATAGGGGTGTAAGTTTTGAGTATGAGACACTAAAGATTAAGTGGACATTACTTGAGAATAAGACTTACACCCCAGACTTTATTTTACCTAATGGTATCATAATCGAATCAAAGGGACGGTTTGTAGCAGCCGACAGAAAAAAGCACTTGAAGGTCAAGGAGCAACACCCTAAGTTAGATTTACGATTCGTATTTAGCAACAGTCGCGGTAAGTTAAGCAAGGGTGCTAAGTCAACATACGGTGACTGGTGCGATAAGCATGGGTTCATCTACGCAGATAAGAGGATACCAGACGAATGGTTGAAGTAAATAGCCTGCTGACAGAGATTCTTAAGCTAAGTAAAGAGGAGCTTAAAAGGATAGAGTTTGAAGTTAGTGTTGCACTGATTGAGTTAGACATGGAGGCAGAAGATGGGTAAAACAGTCGTAGTCTTTAGCTGCGCTCACGTAGACCCTTCAGTGGGAAATGAGCGTTTCAATTGGTTAGGTGAGTTCTTGTATGATCTTAAACCTGACTATGTTGTAGACTTGGGTGATGGCGCTGATATGCGGTCATTAAATACATTTGACACTCGTTACCCAGAGGCAATCGTAAGTCAGAGTTACGAACAAGATATTGAACACTACAACGATGCACAGGAACGTATCCGTTGGAAATTCAGACACCACAAGCGCAAACGTCCAACTTACATAGGATTTGAGGGGAACCATGAGAATAGAATTAAAAAAGCTATTAAGCACGATCCTCGACTCCAAGGATCAAAGTACGGCATATCTTTCGGGCATCTCCAGACAGACCGATGGTTCGATGAGTACCATGAGTATGAACACTCCGCACCAGCGATTGCTGATTACGATGGCATCTCGTATTCTCATTACTTTAGTAGTGGTAACTTTGGGTCTGCTATGTCTGGTATGCACCATGCTAATGGGCTACTGGCTCACCGCCATCATAGCTCTACCTGTGGTCATAGTCACAAACGTGATCTTAAGTTTAAAGACTCTTCTCATCCTAGAGGAGTTATTGGTCTTGTCGCAGGGTGCTACAAGGGTGCAGCGGAGGGCTGGGCAGGGCAAGCCAACAGAGAGTGGTGGTCAGGTATAGTAGTTAAGCGTGAGGTAGAGGATGGTATGTATGACCCAGAGTTTATCTCTCATAGCCGACTAAAGGCAATGTATGGGAAAGCGTAGTGACTTTGAAAGAGTACCAAGGGACTACTACCCAACACCACTAGCTGCTGTCGAACCCCTGATCTCGCACTTGCCCTACTCATTTGATTATGTAGAGCCTTGTGCGGGTGACGGTAGGTTAATAGACCACTTAGATAAACTAACGGATAGTCATGGTGAGTGTTTATTTGCCAGTGACATTGAGCCAAGGGGTTACAACATTGCCACTTGCAATGCCTTTGAAATAGATATCACTGGTTTAGACATAGACTTCTGCATTACCAACCCTCCGTGGGAACGAAAGATACTGCACCCATTCATTGAGCATTGGATGCAGATGTGTCCTACTTGGATACTGTTTGATGCTGATTGGATGCACACTAAACAGTCAGCCATCTTAATGACGTATTGTGTTAAGGTTGTTAGTGTAGGTAGAGTTAAGTGGATAGAAAACAGCAAGAGTTCTGGTAAAGATAATTGTGCTTGGTACTTGTTTGATTTTATGAAAGTGTCTGGGAAACCGACAGAGTTTTATGGGAGAACGATATGATTACTCAAGAAGACGTTGATGCTTTTAGCATTGTAAACGTAACACCAATGGAATACTCATACTGGGTAGAGAGTAAGATTATGACTAGCGGTGAAAGTCGTTTGTTTGAGAACGTCTTAGGTCTTTTGGGAGAGGCTGGAGAGATTGCTGAGAAGGCTAAGAAGCTGATTAGAGATAACTCTACACTAGACCGTAGGGATATCATAAAAGAGATAGGTGATGTGGTGTTCTATGCAACAGCCTTGGCTAATCACTTTGATAGTAACTTAGCAGAGGTACTAGAAACGAATATGGATAAATTAAATGACCGTGAGGCTCGTGGGGTACTCAGTGGAAATGGAGATAACCGATGATTAAAGCTATTGGTGTTTGGGTATACCGACTGTACAATTACTTACAGACGTGGCAAGAACATAGAGATACAATCCTACACCTTAATCGTATGACAGATAAAGATTTAAAAGATATCGGTATAACACGGGGTGATATTAACCGTATGGTATGGTTTGATAAACATAAAGAAGAACGGGGTAAAGAAGAATGAGTAGCAATCACCTACCAACAGACTACCAAGCATTTATACACAAGTCACGTTATGCACGATGGCTGGATAAAGAGGGACGCCGTGAGACTTGGCAAGAGACAGTATCTCGTTACATGGATAACATTGTACGCCCTGTAGCGGGTGATGACAGTTACATACGTCAGATAGAAGATGCTATCCTATCTCTGGATGTTATGCCTTCTATGCGCTCTCTTATGACCGCTGGCCCAGCAGCCCTACGTGACAATACTGCTATGTACAACTGTAGTTACCTCACGGTGAAGAACATTAAGAGCTTTGACCAAGCTATGTTTATTCTGTTATGTGGAACAGGCGTTGGGTTCTCAGTTGAACGACAGTACATTAACAAGCTACCAGAAGTCCCTGATAAAATGTTTGACAGTGAGACTACAATAGTTGTTAAGGACAGTAAGGAGGGTTGGGCTAAGGCTCTTCGCCAATTAATTGCTCTCCTGTACAGTGGTGAAATTGCACAGTGGGATGTAGGTTTGGTACGCCCTGCTGGTGCAAGGCTCAAGACATTTGGAGGTAGGGCATCAGGTCCAGCACCACTGATTGACTTGTTTAACTTTGTGATCCACACATTTAAAAACGCCAGTGGACGTAAGCTGTCTTCTATTGAGTGTCACGACATCATGTGTAAGATTGGAGAAGTAGTAGTTGTGGGTGGTGTACGCCGTAGTGCTATGATCTCTCTGAGCAATCTATCAGATGATAAGATGCGACATGCCAAGTCAGGTTCATGGTGGGACAACAATCCTCACCGTGCCTTATCTAACAACTCAGTGGCTTACTCTGAGAAGCCTGACAGTCTATCATTCATGCGTGAGTGGCAGGCCCTAGTGGAAAGTGGCAGTGGTGAGCGTGGCATTTTCAATCGTGAGGCAGCAAAGAAACAAGCAGCTAAGAATGGCAGACGTGATAGTTCTTTTGACTTTGGAACGAATCCATGTTCTGAGATAATATTACGTGATTCGCAATTTTGTAATTTAACCGAATGTGTAGTACGCGCAACGGACAGTATTGAAGACTTGGAACGTAAGGTAAAACTTGCTACCATTCTTGGGACTGTCCAGAGTACATACACACACTTCCCTTACTTGACTAAAGAGTGGAAAGATAACACTGAGGAAGAACGTCTGCTGGGGGTTAGCCTCACGGGCATTATGGACAACCAGCTAATGACCATTAAGAATAGTGGACTAGCTAAAACATTGGAGTATCTAAAAAATGTCGCCATCAATACTAATTCTGAATGGGCTGAGCGCCTTGGTATCCCTGTTGCTACTGCTATCTCTTGTGTCAAACCTAGTGGCACTGTCTCCCAACTTGTTAATTCTAGCAGTGGGATTCATGCTCGTCACAGCCCTTATTACATCCGCACGGTGCGTGGAGATATTAAAGACCCGTTGACTAACTTCCTAAAGGATAAAGGTATTCCTAACGAACCTTGTGTGATGAAGCCAGATACCACAGTGGTGTTCAGCTTCCCACAGAAAGCTCCAGAGGGTGCAATAGTTACTTCTGATATGACAGCCATTGAACAGTTAGAGATGTGGCTTATGTATCAAAGGAACTGGGCAGAACATAAGCCCTCCGTGACAATTAATGTGAGGTCTGATGAGTGGCTTGAGGTAGGTGCTTTTGTGTACAAGAACTTTGATGAGATGTCTGGTGTGTCGTTCCTACCGTATAACGAACATACATATCAACAGGCCCCTTATCAGGAGTGTAGCAAGACTGACTATAAGACCCTCTTATCTTGTATGCCAGATACTTTAGACTGGAATGAGTTGTCAGAGTATGAGAAAGAAGACAATACAGCGGGTAGTCAGACACTAGCGTGTTCTGGCGATAGCTGTGAGCTTGTAGACTTAGTTTAACCCGACCACCTGAGCATGTGTTTAAACTGCTCAATTAACTTTAGGAGACACAATGGATGACTTTCCCGACAAACCTAAGAGAACTAGAAGGAAGACAAACTACAAGGGTGCAGACAAGAAGACTACATCTGGACTTGTAGCTAAGACATCAAGACAGGGTGATCTTATTGAAGCCTTACAGGGCAGTCGCCAAGTCTTTATTCTTGGTCCTGCTGGTACGGGTAAGACCTATGTTACAGCAACGTATGCTGCTGACCTGTACACTACAAAGAAGATCGACAAGATAGTTATTACAAGACCTCATGTAGCCGTAGGTAGAGAGCTAGGGTTTCTAAAGGGTGACCTACAAGATAAGACTATGCCTTGGGCATTACCTGTATTAGACGTATTGGAGAAGCATCTTGGAAAAGGGACAGTGGAAACAGGGATCAAGAATGGTAACATTGAGATGGCTCCTATCGCTCTTATGCGTGGCCGTAGTTTCGATAATGCCTTCATAATAGTTGATGAGACACAGAACATAACTACACATGAGCTAAAGATGCTATTGACAAGAGTAGGAGAAGGGACCACTATTGTGTTAAATGGCGATGTACAGCAGAGTGATCTTAAAGAAGCAGATGGTCTATCAAAGGTTATCCACTTGGCTAAGAAATATATGCTGCCTGTACCCGTTATTGAGTTTGGCGTTGATGACATCATACGATCAGACATCACAGCAATGTGGGTAAAGACATTTATGAAAGAGGGTATTTAATGGCTAAGTGGGATATGGATAAAATGACTAAGACTTATGATGCTGTAAACAGCCCACCACACTACGGTAAAGGTAAGATAGAATGCATCGACTACATTGAGGACTTCTTAAGTAAGGAAGAGTACACGGGATACCTCCGTGGGAATATAGCTAAGTACCTTCATAGGTGGAGGTATAAGAATGGCCTAGAAGACCTTAAGAAAGCTCAGTGGTATGGTGCAAGACTTATCAAGCTGGAGGAGGAGCAATGAGTTTATTTGAGGGGCTGCTTCTCTGTAACATATTAATATCAGCTTGGGTCACATACTCAATAGGAAAGGTTAAGGGTGACATTGAGATACTGTACGAAGGTTTAGCCCTAACTATGAAGATGGAAGAAGACCGTGTAGAATAGAAAAAGCCGTAGGCGTCCACTCAAGGATACCTACGGCTTTTTTGTGTCTTGTACTTAGTTTACTTACCGAAGAACTTCGATACTGATCTCATTCCTATGCTGGCACTTACGATCCCTCCAAGGGAATACTGATACCATGTTGGCATTAC
>Ga0114998_10004090_pt1 | contig 10696 bp, 10 predicted proteins | sample ArcticOcean_MG_C_5_FD_87044 | JGI IMG/M metagenome (GOLD analysis project Ga0114998, IMG submission 87044) | Marine microbial communities from western Arctic Ocean - ArcticOcean_MG_CB4_138 | ecosystem: Environmental > Aquatic > Marine > Oceanic | place: Arctic Ocean: Canada Basin | collected...
CGAACCATAGCCACTCCAAAGACTCTGGATCACGCCCAGCTCAATCAGCTCAGTGGCTCCAGTGGAGCTCAGAATCATCGATTTCAAATGCGTATTCATTCGGAGACAGAGCATGAACAGCTCACACCACAATCCAAGAGCTAACTAGCCGAGGCAATATTTTGCGGCGCACGAGACATACCGGGATGCTCATCGACCTGCATCCAATTCAATGGTACCTTGCGATGGCGCGAACTTCAGTGATACGCGAAGCCATACGTAGGGGTCGGCATCCCATCCATAACTATAAAGTGAACAATGGTGAGAGCTCGAAAAAATGAACTCCTATTTCGCTTCGCGATACCACACCTCAACCAACTTTTTGATCGCCTCGGCAGACTCAGCGGCTTCAAAAGTCAATGATGCTGAATTGATGCAGTAACGCAGCCCGGTCGGTTCGGGACCATCTGAAAAGACATGGCCCTGATGCGAACCGCAGACCGCGCAATGTACTTCGACCCGTGTCATACCATAGCTGACGTCGCGTGTTTCGCCCAGTGTGCGTTTATCGATCGGCGTAAAGAAGCTCGGCCAACCGGTGCCGGAATTAAACTTTGTGGTGCTACTGAACAACGGCGTATCACAGCCAACACAACGATACAGACCGGTCTCCTTATTGTCGTTGTATGGATTGGCAAAGGGACGCTCGGTGCCTTGTTTACGGGCGACCTCATACTGGATATCCGTCAGCCGCTCCTGCCATTCGGCATCGGTGCGTAAAACCGGAAAGCGATCACCGCCAAGGTCCACATGCGAAGGCAGCCCACAGGCACTCGCGCATTCGCTCACAGTTTCATCAGTTGATTCGGAAGAAGAGATCGGTTGTTCGGCCATGCTGAATTGAATTAAAAAGCCCCCCACTATCAAAGTAAGTAGGGCTGTAATTGATAGAGAGGAGCGGGATAGGTAGTTCATACGGAGAATGAGATACCTCTCACAGTGTGCTTATTCCCACTGAGTGCAAGTGCGCCGTGCACTCCACGAAGTGAGGCCGTGCTTTACACGCAGTTCAGCCGTGCGTTTCCAAGTAGTGAGAGTGACGCCTAAGGCGAGTGATAGTGGTACTACTAGTAGAAGTAGTAGTAGTAGTAGTAGTGATACAGACATTGCTTCGCCATCTACGGCCGGAGTGTCCGGAATTTTGTGTAACTGATCTTTAGCTGATGTTGTTAGATTGATTGTTGTTAGGCATTCAGTCCTCGAACTCAATGGAGAATCGATTCAGAGCTGCCGGCCAGTTTTGGATCGGCATGGTCCATTTCTTTGAGATGTTTTTGATAACTAGATAGAAGAGCTTGTATACCGCTTCGCTGAAAGGAAACAGGTTTCGATTACGGCTGATCTTTCTAAATGAGCGGTTGAGCGACTCGATGGCATTGGTGCTATAGATGTCCTTACGGATCTCCTTTGGATAATCAAAGAAAGGGATCAGGTTCTCCCAATCAGCCTCGCAACTTTTGCCAATGGCGGGAAAGCCCTCGTCATAGATTTTACGGAATCGAACCAGTGCAGCTTTGGCGGCCTCGGCAGTGACTGCGGTGTAGATTTTTTTAAGCTCCGCTGCGACCTCGTTACGCTCTTCCCCCCCAACAAACTTGAAGCTGTTGCGTAGCATGTGAACGATTCATAGCTGCACGGTAGTGTGAGGATAGACGTTATCAAGTGCCTCAGGGAAGCCACTGAGCCCATCGACACAGGAAAAGAAGATGTCACGTAGTCCTTGATTCTGAAGCTCAGTGAGCACGTTTAGCCAGAACTTCGCGCCTGCGTTGGGCGAAGACCACATGCCTAGCACTTCCTTTTGCCCCTCCATGTTAAGGCCCAGAGGTAAGTAAATCGAATGGTTGGAGACCTTTCCATTGTCTCGTACCTTCGCCACGATCGCATCAAAGAAGACGATCGGATAAACAAAATACCCTCGCGATCACGAGGGACATTAACCTCAAGATCGCCGTCGTCACTTCGCTGGTGCTTTGAGCTATGCCCATTGTGCGTTCGTGCGTCCGGCAGGACGTTTCTCATTCTTATCGTAGCCTAGGTGCGTCGTCAGTTCCGCATCCATCACACGTGTGATAAGTCGCTGCTTCAACTCAGCGAGTAAACCGCCGAGGCCAATTAAGTCCTCAAGACTCTGATAATCTTCTAGTAGCTGATCGAGCAGCTCGTTGGTTACTTTCTTTTTTATAGGATGTTCTTTTTTCTGGTTGGTAAACATCAGCTTTTTCAATTTACACAAAATTCCTTACACCCTTTTTCTTTTCCCTTGTTCTTTTCCATTGGACTGACCCTTTTTCTTTTCCAAATTGCCAGCGATCCTAGTCGGCTTGAATGTATTAAAATAGCTGCGACCAGGGGGCGAAATGGTTCAGGGGCGCTATCCCTGATCAGCCACAGCTGCTGTGTTAAAGCTTGCACAGCGGTATAAATCCTTTAAAGATATTAGCTTTTACCGACACCCCATTGACATCGTGAAAACCATCAAAAACTACCTACTCGCGTATTTATTTTTAGCCATGGGCTTGAGTGCCTTCGGCCAAACACCTCCGGTCGACCTGGCTAATATGAGTCTTGGTGACCTGCTCAACGCAAAGATCATTCGCTCGTATGCGGATCACGCTGCTTTTAAGACAGGTGGGCAGGGTGCGCCTCTAGGATATTTAGATAGCAGTCGCTTCCACTTCAGTACCAGTTACGTCAAGGTAAGATTTGATGGTTACATGGACGGCACTGATGACCTGTCGTTTGGCGAAGTGCTGTGGTCACCCGAAGACGAACCACGCACTGACGAAAATTTTCCTGTGGTGCCAACGGTCATTACCCAAGAGGCCGTTCAATTCAAAGTCGCGTACGACCTCACGGAGCAATGGAGCCTGAGTTTGAGTATTCCTTACATCCGTCAGGAAACCGAGCATATCACAGATAATAATAATTTTGATCCAGACTTTAAAGATTTCACCATTGTTAGCGAAGGCTTTGGAGACATTGAAATCGGTGCCACATGGCTACATCGATTGAACCAAAACAGCAGTATCTTGGTGAATCTGGGATTCAGCCTTCCGACCGGATCTATTGACGAAACAGGCGACACACCTAGTCCTGGTCGTGACAATCAGCTGCCCTACACCATGCAGCTCGGCTCTGGGACCTACGATATCAAACCCTCGATTGTTTATTCCGGAACTTCGGGCGACTGGACTTGTGGTGCCAATTTAAACATGACACTCCGTACCGGCAAAAATGATCGCGACTATCGTCTGGGCAATGTGTACCAAGCTGGCATTTGGACGCGTTACGCCCTGACCGACTGGATTCAGCCGTCGTTCCGTATCGACGGCGTTGCCTGGGATGAGATTAGCGGAAAAGACCCTGCCTTACCTTACGACCCTATAAATGATCGCTACCCTGCAGCGGTGGTGAAACCTGATAATTTCGGTGGCACTAAATTACTGGCGCTGGTTGGATTGCGCTTAAAAGACCCTCGGGGCCGGCTTGAAAATACTTTCCTAGAGTTTGAGGCGGGTGCGCCTTTCTACCAAGACTTAAACGGCCCACAGCCATCAGAAGACTGGCGCTTCTCGGCTAGCTTTGTCCTTAGCTTTTAATTAGTTGTCATGCAGCCCTTTAAGAAATGCTTCTTTTGGGCATTGTGTGTGTTGCTTTCGACGGGCCCGATCTGTGCCGCCAATGACCGGCTGGTGATTGAGGAAAACCAAGGCAAGGCGCTGCTAATCTATAATATTGCAAAGTTCACGGAGTGGCCTGCTGCAACCGCATCCTCGGATACACCCTTCAATTTTACCTTATGGAATGATAACGCCCTCGCCGATGCCTTCCAAATAATTGAGGGCCAGGAGATGCAGGGGCGAAAAGTTAAGATCAATCGTCAAAACACGGACAGTATCGCTGTTGACTGCCAAGTAATCGTCATACCAAAGCAGCAGTTGCAGCGGTTCATCAAGGCCAGAGATGAATTAGACAAGTTACCGATTCTGACCGTGACGACAGAGCCGAACGTTTTTGAAGCCGGTGCCATGATTCTGGTCAAAGTGATCGATGATCACTTAGCATTTTCGGTCAATCTCGCCGCCGTCAAAGCGAGTGGACTTGAAATCAGCGGAAACCTGCTGCGCCACGCGGAGGAGGTTAAATTCTAGAAAATCATGCTCACGCGCTTCTCACATTTACCTGTACGCAACAAGCTGACACTGATCATTACATGTGCTGCACTTTTTGCAGTGACCCTTAGCGGAGTGATTACAATCATCACTCAAGCTCGGTTCGCGAATAATAGACTTCAGCGTGAGATGGAGACCACCACCGAGCTGCTCGCTTCAAACATAGCGGCCTCGCTGTTATTTAATTCTAAATCTGAAGCCGAGACCACGCTTTCCACCCTGCAATTTAAACCGCACATCGAGGCGGCGGCGCTGTACAACAACGATGGTACGATATTTGCCTCATATACTCGGCCAGACGCCCATCACAGACACGAGAGATTACCGACACCCGATGAATGCGGCACCTTTTCTCCATGCTTGTCAGTCGAACGGGTCGTTTATTTAGACGGCGAAACGATTGGCCGCGTACTTGTCGTGGCTTCAAAGGAGCCTGTCATTTCCGCTATTCTCAGCTTATTCATTACCTCAGCACTGACAATCATTCTGAGCACCGCACTCGCAATCAAACTGGCACTCGGCTACCTTCGCCGCGTTTCAGCACCAGTTGAGGACCTCGCCAAAATCGCGAATGAAGTCTCTCGCACCGAAAACTACAGCCTGCGTTCACAGCATACTAGCAACGACGAGCTGGGCCAACTTTCACGTGCATTTAATCATATGCTGACACATGTTCAGCAGTCAGATGCCCGACTTCGTCTTGCCTCCGATGAACTCTCTAAACGAGTTAAAGAACTCAACGTTGAAAAAGAAGAACGTGCCCTCGCCCAAGATCGCGAAAAGCGCTTACAGGATCGTCTAACAGAGGCGCAAAGGCTGAAAGCTGAAAGCTTGCATGACGCCAAAGAAGCCGCCGAGCAGGCAAATCGGATCAAATCGGAGTTCCTTGCCTCCATGAGCCATGAAATCCGCACACCGATGAATGGAGTGATCGGCTTTACTTCACTATTGTGCGATACTGAGCTGGATCAAGAGCAGCAGGAATTTATCGATATTATTCACAGTAGCGGTAATACCCTATTACGACTGCTAGATGACATCCTGGACTTTTCAAAAATTGAGGCAGGTCAATTGGGAATCGAACAACAGAGCTTTGATATCCGTGATCTGTTGGAAGAGGTGGTCAAAATATTAGATGAACAATTGAAAGGAAAATCCGTTGATTTAATTATCAAGATTGACGAAGACGTGCCCGCCTTTGTTGAATCCGACCCAAGTCGTATTAGACAAATCCTTACAAATCTTATTGGTAATGCGATTAAGTTTACCGATGAGGGCTCAATAGAAATACGAATAGAATTTATTAATTTTAATGAAAGCAGTGAACATCACGGCAACATTGGCGTGATCGAGTGTTCCGTCATAGATACTGGAATCGGCATTTCCGAACACGATCAAAAGCGGCTATTTGATGTTTTCACACAGGTGGACTCATCAGCCACAAGAAAATACGATGGTGTGGGGCTCGGCTTGGCCATCACTAAGCGCTTGTGTGAAATACTCGGTGGATCAATCAAGTTAAACAGTGAACCAGGTGTCGGTACCACTTTCCACTTTTCCATCCCCGTATATTCCCATGCAGAGTTTGAATGTATAACCCAACCGGAATCCCCCACAAGGTCGATTACGAGGTTGAGGGATCGCGACTTAAAAATGCTTATTGTCGAAAACAATCGCGTGAATTCGAAGCTACTTGCTGCACTGCTCGACAAGGCAGGATGCTCCTGCGATATTGCTTATAATTCAACCGAATGCATCGAATACATGCGTGATCGACAGTATGATATACTTTTTATGGACCTGAATATGCCTGATATGGATGGTTTCGAACTAACTGCTCGAATTCGAGAACAAGAATCTCACTCCGACAACGCCAATGCACGGCAAACGATTATTATCGCAGTTACCGCTTGGGCGATGAAAGGCATGAAAGAACGCTGCCTAGAGGCACGAATGAATGGCTATTTATCCAAACCTGTTATTCGTGAAGAACTGACAAATATGATTGAGGACCTCTGTTGTGAAGTGCCGTCGCTTAGCTAATGAGTGAGATTGTATCCGCCATTTGGGCACGTCCAATCCACTCTCTCAGCCACTGAGCGTCATCTTCTGACTACAGCATGACTGGCAGTCGTTTGAAATGTCCAGAACGACCCCGCAGTTGTAGGGAAAGTGTTCCGCTCCGGCATCCTATCGAAAGGTAATAGATGGACGTTGCCACCAAATTTGCCATTGCCCAGGCGAGTAGGAATGGGTCTCCCTCGGGTTGATATCAATTGATGCCAGCGTGCTGGCCTGAACCGAACAGGCGATGCAATACCGTCCGCATCAAAGGTCCCGGATCCACAGATTCCGGAACGCGATGCCTTTGCCGTGGCCGGCAAATCCGAGGTGTCCGTCTTGTGGGATATTCGAATTGAATTTGGGGCTCATGAATTCGGTGATGCGGGCAAGGTCGGCATCGACAATGACTGTCCCATTTAGCTCAACCTGAATCGTGGTGCCCTGCACCCGCACGACTTGATAGTTCCATTCGTTGACGGCTCGCAGGTAGCCGCGCGCGGCAGCGGCTTTGCCGTACACACTGCCGTGATATTGGCGGGGATCGAGATCGGCGTATTTCTCTGCGGTGTTGTCGAGCACCTGCAGTTCGCACATGCCACTGTAAGCTGGGTTGCCATGCCCGGGATAGCGGATGGCCAGTCCGTTGTTGCCAGCGGGGGGCACTTTGAACTCTAGTTTAAATACGAAGTCGCTGTATTTTTGCGCGGTATAAATATTGCCGCCCTTCAAGCTAGTGATACTGCCGTCGGCGATCTCATACTGGTCGAGACTCCCCTGCCAGCCAGTGAAGTCTTTGCCGTTGAAAATGGATTCGAAGCCCTCGGACGCTAGTTCGCTCAGCAATTGGTTCGCCTCGTCGGGGCCGATTTCACGGATGAATATATTGCGCCAGTGGATCGGGCCACCGTGTGTCTGTAGATGGATGGGGCCGGTTGCTTGAATGGGTGTTCTGCCCTTGCTCCAGTAGTTGCGCATGGGCGCTCCATCGACCACTAGTTGCTCATTCAAGTGCACCCAGACGCGGCACCCAAGCATGCGGATGTGGACTTGGTTCCACTCACCAAAGGGACGATCTGCGCACACCAGCGGGTCTTTGCCTGCCGCACCTCTGGCATTGTTCCAAAGACCTCCAGAACCCTTATCCGCACCGTGCCTCCACTTGCCGCCCGCTTTGGTGTGATCCCAAATTTGCACTTGCGGATTGCCGCGCAAATAAATGCCACTGTCGGCCTTCGCGACCGTCTTATATTCGAGCATGAGTTCGAAGTCGCCGTAGTCTTTGTCGGTGGTGGCGTAAGGCCCATGCCCGTCATTGTAAAGTGCGCCGTCTTGTATGCTCCATTGCTTCAGGAACTCAGCTTGCTGCTTCGCAAGCGATTGCGCGCGATCTTTGGCTTTGGCAGTTTCGTGCGGGTTATCGCCATGCCAGCCACTCAGGTCAGAGCCATTGAAGAGAGCAGTGAAGCCGTCGGGAGGCGTGAGCGCAGACAGCAACGAGGCTGATACGAGGAAAGCAAGTGCAGGTGCTATGACGTGGCGGAAGTGATTCATGATCAATGTATTAAGGTTTAAGTAGTGGAATTACAAATCGATGGTTTTGCCGGTGCGAAAGCTTTCGTCAGCTGCTGCGACAATACGCATAGAGCTGAGAATTTCGGCATACTGCTCCGTTAAATCGAGATCTTCTCGAATGGCGCGCAGGAAGTATTCCTGTTCCAGTTGGCACAGGCCGTCGTGGTCGGGCTCTTCGACGGTGGAGATCTCTTCGTCGGGCTTCGCAAAGCTGCCGTCCTCCTTCAAACCACTGTGATGACGCCGGATGACTTGGGTTTCGACGTGCCCGTGAACATTGGCGCTCTGCCCTTCGACAGATGCGCTGGGCGCGACGATGGAAGCGGAGCCATCGGGGCCCACGACATCTTTAATGAAGAATGCAGTCTCGCTCATCATTGGTCCCCAGCCCGCTTCATACCAACCCACGGAGCCATCATCGAAGCTGACTTGTAGCTGACCGTAATTGATTTTCCCTTCAGGCAAATCGTTGGTGAGGCGTGCCCCGATACCGGATACGCGAATGGGTTTTGCCTGCGTCATCTGGCACATCACATCGACGTAGTGAATACCACAATCCACAATTGGCGAAATCGAGGACATCAAATTTTGGTGCGTCTGCCATGCCGAACCGGAAGATTGCTGGTTCATATTCATGCGCATGACCAGTGGCTTGCCCAAGGTCTGTGCGACGTCGATGAATCGCTTCCAGGATGGGTGGTAGCGGAGGATATAGCCAGCCACCAGTTTCAGGTTTTTGGCCTGTGCCAATTGGATCAAGCCTTCCGCTTCGATGACTTGCTCGGCAATGGGTTTTTCAAGAAACACGTGGCAGCCAGCTTCCAGTGCGGCGGTCGCATAGGCTGCGTGTGTGTCTGGATAGGAGGAAATGCTGACGGCATCCGGCCGGCTTTCCGCCAGCGCGGTGGCCACATCGTCATACTCCGGATAATTCGCGCCCAGCTCCTGGTTCAGAGCGGCGCGCGATTGCGGCGAACGAGTGACGATCCCAACGATTTCAAAACCGTCGAGGCGATGATAGGCCAGCGCATGGGAACGCCCCATGTTGCCGGCGCCAATGCATAGAATTCGAATTAGATTTTTTTTCATAATTGCTAATAGTCCTTACGATAGCTGCGGCTCACCAGTTTGTTAGCGTCCTCGTTATTGGTGAAGCGCATGGCATCACCGTCCCACTGTAGGGTCTCTCCCGGAAAGCGGTTGCCGACCACGCCGAGCAATACGCCCGTCGTCAATGGCGCGGCATATTCAAAATCCGCGCTGCAGGTGCCATTGCCCATGCCAGCATCCACCCATTGATGATAATGATTGGCAGGTTTCAATACGGGCTTGCTAATATTACCGAGCAACGAGCGTGGTAGCGGCTGTGGCGCAGACATATGAGGCAGCAACATACGCTGACCGTCCTCACCAACAAACATCGCTCCTTGCCGCGGCAGCGATTTGCCCGGTTCGAGTTCGAGGTCCGGATTGATCTGCCCGGCAGTCTTCGGTGCGTAAGCGCCGTCGAACCAAGTGAACTGCAGCTTGTCGGTCGTGTATTTTGTGCTGGGGAATTCGTATTCGACGATGTTCTTGGTCGGATGCGAGCAATGATTCGACTGCCGGCACGTCACCTTTACCGAACGAGGCTGACCGAGCTTGAGTGCGGCATATGGGGTGTCGATGATGTGCACGCCCATATCGCCCAAGGTGCCACAACCGAAGTCGAGACTCTTTCTCCACTGCCCCGGGTGGTATTTACCTTTGAGATATGGGCGAGCGGGCGCAGAGCCCAACCACAGGTTCCAATCAAACCCCTCAGGAATCGGATCGGAGCCGGTATAGGCCGCCGCGTCATCGCCCCAACTCTTATTCGACCACACATACACCTTGCTGACTTTGCCGATAATGCCCTGCTGCAGGAAATCAACGGCCATCCGGTACGCATCGGAGGAGTGACACTGGATCCCCATTTGTGTGACCAAGTTCTTTTCCTTGGCAAGTGCCGCTAATTCGTAAGCCTCGGAAATTTCGTGCGTCAACGGCTTCTGACAGTAAACCGCCTTGCCCATATTCATCGCCATCAAGGTCGCAGGATAGTGTGTATGATCTGGCGTCGAGATCACCACGCCGTCAATCTTGTCGCCGAGCGTACCCAGCATCTCACGGTAATCCGCAAAACGCGCGGTGTCTTGGTAGGATAGCAGTCTCTCATGCTCCAGCGCAGTGCGGTCGACATCCGCCAGCCCCACCACCTGAACCTTCGAATGGCTCGAAATACTTTTAAGGTCGCCCCTCCCCATACCGCCCACGCCAATATGCGCAGTGCAGAAGCGACTGTTCAGTGGGTTCGACCACGCGCCCGTAGGCAGGATGCTCCATCCGGCAAAGACGGCGGATGTCTTAAGAAATTGACGGCGATTTACTTTCATAGTGTAGGACTTTCTTGGATACGGTTCTCTTTAAAAAATGTGATGAATATCAACAGGACGATTCCGGCGAACGCGGCAGGCACTCCCCATAGCGGCCTCCAATCAATCGCCTGCAATTGTTGCTTGCGCAGCTGTGGAATCGTCTCGGTCCGAATACGCTCGATTTGCGCCTGCGCATCAGCTAGCGCACTCGCAGATTGCTGCTGCTCGACGAGGACTTGAATCGTCGCCCGACTCTCTGCGATCTCTGCGGCAAACGCCTGTGATGCCTCCGTGGTGGTGCGTGTTTCAACCATGCCAGCGACTTGAGCACCGATAAACATCCCTAGCCCCAGCGTAAAAAATACCAACATCCCCTGCGCCTGGCCGCGAAGCGCGCGAGGTGCGATCCGGTCGGTATAAATCTGCCCGGTCACGAAAAAGAAATCGTAA
>Ga0114998_10004093_pt1 | contig 10694 bp, 10 predicted proteins | sample ArcticOcean_MG_C_5_FD_87044 | JGI IMG/M metagenome (GOLD analysis project Ga0114998, IMG submission 87044) | Marine microbial communities from western Arctic Ocean - ArcticOcean_MG_CB4_138 | ecosystem: Environmental > Aquatic > Marine > Oceanic | place: Arctic Ocean: Canada Basin | collected...
GCAAGACTTTTGACGCTTTTGTTAGTTATAAATCAATAGCCGTGAGTAATTATGACTTTGGTGCCATTTGTTTTGGAGTTGAATTTAAATTATAAAACATTAATATATTTAAAAATGAACTCCTTATGGGCTAAATTTTTCAATTATTTGTTTTATTTTTGTAAAACATTAACTAAATTAACTAAATTATGAAAAAATTACTTTTAACAGCTGCTATTGCAGTTTTTACTTTATCAAGCGTAAATGCTCAACAAATCGGTGTTCTTGGTGGGATTACTTCTCTTCAATTTGCCGGAGATGGTGATTCAGATTCTGAAACAGGATTTCACTTAGGTATTTTTACAGAATTTGACTTGTCTGACACTTATAGTATTCAACCAGAATTAACATATTCTAGTGTTGATGAAGCTGATATAATGAGTGTAAACGGGATTTTCAAAATGAGCGTTTCTGATAATTTTAACTTACAAGCTGGTCCTCAGATTGGATTTGTTCTTGGAGATACTTATGATGGAGATGATTTTACAAAACTTAATTTTCAATTAGCTTTTGGAGCTGGTTTTGATATAAGTGATAATTTAATTGCGCAAATTAGATACGGAGTTCAATTAAATAACCACTATACGGGAGATGCTGACTTTAATTCTAAAGTTAATGCTCTTTCTGTTAGTTTAGGATATAGATTTTAATTTTCATTAATTATACTTAAAAAAAAGGGGCTAAATAGTTCCTTTTTTTTTCACCTATACTTTTGTATTTTTGTGTAATGAAAAAAATCATAATTATAAACGGACCAAATTTAAATCTCTTAGGAAAACGTGAACCTGGAATTTATGGAGCTCAGTCTTTTGAGGACTTTTATAGCGCTTTAAAAGATAGATATGATTCTTTTGAACTTTCTTATTTTCAGTCTAATATTGAAGGGGTGTTAATTGATAAAATCCAAGACGTTGGCTTTTCTTATGATGGGATTATTTTAAATGCTGCGGCTTATACGCATACTTCTGTTGGTATTGGCGATGCAATCAAAGCAATTGATACTCCCGTAATTGAAGTGCACATCTCTAATACATTTGCTAGAGAAGAGTTCAGACATCAGTCGTATATATCTCCCAATGCAAAAGGTGTGATCCTAGGTTTTGGCTTGCAAAGCTATGAACTTGCATTGCAAAGTTTTTTGTAACAAAAAAGACGGTCTTTAGACCGCCTTTTATAGATGTGTGTTATAGTTTATATATGAATCACTTCACCGTATGCATCAGCCACCGCTTCCATTACGGCTTCACTCATTGTAGGATGCGGGTGAATTGTTTTGAGAACTTCATGGCCAGTCGTTTCAAGCTTTCGTCCCAAAACAGCTTCTGCTATCATATCCGTAACTCCAGTTCCAATCATATGACACCCAAGCCATTCGCCGTACTTAGCATCAAAAATAACTTTGACAAATCCGTCTTTATGACCACCAGCACTTGCCTTTCCTGAAGCTGAAAATGGAAATTTACCTACCTTAATGTCAATGCCTTTTTCTTTTGCTTGCGCTTCGGTAAGCCCAACACTTGCAATTTCGGGAGTACAATATGTACATCCAGGAATGTTTCCATAATCCAATGCTTCCACGTGTTGGCCTGCAATTTTTTCTACACATAATATTCCTTCTGCGGATGCCACATGGGCTAGGGCAGGACCAGCAGTGACATCTCCAATTGCATAATATCCTGGAATGTTTGTTTGATAAAAGTCATTCACTAATATTTTATCTCTGTCTGTTACAATTCCCACGTCTTCTAAACCAATATTTTCAATATTGGTTTTAATTCCAACAGCCGATAAAACCATATCTGCTTCTAGTACCTCTTCTCCTTTTTTAGTCTTAATCATTGCCTTAACACCCTCTCCAGACGTATCTACTGCAGTGACTTCCGTAGAAGTCAATATTTTGATACCACTCTTTTTAAAAGAGCGTTCTAGTTGTTTTGATACGTCTTCATCTTCAACGGGAACAATACGAGGCATGTATTCAACGATAGTTACATCTGTACCCATAGAGTTATAGAAATAAGCAAATTCAACTCCAATAGCCCCAGAGCCAACAATTACTATTTTCTTTGGTTGTGCTTCTAAAGTCATCGCTTTTCTATAGCCAATCACCTTTTTGCCATCTTGTGGTAAATTAGGTAATTCACGTGAGCGTGCACCGGTTGCGATAATAATGTGGTTTGCACTGTATTCGGTTCCATCAACATCAACTTTCTTGCCTGTTTTTAAGGTTCCATACCCTGAAATGACATCAATTTTATTTTTTTTCATTAAAAACTGAACGCCCTTACTCATACCTTCAGCAACATCTCTACTTCTTTTAACGACGGCATCAAAATCTTTGTCGAATTCTTTAACCGTAAGTCCGTAATCATCAGCATGCTTTAAATATTCAAAAACTTGAGCAGATTTTAGAAGTGCTTTGGTAGGAATACACCCCCAGTTAAGACAAACACCTCCTAAGCTTTCTTTTTCAATAACAGCCGTCTTCAGACCCAATTGTGAAGCTCTAATCGCAGTTACATACCCTCCAGGGCCACTTCCTAAAACGATAACATCGTATTTATTCATAAAATCAGTTTTTGAATTAATTTTGAAGTGCAAATTTACAAAACCTATATGTAAATATTTAAATTTTGATTATGATTTTTCAAACTTCAAACTAACTGAATTAACACAGTAACGTGTTCCTGTTTTAGTAGGGCCATCATTAAAGACATGTCCCAGGTGACCACCACATGAATTACAGATAATTTCTGTGCGCATCATGCCGTTTGTTTTATCCAATACATACGCTACTTTTCCTTTAATAGATTCGTCGAAACTTGGCCAGCCACAATGGGCAGCAAATTTAGTTTTACTCTCAAAAAGTGCTTCATTACACCCTGAACAGCAATAGGTTCCATTTTCGAAATGCAAATTAAATTTCCCTGAATGCGGCATTTCAGTTCCTTTTTTTCTTAGAACTCTATATTCTTCGTTTGTAAGTGCTTTTTTCCAGTCCGATTCTGTTTGTGTTGGTTTTTTATTATTCATTTTTTATGGGTGTAAAGATTAGTGCCGCTCCATTAATACAATGACGTTGTCCAGTTGTTTTTTTTGGTCCATCATTAAAAACATGTCCAAGATGTCCTCCACACAACGCACAATGTTCCTCATTTCGAGCCATACCAATGTTATAATCTACAGAAAAGGCCACATTGCCTTCAATTACCCTATCAAAACTTGGCCAGCCAGATCCAGAGTCAAATTTATGTTTCCCTTCAAACAGCGGCGTGTTGCAAGCAGCACAACTATAAATACCTGGTTTGTATATTTTGTTAAGTGGACTTGAAAAGGCTCGCTCTGTCCCGGACTCTCTTAAAACTCTATATTGAAGGTCGTTGAGTTGGTTTTTCCATTCTTTATCTGATTTTTCAACTTCAAAGGTTTCTTTTTTTTGAGCCGTTGTTTGGCAAGATAAAAAGAGGCTAAGAGTACAGAAAAATATAAGTTGATTAAATTTCATAGTTAAAATATTAAATTCTCAATAAAATTAAGTAATTTTCTACCGAGTAAATTTAACTTTCACATAACTTTGTGAGAAGTTAATTGTGTGCTAAAATCAATATTGGAACGTTTTTTGCGTTTTTCTATTAAAATCTAACTAAATGAAAAATCTATTTTACTCTTTTTTGTGTTTTATGCTTATTTTTTCTTGTGCTACAAATCCATTTACTGGAAAGAAGACAATGGCATTTATGCCAAACTCTCAATTACTTCCGATGGCCTTTGCTCAATACGATCAGTTTTTGACTGATAATAAAGTTTTAAAAGGCACTTCAGATGCTGAGATGATTACTAGAGTAGGAGAACGCATTTCGGTTGCAGCAGAACGTTGGTTAGACGCTAATAACTATGAAGGCTATTTAAAAGATTACAAATGGGAATATAATTTAGTTGATGACGAATCTATCAACGCTTGGTGCATGCCAGGCGGTAAGATTGTTTTTTACACTGGAATTCTTCCTGTAGCAGCTGGAGAAGCTGGTGTTGCGGCCATCATGGGACATGAAGTAGCTCATGCATTAGCCAATCATGGACAACAACGTATGAGCGCAGGAATGATTCAACAAGCAGGAGCTGTGGGTGTTGCTGCAGTCACTAGTGATAAAAGTAGCACAGAACAAAGTATTTGGATGCAAGCCTATGGAGCTGGAACTTCTGTTGGTGGTATGTTACCATTTAGTAGAAGTCATGAAACAGAAGCAGATAAAATTGGTTTATACCTTATGGCTATTGCCGGTTATAACCCCGAAGAAGCTTCTCAATTGTGGGTGCGTATGAAAGCGAATAGCGGAAGTAAGGCGCCGAAGGAATTTTTAAGTACGCACCCATCAAATGATTCAAGAATTTCAAATTTAAAGGCACTAGCTCAAGATGCTAAATCCGAAGCACGTAAATTTGGAGTGACATCTTTTAAATAATACGCACTCTATTTTGAATTTAAAACCTTATTTTAGGCTGCTTAATTACCAAAGTAGCTATTTATGATGATATTTGAAAAAGGCAGTAAGAAACTAACCAAAGCATGGGCTTTTTATGATTGGGCAAACTCTGTTTACCCCCTTGTTATCAGCACTGCCGTGTTTCCAATTTACTATGTTAGTATTACAAGCTCATTTTCGAATGATGCAGGCGATGTGTCTTTTTTAGGGACTATGTGGAACCCAACAACCTTATATGACTACACGCTTTCCTTGTCTTTTTTAATTGTAGCTTTTTGCTCTCCTGTACTTTCTGCGATAGCCGATTATATGGGTAATAAGCTTAAGTTTATGAAATTCTTTTGTTTGTTAGGGTCACTTTCTGTTATGTGTCTATTTTTTTTCACAGGTCCTGAAACATTATGGGTTGCACTTACCTTTACAATTCTCGCTAGCATCGGATTTTGGGGGAGTATCGTTTTTTATAATGCCTATTTACCTGAAGTTGCCTTCCCCGAACAGCAAGATGAAGTGAGTGCTCTAGGATTTATTTACGGATATAGCGGCTCTGTATTGTTATTGGTTTTTAGTCTGATGATGGTTCAAAAACCGGAATGGTTTGGCATAACAGATCCTTCGTTGGCCCCTCGAATCACGTTTCTTTTGGTTGGTATCTGGTGGCTGGGTTTTGCTCAAATTACATACAAACGCTTACCAAATAATATATTCAATCATAAGCCTGAAAAGGATTACATATGGAAAGGACTTCGAGAACTTAGGATCGTTCTCAAGGAGTTGGTAGACTTACCACAATTAAAATATTTTTTAGTGTCTTTTTTCTTTTTTAGTGTTGGCGTACAAACGATGGTCCTTATGGCAGGTATTTTTGGGAGCCAAGAACTTGGATTGCCTACAACCAATTTGATTATAACAATTATATTAGTCCAAGTAGTCGCTATTTTTGGAGCTTATTTATTTTCTAAGTTGTCTAAAAAAATTGGAAATATTAGAACATTAAAATTAACTTTAATCATTTGGGGAGGGGTTTGTTTCACCGCCTTTTCATTGGATATTAATCAAGCTAACGTCGATTACTATTTTTACGGCTTAGGAATTGTGTTAGGATTTGTATTAGGAGCTACACAGTCAATCGGCCGTTCTACCTATTCAAAACTACTTCCAGAAACACACGACCATGCTACTTATTTTAGTTTTTATGACGTGACCGAAAAAATTGCCATCGTCTTAGGTATGTTTATCTTTGGTTTGTTAATATCTCTAACAGGGTCAATGCAGTATTCAGTACTGTCGTTAGCTGTGTTTTTTGCTTTGGCTTATGCTGTTTTATGTCGTATCAAAACCACTGATTTAACGAAGTAGTCTTAATAATCATCCCCTTCATTTACTAGAATGGCATAACAATTGAACTTTATATTTAGTAATTATATAATACTCTCTGTTAATTCAGTTTTCGTATAATTACTAGCCTAACTATTAATATGAAACTAATTCTGTTTTATGACAGAATGACCTAATATACTTATGAGTAACTCAAAATTTACAATGCTTGACAGTTTGTCATTACAAGACTTTGATGAAAATTCAGAGCTAATTCCATTGATGACCACAGAGGATGAAGAGGCTATAAAAAATGAATCTCTTCCTGAATCTCTTCCCATACTTTCACTAAGAAATACCGTGCTATTTCCCGGAGTCGTGATTCCTATAACAGCGGGACGCGATAAATCAATTCAACTCATTAACGACGCTAACTCTGGCACAAAGGTGATTGGAGTGGTGTCTCAAATTGATGAAACTGTAGAAGACCCCTCAATTGAGGATATTCACACCACAGGAACCATTGCAAGGATTTTAAAAGTGCTTAAAATGCCCGATGGAAACACGACGGTTATTATTCAAGGGAAGAAACGATTTAAAATATCTGAAATCACTTCTGAAACGCCCTATATGGTTGCTAACATTCAGAGCGTTCCAGAAATTAGTCCTCTAAATAATACCGAGTTTCCAGCTATTATTGAATCTATTAAGGAACTGGCACTTCAAATAATTAAGCAAAGTCCAACCATTCCTAGTGAGGCTTCATTTGCGATTAAAAATATAGAAAGTAATTCATTTTTAATCAATTTTGTTTCTTCCAACTTGAATCTTTCTGTTGTTGAAAAACAAAAATCACTTGAAGTAAATGACTTGCAAGAGCGTGCCTTATTGACCTTAAAACACATGAATGTTGAGTTACAACGTCTAGAACTTAAAAATGACATTCAGTCTAAGGTTCAGAATGACATGAGTCAGCAACAACGAGAGTATTTCTTACAACAACAAATCAAAACAATTCAAGAAGAATTGGGAGGCGTTAGTTACGAAGAAGAAATTGAATCCATGAAGGGTCGTGCTTCTGTAATGAAATGGAACGATAAGGTTAAAGCTCACTTCAATAAAGAGATTGGAAAACTACAACGAATGAACCCTCAAGTGGCGGAGTATTCAATCCAAAGAAATTATTTAGATCTATTTTTAGACCTGCCGTGGAACTCTTTCAGTAAGGATAACTTTGACCTAAAACGTGCTCAAAAAATATTAGACCGATATCATTTTGGTTTAGAAGAAGTCAAAAGACGAATCATAGAATACCTAGCTGTTTTAAAACTAAGAAATGACATGAAATCGCCTATACTATGTTTGTATGGACCCCCAGGTGTTGGTAAAACCTCTCTTGGGAAATCGATCGCAGAGGCTTTAGGAAGAGAATATGTTAGAATTTCTCTAGGAGGACTTAGGGATGAGGCTGAGATTAGAGGGCATCGTAAGACTTATATAGGTGCGATGCCAGGTCGAATTCTACAAAGTTTGAAAAAAGCTGGGACTTCTAATCCCGTTTTTGTATTAGATGAAATTGATAAATTGTCAAATTCTAACCAAGGGGATCCTTCATCAGCCATGTTAGAAGTTTTAGATCCAGAGCAGAACTCTGAATTTTATGATAACTTTTTGGAAATGGGGTATGACCTTTCTAAAGTCATGTTTGTAGCTACTTCTAATAGTTTAAACACCATTCAGCCGGCACTCTTAGACCGAATGGAGATTATTAATGTAAGTGGATATACTATTGAAGAAAAGGTTCAAATAGGAAAAAAATATTTACTCCCTAAACAAATCAAAGAACATGGGATGAAACCTTCGGATTTAAAAATTGCTCAACCTCAGTTAGAGAAAATTATTGAAGGGTATACGAGGGAATCAGGGGTTAGAGGCCTAGAAAAGCAAATCGCAAAAATGGTCAGGTTTGCCGCTAAGAACATTGCCATGGAGGAAACATATGCTGTTAAAGTTAGCAATGATGTCATAGTTGATGTTTTGGGAAGTCCTAAGTTAGAGAGAGATAAATATGAAAATAATGATGTAGCAGGTGTTGTCACAGGCTTAGCTTGGACTCGTGTCGGTGGAGATATTTTATTCATTGAGTCGATCTTGTCAAAAGGAAAGGGAAACCTAAATATCACAGGAAATTTAGGCAAAGTGATGAAGGAATCTGCTACTATAGCCATGGAGTATATCAAGGCCAATGCAGATTTATATGATTTAGAGGTCTCTGTATTTGAAAATTATAATGTACACATCCACGTGCCTGAAGGGGCCACACCCAAAGATGGGCCTAGTGCTGGGATTACAATGCTTACATCTTTAGTTTCTCTATTCACCCAGAAAAAAATTAAAAAAAGTTTAGCCATGACAGGTGAAATCACTTTAAGAGGCAAGGTATTGCCAGTAGGAGGGATTAAGGAAAAGATTTTGGCAGCTAAACGTGCCAAAATAAAAGAAATTATTTTTTCCAAAGAAAATAAAAGTGATATTGATGAGATTAATACGACTTATTTGAAAGGCTTGAAGTTTCATTTTGTTTCGGAGATGAGTGAGGTTATTGATTTAGCTATTACAAATCAAAAAGTAAAAAACGCCAAATCCTTATAGCTAAAACTCTTTGAGTTGGGATGAAATAAACCACTCTTATATTCGTTTTAGAATTGATTTATTTACTTTTACACTCAAATGAGGTTAGTTGTCACATTTATTATATTTTTTTTTGGCATTGCTAAAGTTTATGCTCAACTTGGAGGGGAATCAACTTACCAGTTTTTAAACCTGATGTCGTCTCCTAGACAAGCAGCCCTTGGAGGTAAAGTACTAACCAATGTTGATTATGACGTCACTCAAGCGTTGTATAATCCTGCAACTATAAATGTTGACATGGACAACCAGTTAGCGATCAATTACTCAAATTACTTAGGGGATATCCGTTACGGAACTGCCGCTTATGCTTATACTGTTGATCGGAGAACTCAAACTTTCCACGTTGGAATGACTTACATTAATTATGGGAGTTTTGATGGGTATGATGAAAATGGAGTCAGCACAGGTACTTTTACTGGAAATGAAGCTGCCTTATCTGTCGGATATGCTAGACAAATAGGGTATTCAGATTTTTATGTTGGTGCCAATCTTAAGTTTATAACCTCTAAATTAGAGCAATATAGTTCGATTGGAATCGCAACTGACATAGGGCTTATTTATGTAGATGACTATTTGGACTTTAATGCTGCCTTGGTAATTCGGAATGTTGGAACACAATTATCAACGTATGCAGGAATGAAAGAGCCACTGCCTTTTGAGATTGATCTCGGGTTCTCTCAAATGCTTGAAAATGTACCAATTCGTTGGCACCTTACTTTCGAGAACCTGCAAAAGTGGCCCATAGCATCTCCTAATCCAGCAAGAAGTACAACTGATTTGAATGGGAATCAGACAGAAGAAAAAGTAGGTTTTATTAGTAATTTATTTAGGCATACTATTATTGGAGTCGAATTGTTTCCAGATAAAGGATTTAACCTTAGATTAGGGTACAATTTCAGAAGGGCAGAGGAACTTAAAATATTAGAACAACGTAACTTTTCAGGCTTATCTTTAGGGGTCAGTTTGAAATTTAATAACATGCGATTTAGTTATACACATGCGCGCTATTCATCCGCAGCAAACACAAGCTTTCTAGGCTTACAAATAAACTTACAGTAGTGAAAAAAATTACAATAGCAATCGATGGGTTTTCATCCACAGGAAAAAGTACACTTGCGAAGCAATTAGCTAAACACTTGCACTATGTTTATGTTGACTCTGGAGCGATGTACCGTGCAGTTGCACTATATGCATTGCAAAACAACCTTATTAATGGGGCCGATTTAAAAACCTCTCAATTGATTAGTAAATTGCCATTGATTAAGGTCACTTTTGTGTACAATGAAGTTTTAAAATCTTCTGAAGTTTATTTAAACAACATGAATGTTAATGAGAAAGTCCGTTCTATGGAAGTCTCAAATGCAGTGAGCATTGTGGCTACGGTACCAGAAGTTCGTCAGCAATTGGTAAAACTTCAACAACAAATGGGGAGCCAAAAAGGAATTGTGATGGATGGAAGGGATATTGGAACGGTGGTTTTTCCCAATGCAGAACTAAAGCTATTTATGACGGCTTCTGCCGATACCCGTGCAAAAAGACGCTATAAGGAACTTGCAGTAAATGATTCTAATCTCTCTTTTAAAGCTGTATTAGACAACATCAACTTAAGAGACCACCTTGATTCTACTAGAGAAGACTCTCCACTATTTAAAGCGAATGATGCTGTAGAAATTGATAATTCAAATCTATCTAAGAAAGAGCAATTTGACCAGGTTATGAAATTGGTTAATTCAAAATTAGAGTCATAATCATAGGTAAGATTCTTGAATTTCATCCGATTTAATAATGATTCTGACACGATATAAGTCTCTCCCTTAAAAACAGCGTAAAAAACATTAGGTAAAATTGTAAATAAATCGTAAAATTGCACTCCTTTAGCAATTAATAGATTCAGTAAAGGGAAACAAAACAAATTAATAACACTTTTATAGTCGTGCTTAATTGAATCTAACTTCAATAAAATACAAATTTTAAACAGCCATGGCTGAAGAAAAAAACACAAATGTGGAAGAAGTAACTGCAGAAACTACAGCAGTTGAAGTGCCACAACCTAACGAAGCTCGAGCTAATCCTGAGCAATTCCTTAAAGATTTTAACTGGCATAACTACGAAGAAGGTATCGACCCTGTTGATGACGAGAAACTTGTAGAATTCGAGAAATTA
>Ga0114998_10004104_pt1 | contig 10683 bp, 3 predicted proteins | sample ArcticOcean_MG_C_5_FD_87044 | JGI IMG/M metagenome (GOLD analysis project Ga0114998, IMG submission 87044) | Marine microbial communities from western Arctic Ocean - ArcticOcean_MG_CB4_138 | ecosystem: Environmental > Aquatic > Marine > Oceanic | place: Arctic Ocean: Canada Basin | collected...
AGTAGTACTTTTACAACATAAATAAATAAACAAAATCTACACAAAATCATTAATTAATGATATGATATGATATGATATGATATGATCAAATTTGGAGCAAACTTCTATGGAGCTCCCCGGCTTCGGCGCCTTGCGTCAAAACGAACAATCGAAGCGACGAACCGAGAGACTTGCTCAGTTCGGTATGAAACCAAAGCAACTCGGTTTCCATATTTTCCCTCCCATGTTCATATTTCTGAAACAACGCCGTTTTCTTCACTCTCAAATCGGCGACTTTTAACTCCAACCTCCTCTTCTCCTCGCGTTTTGGCCCAGCGTCTGGCAAACCTAAGGACGATATCCTATACGAATTCCTCGCAATACTTTGTAACGTTTGGTTATAATCGTCTACTATTTTTTTCCTCACCGCTAAAGCGTTCTCTACGTCTACGCACATTTGCAACGATTCACTAATTTTCTCCAGGAATAACTTATTCCTTTCATGTTTGATCTCGGAAACATCCGCGGTATCATCTATTTGAGCTATTCTCGAAAACGTCTTTGCGGCTTTGCGCCAACAAATACCTTCTTTGGATGATGTCGCAGACGCGGACGACGACGAAGTTTTGTTCTTTGAAATGGAGGAAATTTTGTTAATAATCTCAGCACCTTTTTGTTCGTGTTGCTGCATAGTATTAAACACGGTGGATAAATCGGCAAAAAGTTCGGTCGTTTTCTCTTTATGCTTGATGACTTTTTTCGCAGAAGCGAGCATTTTCTCCGTTCGTTGCTTCAAAGACGAAATGTATTGACAAATCTCAATCTGCGATATTGGTTCTCTAAGCGCGCCTTCAACATCAAACAAATTAGAACCATCGCCAACAAAATCTACATCAGTCGCTTTCGCTATGCTATCATTAATAGACGAAATTACATTTGTTACGCTACCAAATATTTGCGACAACGCTGATGTTGTTTTTTTCTTCACATCCTTCGTAGCAGAGAGCTTTAATTTATTATATTTCTCGTTGCTTTTGGAGCAATCGAGAAAGTCATAAAGCGCTTTTGAGCGCGACAATAGCGGATGTAAAGAGATTTTTGCTGAAAATTCACGCAACAAAGTCGCGCGAGACGCAATCGCTGGCGAATTCGGATCGTCCAAAGGAAACGTCGTCTTCGGAGGTAACGATGGAACGATAACACCATCCACTTCTTCTACTAACTCTGCGTATAGCTTCGTAAACTGAGAAAACCTTCTCTTCACTAAACCAGAACTCGTCATTTTATCATTATTCGTATTCGTATTGTCAATAGTTTCATTTTCTCTCGCTCGGTTTTCTTGTCCTCCCTTATTGTTATAAAATCTATACGTCGTCCAGAACGAGACATCGAACACGATGTGTGCTTTCAATCCCTCGCCAATGCGCATTGGTTGTCCTACTTCTATGTGCATTCTTTCTGTATCACTATTATTATTATTATTATTATTATTATTATTATTATCATAATAAGGGACTGATATAGTTTCCTTCGTCCTTAAATAAGATTCAAAGTCTTCTTCGCCTGGGGAAACGTGTTCTAAATTAATATCTAAATCTTCATCTTCAACAACAGTAGTAGTAGTAGTAGTAGTAGTGGTCTGATTAGTGTTATTACTCATTTTCATGACGCGTATTGTAGTAGTACTATTACTGGTTATTGTGTTCAGAGTTCGTTCTTCTTTTTATCAGAAATATCTTTCATTTACGATGATGCTGTGGCAGTTTTTTACCATCACCTATTATTATTATTGCCTATACGCGTAGCAGTATTGCAGTAAATACAGGTATAGCAGCAGCATCAGGACGCAGGATGGCACATCTCACAAATAATGTCACAATAATCAGGACCGCCCATCATTAAGCAGCATAGTAATATCAAAATAATAAATGTCATCGACGCTCGCCCCAGGCCTCGCTCGTAAGGTTAAGAAGGTCTTGGATACGAGATTAGATGGCCGAGATACAGTCGCCTGCTTAAAAGCTCTTTCTGAGTTTTACGTAAACGATACTGACGATGATTATAACAATAATAACAACAATAATAATGAACGGAATAAGAATAATCAGAATCGTTTGAGTTTAAGAAAGGCAATAGAGCTTCGTGGGTTGGACATAAATAACGAATTCATTCACGCTTCGGATCAAACGCAAGTGCAATTGAAATCAGTTGAAGAGAAGTTAGAGCAACTGACACAGTGCGTCGATGCGATCGAAGACTCTTTAGAGAGGAAATCTTCGCACACGGTACAACTATTGAGAGAAACTGAACAAGCGAAAAACGACCTCGAGAAAATCAAATCGAGACAGAAAGTTATCGATATTTTCATGAGAGACTATCAATTGAAAGAACAAGAACTTATAGCTTTGAAAGGCGATAGTGATGAATTATTATTAACAACAACAACAGCACAGAATGAAGAGAACAACAAGACAACGGTGAAGACGACGATTTCACATAATCAACATCAATCACAATCGCGAGCGATCACGCCTTTATTTTATAAAGCGCTTAAACGCGTAAAACAGATTCATAAGAACTGCGCACATTTGCTTCGCACGCAACATCAACGTTCGGGTTTAGAACTCATGGATGTCATGTCCGGACACATGGATCAAGCGCACGAAAAGCTCTGTCGATGGGTACAAAGTGAAGTGCGCCTCTTGGCCGAAAACGAATTCGATGGTGACAACTTCTCCGCCAACGCCGAGGAAATTTTAGCCGACGTCAGTAAAGCTTTGCGAGTGTTAAGATCGAGACCTACGTTGCATCAATACTGCGTAGAGGAGATTGCGCGAACGCGACATAACGCTTTATTTCGTCATTTCATAGCCGCGCTTACGCGAGGAGGACAATCTGGTAAAGCACCGATTGAAGCGCGCGCGCACGATCCGGTTCGTTACATCTCTGATATGCTCGGTTGGATTCATCAAGCCGTTGCAAATGAACGCGACGTTTGCAATGCTTTATTCATAAACAACGACGACGATGATGATGATGTTGACGATGTTGACGATTTCAATCTTGATAAGGACGATGGAGAAAACAAGAAAGAAACTGGTTCGATTAAAGATGAAGAAGACAGCGCGAAGAATGGCGGTGAAGAAAGTAGAAACGAAATGAACAACATGGATGAAACCTCGAAAGATACCGTGATTAAAATCATGGACGGATTATCTCGTCCGTTTCGTGTTCGAGTAGAGCAAGCTTTAGCTGGAACTCCAGATGCGTTAGAAACTTACAAAATTATGGGAGTTTTACATTTTTACGCCGGTGTATTAGAACAACTTCTTCTTTCTTCTTCATCGTCGTCGTCATCATATGCTGCTACTGATGTTGCTGCTGATTCTACTTCGTCAACTGGGTTAGTTGAAGCGGTCAAGGTTTGCGCAAAAGCGGCTCAAACATCCTTTAACGACGATGCGATTGTTAAGGGTGCGGCAATCAAGCGCAACCCACCGGTTCCGCAGTCTGGATTGCAAGCGCCTTCTATTGTTCAGGAGCGCTTGAATGTAGCAATTTCAATTCTTAAAGCTGCTTCGGCAGATGTTCCTTCTTCATCACCTATCGAGAGCAAATTTTCTTCTAATGGAGATGTTGGAAATGATTTGGATAATAAAATCATCAAGAGCGTATTAGATGCAATTATCGATCCAGTGATTGAAGCGTGCGAACAGGGTGCTAATAAGATGCGCGAGTTGAACTCAACAATCATTGGCGGCTCGAAAACGATTCCATGGGCTGCAGACGCGTACGTTTTGAATTGTTTAGGCGCTTTGCATACTCCTCTCAAGCAATATCCTTTAGCGCAGGCCAAGACGCAAGATTTGACTAGACGAATTTCAAATCGCGCGACAGATATTGCTGATGATCACGCTGAGTCCATCTTAAGCGAATGTGGTTTACTCGATGTCCTCGAGCGCGTTTCTTTATATCAAGAACGTTCTTCTGGAGTAATGTCGCACGACCCGAGTTTGACTTTGGAGATAATTGCTAAAGCTTTGCAAGGTTTGGTTGAAAGTGCCAAGGACGGAGCGCCTGATTTTAATGAAATCCAATCTCCTCGAGTTCGTTTGGACATTCAGAATCGATTTTCTCATCGTTTAATCGAAGCGTATACGCGCGTGTATATTGCAGTTTTGAACCCAAACGCTGGATATGGGGTAAACGCTCAAGATTCAATCAAACATCGCCCTGATGCTTTGAGTACGATTTTTGGCATGTAAAACTACATATTACTACTACGTGTACTAGTATGTAATGCTTTCTATGATAATTTTTCATCACGTTAACAATCTATAATCTATTTTTTTGCTAATCGGCGCAGTTTTTCTTTAAGTTCGTTCTTCACATCGACTCTCGTTATTCTCACGGCTTTCAAACGACCGCTGGGGGCACAAATCGTACGTATTGGGATCCCAGCACATGTCACATTTCTTGCATATTTCGTAGGTTTGTCGTATGCGTTAAATTTAGTCCCGTACTTCGTATCTAAATGCATTCTGTAGTTTCGCGTGCAATCAAATAGCATGTGTGAAGAAGCGTTCACGTACTTTATAGCATCTATGATAGGTTTCGCATCCGCCTTTGCCAGAGAGTACCCTTGATACCCCACAACGTCATATCCGAAATACAAAGCTCCGTGATTATCGCGTTCTTCCACAGTGCTTGCAGATTGTCGAGCGAGAACTTTTCCATGTTTACGAGTGAGCGTAACGATATCATAATACATCTTCTCTGGAAGTAAGCCCATCGCGGCTGAACTTGAAATCCAACAATCTGCGACACCAGTTCCATCATCGATGGTCACATTGAATTCAAGCGCAAAAAATGGCAAGGCTTTGCGTTTAAAACAGCTTGCAGTTGCTTTGCAAAGACCAACATTCTCTGAAGAAATGTAAAGAGACGTTGGCCTCGATAATAAACACGCCGTGATATCACACATTGGACATTTCAAACTCGCTTGAACCAGGTTTACTCCACAAATGCGCGCTCGGATAGATATCAAACGGTCGTCTCTCGTGAAAATAAACTGGGACCGCACTTCTTCTTCTTCTGGATTTGCAGAACTATTCCAGGATAAACTTCGCAACGATACTCGAGTATCAAACGGTAGCAACGTCATCGAATACGAGCAATCATCCGTATTTGGGTCTAAAAAGCTAAGATTTCTTGGCGGACTCGCCACATATACGTGCAAATTCGCGTGAATATCACGTTGATGCATTTTTTGACGATATTTAGATGCAAACCATGGTTCGAGAACAGTTATCTTTGAACGATCTGTGAGTCGATACACGATTTTCAAACTTCTCGCTGATACCATTCTATTTAAGCTCTTTATATTAATCGTACAACCAACTCCGAAACCAATCCCAGAGCAAACACTGGTGGACGCGTTCCTGGAGTATATTTTGATAACATTGCGCCCATCTTCACAGTCTTGTAAAACGATTTGTATCTCACGATGTTGTTGCTGATGATTATGTCTTTGATTGTTCGCCATATCTCCCGTAACGCGCTGCTCAACGACGACAACACCGCGGACGTCTATATCAGTAGGTGTTGGTGTGCAAATAGAGCCAGAACTATATTGAGGAGGCATTCTTGTGCTCCAGTACAACGCTTGTTTTACTGACAACGTCATCGCGCGTTTATCAAGCGCATTTCGGCCGAGACTTTGTTCTTCTGTAACGATTTTTGACGTTGCGCGTTTATTATTCTGCGAATGCGCAAAAATCCTTTCATCCAATATGAGAACGTCACGTAGTCGTGCATATATACGAATACGTCTCTGTCCGAACGTGAGATCATCACCGACTCCGTCGTTATCATTTTCAATGCCTTCATATAAAGTTTGCCACTTTCTTATGGCAACTAAAAATGTAGTAGACGACGCCGATTCGTTGATTTTCTCTTCAACCTTTTCAAAATAATCGGTAATCTCCTCCTCCACGTTTTCGAATTCAAAATCGATCGGAGCGCTACCAGAGGCGTCTTTTAATGTAAGCCGCATCCCACGAAAGCGTATATCGTTGATACGTTCCAATTGTGCGATTAGAACGGATACATTCCCACTTGTTTCATTTTCATTGGAGTGCGCGGAAACTCTCAAAACGTGCCCTCTGGCAAGATGTCCGTCGTATCCATGTATGACATGTTCTTCGTCGTTACTCTCAAAATCTTCATGTCGTGTATTACTGCTGTTATTGGTATCTCCATTCCTATTAAGCGGTGGGTATCTTGATACTTTTTTGCGCTCTATGCGTACACGAGACCACAGTAGCTGTACTTCCTGCGTGATATCCAAGAGTGACGGGTATAGCAGAAAATTCTGAAATTCTCGGAATCCACCAAGCCCTGTTGGATTAAACAAACACTCATCGTAAGCTAAACGCGCTGGATTACACGTTGGTTTCCTTGAAAACAAGAAGAGACCGTTTAATGTAATTCCTAAAGGACGAAGAAATCCATGAGGAGCATGTCGACGGTATTCATCGAGCGCAAGGATGGAAAAGAGTAAGGGCATACTTTTCAAACGATGCACGAATGTACTTCCTTCATCATCATCACGATCGTTGTTTGAGCGCTGCTCCCATGCAGGAGTATCTTGCAAAAAAGCCAAATACAGTTGCTTCGGATCTAACGCTGGTGATAAAATAGCGCGCAATTTCGACGCGTGCGACTTCCCATTCTTTGTTGAAGGCAGGCGCATCCAAAGCGCCTCAAATGCGTTCAAAGTCTCAAAGGCGAGACCAAAACCTAGCGAATCGCATAAGCTTCTCAGTGTATCTCTCCGAGATGTCGAAACACGAGCATTTTTCTGAAATGTCAATACCTTTGATGATCTATCAATTTTTGGTGTTTCAATTTCATCAGCACGACACGTTTCAATACCATCAAATGAGGAAGACAGATTTATGACTTTCACGAACGTCCTTGCGCACGCACCAATAGCTACTACAATTTTCTTCCTGTATTTATCCACACTACTACTATAGCTACCTATATACGGAGTCTCCTCTAATGCATCATCCACATCGAATTCACTTTTATCGTCATCGTCATTGTTATTATTAATATTTATTTCGCTGCGATTGCTCTGGTAAAAAACTGGATGACCGTGTGTTATTTCCACTCGCGCACCGATTTGTAAACCTGGATATAGAAGCGCTGGATTTACATCCGCGTTTAATAAGTGCTGCGCAACCATGACGTTAACTTTGCGATCGAGTGTGAACGCAAAGTTTTCTTCCAAATCAATAGAAGTAACTATTCCGGTATAGGACTGAATAGTACGTCCTTGTCGGCACGCTTTGCACGCGCACGGTGTTTTCAATAACGTATGCATCTTTCTTAACACCATCGGATTGTTCTTCGAAAACACTTCCATTGTTTTTGCAACGCCAAAACCAACAGCAGTCCCCTCCGTGGCGAAGAGCACGCGAGGATTCTCACGCGACGAATCATCTGGATATAAGTTCACCAACCGTAAATTTGTAACCGAGTGTGTATAATATAGAGCAGTATTCTCTGGAGAACAACTTTGTTCATATTTTTTGTGACAGTTTGATGTACACACGAGAAGTTGATGAAATGCCATTAATTGTTCACCTTGAAACATCACCCATTGCTCCTTTACGTGATTTGAAGCATACTCGTCTTCTTCTTTCGTTTTTGTTTCATCGCCGTCGTTCCTTTTTTGCAAATGTGTAGTAGTTTTAATTTGAAGGAACAACGAAAAAAACATAGGTTTCTCGTCCGGTATGCGGATGATTGGAGTTGTCATTTTTAAGACGGTTATTTCGTTCTCTTCGTCACAATTGATGGGTATACTTGGATCATCATCAGTACCGATTTGAATGCGATGGGATGATTTCTTCGGTACCTTCACAGCGTCATCCACGAGATCATTTCCTCGCCCACTTTTGCGAAGCACGTCGATGGGCACAAGTTCAACTTTGCCATTTTGCGTTGTCATCAAAAGCGGATGTATCACGCCGGTCTTCGTCTTTTCGATTTCCTCATTGCGAGGCATTACGATTTCAACAAACGATTGCGCTTCTAGGTAAAGCGTTTCCAAAGCAGGGTTAGGGGAATTTTCTTCATCCGCGAAATGTGTACTATTACTAGGTTTCGTGCCATTGCCATCGGTTTCTTCTTCTTCACACTTGCGTTTGTTGCCGTAATTATTATTATTAACACTATTATACGATATTGATCGTATTCTCCAGCTTTGTATCTCCACGTTTTCAAGGCGATGGAAACTTGGATTATTCTTCTTGGCACCCATTTCTTCTCCTTTTGATGAATTTTTTGATTTTGCAAGAGAAGAACAAAATGCTCGAACGACTTCGAACGTGTTTTCGAAAATGATTGGAATCTCATCTTGATTTTCATCAACAAAGTAGAATGGCGTACATACGGAAGATTTCCCATCACTGAAGCGTAAGGAACCACGTAGTCGTCGTTCTTGTTGTCCCTCTTCTTCTTCTTTATTATTATTTCCTTCTCCATTTTGTTGTCTTAGAATGGATTTCAAAGAAGAAATCATTCGTGTTTGTTTGCTTGATTCTGTGTGTGTGCGTTTAAGATACTATTAAGCGATGATGGGTATACACTTCATTTCTATATATATGTATATACATACACACATACATTATTGCTGATTTTATTTTCAATAATAAGAGGATATGAGTGTGTGTGATTGGATATTTTTTTGAAGTGTGACACCATAGCAGCAGGAATTTCCCGAATTTGTATTTCGTGATTTTATAAGGAATTAGGTGTTTAGGGGTCTTCCCATTTCAGAAAACACCTACTAATCTATGTCTTCAATCGCGTCGTCTTCTTCGCAGTCTTCATCTCTACTATTATCCATCGCATCTATATCTTCTCGAGTGAATAAGCTATCTGGTATAGATCGAGATGTTCCATTTTCAAGGCGGCAATAGCCATCTTCAATGATATTCTTGTACGGTAAGTTTGTTGAAACAAACGTATCGAAACTTCCAGCAAAGGAGTAGCGCACAGCTTTTGTATGTTTTGAATCATGCATGAGCTCGCGCAATGACTTGGCCGATTCTTCTCGTTCTTTCCCTTTTCTATTCGTACTCGGCGGTCGCAAAGCTCTCCACGATGTCTCGAACGGTCGCGATTTCACAGATACGACGCCGCGCGCTGCTACACTAGACGCTAATCTATCCAACATTAAAGATTGCGAATTATCACCATCACCATATCTCGATTTCTGACTAGCGCAACCAAAGACGTCTGCGTCGCCTACGTGATGTAAAAGCTTCGCAAGAGCTTCTATTTTTCTATCATCTATAAAATCTGGAACATTTTCAAAAAGGAAATCAATAACTGTTCGTGGAGCTGCGTCGACTCTCGCTCGACTTAAGGTTTCCTCAACTTTTGACTCGAGAGTATCGTCCTCTAATCGTTTCGCGTATAAAAATTTACCGAGCGCGTGGAATAGCGAAATACTCGTATCTTTCTTATCAATCGGGGTAGCAGCTTCATCTTTTTCATCGTCTCGAGAGCGTTTTTTATTACGTTTCGTAGAAGTAGTAGTTTTTGATTTCTTTTTTTCTTCGTAATCTTTATAAACGTCACCGATAGCTCTCGAAAACAAGAGTTGTAATGAAAACATCAAAGCTCGAACGTCTCCGTTACATTCGAGAACTAAATCGCTTACGTGCTGGAGCATTTTCGATTTTATTGAAAGTAACTCACGATCATTTCTTATATCTTCGTCGTCGTCGTTTAAATCATCATCATCATCATCATTCCGTTTTACGCTGCTGAAAAGGTTTGTAATAATCGACTTATTGTTATTTGAGAGTTCTAAATTAATTGCTCGCTTTGCTGCGTCCTCGAGCGTTTTCTTTATGCATGGATTAAACTTAATTTCGACGAAAAGATTTGAGAAATCTTGACGATATTGCGCTCGCATGCGATCAAGCTTTTCGAGTATTATCCGTTTTACGAGTTTAACTCCATCGGTTTTCGATTCTTCGAAGAATGAATTCGAATCGCCTTCGGAAGATGAAGCGCAGAACACTATGGGGATTCGATTCTTCGCCGAAGTAGATACGAGACCTTCCATGCATGCAATGAACCGACTTCTACCACGTTCATCGCCTTGCGCAATGTTTGGAACGTCTCGAATAAGCACTATCGTGCCACCTTTCTTTGTTGATAACTCGATCGAGGAGTATTTTGTACTTCGAGTGAGAAAGTTTATGAAGTCGTCCATTTTACTACTATACGCATCGCCCCCATCGAAACGATTTGTCATTGATGATGACATATCTGCTGCGATCTCATTGTTATTATTATTACTACTACTATAAACATTATTCGGCGCCGGTGGTTTCCATTCATAGACAGTGAAATCTCTCTCCTTTGCTAATATTAACAAAGCGCTTGCCTTACCGCATCCGTTTGGACCTGTGAGATATAACACAGAAGGCTTTGAACGAGAATCATTGTTGTCGTTCTTATTATCTTCTAGAAAATTAACAATCAGTTCTTGTTTCTTCTTTGGAGCGACGAGTTCTGCAAATGAACGAGGGTGATACTTCTCTGGCCACGAAGTCGTCGTCGTCGTCGTTCGTTGTCGAGGATTGAGAATTGAATCAGTGGTAGTAGTAGTAGTAG
>Ga0114998_10004107_pt1 | contig 10678 bp, 10 predicted proteins | sample ArcticOcean_MG_C_5_FD_87044 | JGI IMG/M metagenome (GOLD analysis project Ga0114998, IMG submission 87044) | Marine microbial communities from western Arctic Ocean - ArcticOcean_MG_CB4_138 | ecosystem: Environmental > Aquatic > Marine > Oceanic | place: Arctic Ocean: Canada Basin | collected...
GCCGAATGTGCCGTGAGGGGATCGAGCGCCAGTCTTCAGCCTTGATGACGCAATTGAGTGTACAGGCAGAAGCGGGCGCAGAGTAGTCCTTCACCGTGAAGCAGGCATTTCTGTCTGTTATTTTTCTGGTGCTTAGGCTGAGGTCACGGGCAAGAATGTCTGTATCACTGTTATTTCAAGGATCAATTTACTTGAGCCGCGCGCGCGGTCGCCCACATTGCTCTCTGTGATCGGACTCGATGTAGATATCTTTTTTCTCCTTTATCTAGGGAGTGGCTTTGCGCTGCTCTTCGGTTTGTGGTTTTACTACGATTGGAAGGATAAGCATCTCTTTGCGGCCCAGCGCTCGAAGGTCATTTATCACTGTATCAAATGCAGTCAGATTTACACGGGTGTACATGCCAGTGAAGAATGCGATTGCCCTCAGTGCGGGTTTACCAATGGTCGCCTTCGATTTTAGACCATTCACTTTCATACGTTTTAACTTTTCACCTTCTTACTCTTCGTCATGCCAGATCATATCGCAGTTCTCGATTTCGGTTCTCAATATACACAGGTCATTGCCCGTCGTATTCGTGAGGCCAATGTCCTTTCCCGTATTTATCCGTATAACACGCAAGCTAGCGTGCTTAAGGAAGCGGGCGTTAAGGGTGTCATCCTTTCCGGTGGCCCGTCTTCGGTGTTGGCCGAAGGCTCTCCGCGACCAGATGCGAAAGTCTTTGAAATGGGCCTCCCCGTGTTGGGTATTTGCTATGGCGAGCAGCTGATGGCACACATGCTCGGTGGCCGCGTGGCTAAAAGTGATGAGCGCGAGTTTGGCCACGGCACACTTAATATTGCAATTAAGGGCAAGCTGTTCGAGGGCATGCCGGACACACTGAGTGTCTGGAATTCACATGGCGATCGCCTAGAGCAGCTTCCTGAAGGGTTCGAGGCTGTCGCTTCGACTGAGAATTCGCCTTACGCGACGATTCAAGATGCGAAACGTAATTTCTACGGCATGCAATTTCACCCCGAGGTGGCGCACTCCGAGATGGGCACTGAGGTGATTGCGAACTTCCTCTTCAAGATTTGCGGCTGCGATTCAGATTGGTCGATGGCCAACTACATCGAAGAAAGCGTGCAGAAGATCAAAGACACTGTCGGCGACGAGCGCGTGATCCTTGGTCTGTCCGGAGGGGTGGATTCTTCGGTCGCGGCTGCGTTGATTCACAGAGCGATCGGCAAGCAGCTGACATGCGTGTTTGTGGATAATGGTCTGCTGCGCTTACATGAGCGTGAGCAGGTTGAAAAGCTTTACGGCGATCACTTCGATCTTGATGTGCGCGTGGCCGATAAGGGCAAGTTCTTCTTGGATCGTTTGGCTGGTGTGTCGGATCCAGAAACGAAGCGTAAGATTATCGGCAATGCTTTCGTCGAGGTGTTTGACGAGTCGGTCACCGAGCTCAAGGAGTACGGCAACTACACCTTCCTCGCTCAGGGCACGCTCTATCCAGATGTGATCGAGTCGATCGCGATCGATGGCAACCCTGCGGCGCTGATTAAGAGCCACCACAATGTCGGTGGGCTTCCAGAGAAGATGAATCTAAAGCTGCTGGAGCCGCTGCGCGAACTGTTTAAGGATGAAGTGCGTGAGCTTGGCTCCCAACTCGGCTTGCCGAAGGAAGTCGTTTGGCGTCAACCATTCCCAGGTCCAGGGCTTGGCGTGCGCGTCATGGGGGCGATCAAGGAAGAGGATCTGGTCGTGCTGCGCAAGGCGGATGCGATTCTGCAAGAAGAGATGATGGCTGCGGATCTTTATTACAAGGTGTGGCAGTCGTTCTGCGTATTCCTGCCGGTTAAAACGGTCGGTGTGATGGGTGATGAGCGCACTTACGAAAACGTGGTTGCGCTACGTATCGTCGAGAGTCTCGATGCGATGACAGCCGACTGGGCGCGTGTCCCTTACGAAGTGCTGCGTAAGATTTCGAGCCGTATCATCAATGAGGTATCTGGTTGCAATCGTGTGGTCCTCGACATCAGCTCGAAACCACCGAGCACGATCGAGTGGGAGTAGCCGCACGGGTTTGCTGCGCGTCTCAGTTTCGAACAAATTCCGTTTAGCCAAGTCTTAGGCATATAAGTATGAAGTTATTATCCTCAATTTGTTTAATTGCTCTCGCCGCTCCGCTGTTTGCTGAAGGGCCGAAGGTGAGTGCCATTGTTGAACGCGCCCGTGCCACCGCTGGCACTGAGGCGGCGCTGAATAATTTGGTCACTTTGCAGATGAGTGGCTGGATCGAGCCGGCGGAGTCTAAAATGCCGAGTGCCACCATTCTGATTATTTCGCGCAAGCCCTGTTCGCAGCGCTTAGCGGTGACAATCGATGATCTGGTCGAAACGACGATTCTGGAGGGCAACTCGGGTTGCATTATCCGCTCAAATTTAAGTGATGAGGAAAAGCGCTCTCAAATCCGCACGATGACGGATGGGGAACTTAAACGTGTCGCATTCAGTACCCGTCAGTTCTTTAGTTTCTATGGTGCCGACTTTAAGCGTGGTGAGCGCATCGAATATCAGGGGATTGAGCAACGGCGTGGCGTGCGTTGCCATAAATTGTGGTATTCTTACCCAGACGGCATTTCCACCACGCGCTATTTTGCCATCAATGATGATATGCTCGTTTCAACGATTACGGATAAAGGAGTGGAGAGTGTCGAAGTCGGCGAACAGATTGTTGCAGGCATTCGATTTCCCAAGCGCGTTGAGTATTATCAGGGGCAGAAAATGCTACACACGATGGTGGTTCATGACATTAAAGTGAACAAGCCATTGAAGCGTGGAATCTTCACTATCCCGACCGGTCAAAAAAACTAAGTAAGCACGGCTCTTCTAGCCGCAGACGCTCACAGTTCTCTTTTAATTTATTATGCAAACACTCGAATTTTCAGATACGCCCAAATTTTTTAATGCCCTGCGCCGGTTCTGTACCACTGTCACGGTGTCGGGAGATGTTTCTGAGGTGGTCACGGCCGTGTTGGCCGACGTGAAAGCGCGTGGCGACAAGGCGGTGCTCGACTACACGCAGAAGTTTGACGGCGCACAGTTGAGCGGCCAAGCAATGCGCGTTGATCCCGTCGAGATGAAAGCGGCATTAAAGAGCCTGTCAGTTGCCGACCGTAAAGCGATTCGCGAGTCCATCGCGCTGGTTAAAGCGTTCCATAAAAAGACCCTACCTAAAAATTGGAAGACGAAGAACGCGCAAGGTGGTATCGTCGGCGAACGCTTTTATCCGATCCAACGTGTCGGGCTGTATGTGCCTGGTGGCAATGTGCCGCTGGTTTCGACTGTCATTATGACGGCGGTACTGGCGAAACTGGTAAAAAATCCCGAGATTTGCGTCTGCACACCACCGGCTGCGGATGGTTCGATTGCACCAGGTATGCTGGCCGCGCTTTCGATGGTAGGCATTGACGAAGTGTATAAAGTGGGCGGCGTGCAAGCCGTTGGGGCGATGGCCTACGGCACCGCAACTGTTCCAGCGGTGGACAAAATATTTGGTCCCGGCAATGCCTTTGTGATGGAAGCGAAGCGTCAAGTGCTGGGCACTGTCGGAATCGATCTGCTGCCTGGGCCGAGTGAAGTGATGATCATCGCCGATGCCGGGGCGAACCCACAGCATGTCGCCGCGGACTTAATCGCACAGGCCGAGCATGGTAGCGGTAAGGAAATTATTTATCTGGCAACTACCAGCAAGGCACTGCTGCGCAAGATCGAGAAATCCCTGGTCAAGCAATTACCCGAGCGCAGCCACGCCGCAAAATGTGAGAAGGTCTTGAAGAGCCGCTTCCTTGCGGTGACTTGTAAGAATCTGGATCAAGCGGCACAGGTCTCGAACTATATCGCACCGGAGCACTTGGAGCTACAGATCGCCGACAAGTCGATCGATGCGTTGACGAACAAGATCACCACCGCGGGCGCGATCCTACAGGGCTATATGACGCCGACCGTATTGGGCGATTTTACCGCTGGGCCGAGCCACACATTGCCAACTGGCCGTGCGGGGCGTTTCTTCAGTGGTTTGCAAGCGACCGACTTTATTCGGCGCTCTAGTATCCTCCGCTACGACGCCAAGAGCCTTGCGAATGCGGCTCCAGTGGTGGAAACCTTTGCACGTTTGGAAAAGCTCGACGGTCACGGGCGCTCGCTAACGATTCGTCTATAAGCGCACTCCGTAATCTCTCTATTAGTAAGAAACCCCGTTCGGCCTGCGCCGAACGGGGTTTGTTGTTTTAGACAATCGCGTTGACTGCTAGAGGGTCACATCAAGCAAGTGCCGCCTGAGGGAAAATGGGGTGAGGAGCAGTGGTCTATATGATCTAGGGTCGTGATGGTCGCAGCGATTGATTTTCGGGATTTTAGCTGCTTACCACGAATAGCCGAGTCTCAGATTGTAAGTGGTGTCGAGCTTGTCGATGCCCTCGACGGCACCGCCGTCGTACTCGTATTCAATTTCAAAGGCGGTTTCCAAGCCCCCTGCAATGGGAAAGCGAATGCCAAGAATGGCATTGAGGATTGTTTCGCCGGGCTTTCCGATCTTTAAGATGCCATCGTGGTCGAGATAGAGCGTGGAACCGAAGCCGATGATGTCAGTACTGGCATCAATGAACCATAGCGCGCCTACCCAGTCCTCTTTGTCGCCATCAGCATAATTTTCATTTACCCATACTGGGCCAAGCTCCATCTCGAGTTTGAATCGTTCGCTTTTGGAAAATTGTCGGCCAAAATGTGGCCCGAGTACAGTGCGCAGGTCGATGTCTTCAAATTGATCGTATTCGAAACTCAGTTTCGCCCCTCTATAATTTTTGCTACCAAGCTCTAAGAAGCGATCGTATTTGGAAAATAGATGCCAGTTGTCTTCGGTTTCGATTCCGCGGGACTCTTCAAATTCTATATTGCCTTTGAGTGTGTAGCGGTCTTTCAGGCTGAGCCAGATCGATCTGGCTTTGAGGTCCCACTCGTCACTGTCTGAATTGCCTCGTTTAGCTTCAGCTGCAACCGAGAAGCGTCCGCTCCAGTCATAGCCATCGCCCAGTTTCCAAGGTTCGGGATTGACCATCTCGATATCTGACGCAGCAAAGATGACCGGGGCCTCATTTGCGGATTCGACACGCATGGCCTGTTCGGTGGATACAATTTGTCGGTCGTAAAAGACGCGCCCGTCTTGCATCATCAATGTGACTGATTTCTTGGTGACGATGCGCTCGACGTTGTCCTGGCTGATCGTGATCGTGCCAGCAAAGGGTGTCGAGAAGGTCACTTTATCGGCTTCGATGCGAATGAGTTCGCCAATTAGCCGAGAACCATTTGTCATCTGGATTTCATCGGCGTTGCTACTTTGAGCGATGAGAATCGCGAAAAAAGCAGGAATTATGAGTTTTCTGAACATTTTGGATTTACCTCTGGCGAGTGAAGTAGTGTTTATAGAGCGGTAGCTATGATTAGATAAAAAGCAAATCGCTGGTTATCTGTCAAAGTTGATTGAGGTGCGGTTTTCCGGAGGCGGGGGCTTGCGCGTCCGTCTTCTGCTAATTCGATATATGCCCATGAAGAAAAAATTTAATGCCAATGCGCGTGCCTTAGCGCATGTTCAGGAATTACATGCCTATGTGCCTGGTGAGCAACCGCAGGGTGAGGGATGGGTCAAGCTCAACACCAATGAGAATCCGTATCCACCGTCGCCAAGGGTGGCCGAGGCGGTGGGCGCTGAGGTGGTGCAACTGCGTCGCTACCCGGAGCCAGTCAGCCAGCAACTCCGGACTGTGATCGGTGAGCGGTTTGGCCTGACTGCACAAAACGTCATTATCGGTAATGGCTCTGACAATATTTTAGATCTAATTACGCGCTGCTATGTTTGCGCAAAGGGGGCGGGGCACACCGTACCGAGTTACTCGCTGTATCCGGTGGTGGCTGGGATGTCGGGCAAGGGCATGCTTGATGTGCCGTTTACCCGCTCCATGGAGCTGGATGTGGAGGCGATGGTAGCGATCAATGCGCCGGTTTTTTTCCTGACTTCGCCGAATGCACCGACTGGCGTGGCGTTTTCTCTGACAGCCATTGAAGCGGTGCTGCAACGAATCGACGGGATATTGGTGGTGGACGAGGCGTATGTGGATTTCGGTGGTGAGACTGCGGTGGCTCTGCTGCAGGATTATGAAAACCTGGTGGTGGTGCGCACGTTCTCGAAGTCGTACGCCCTCGCTGGTATGCGAGTTGGGTTTGGTCTGGCGAGCGCTGGTATTATCGGCATGTTGGATCGAGTGCGCGATGCCTATAATGTAGACCGAATCGCACAGGTGGCGGCGCAGGCCGCGTTTGAAGATATTGAATACTTTGAGTCGCAACGACAGAAGGTGATTACGACCCGTGCGTCGACCTTGGCTCAGCTCGACGGGCTCGGTTGGTTCACCTATCCATCGGCAGCCAACTTTCTATTCACCGAGCCGCAGAATGGTGCCGGAGAATCGGGTGCGGCGGTGGCCGCCTCGCTGTTCGAGCATTTAAAGCAGGCGCACGTATTGGTGCGCTATTTTCCCGCTCATCCTTTAACTTGCTCTTTTATTCGCGTTAGCATAGGAACTGACGCTGAAATGGAGGCTTTTTTAATCGCTGTTACATCATGGCTGAATCACGCATAGCAAAAATCACCCGCAATACTAAAGAGACGCAGATCGAAATGGAGCTGAATGTCGATGGCACTGGTGTGTCCGTAATCGACACTGGTATCCCGTTTTTCGATCACATGCTGACGCTCTTTGCCAAGCACGGCTTGTTTGACCTAAAGGTCAAGGCAACCGGCGATATCGACGTCGACTATCACCACATGGTCGAGGACACTGGTATTGTGCTCGGGCAGGCGCTCAAACAAGCGCTCGGCGACAAAGGCGGCATTCGCCGTTACGGATTCTTTCTATTGCCGATGGATGAGTCGCTGGCTCGTGTCGCGCTGGATTTGTCGAACCGTCAGGCATTTGTCTATAATGTGGACTACCAGTTCCCGATGGTGCGCGATTTCAGTATCGTGCTGGTGAAGGAGTTTTTTCAGGCCTTTGCCAACGACGCGGCTTGTAATTTGCACATTAATCTCGAATACGGCGAAGAGCCGCACCACATTGCCGAAGCCATTTTTAAGGGCTTTGCTCGTGCGCTTGATATGGCGACGGCCGTCGATCCGCGCCTCGGTGGGGCGCTGCCCTCGACCAAGGGCACGCTCTCGAAGTAGCTTCGAGCGCTATTTATTTAGTAAAGGACGATCCAGCCACGGATCGTCCTTTTTTGTATCCGCAGTGGTCGCAGGCGAAACTATTATTAGGCCTGGTTGTGTCGGCTATAAGCTGGTCGAATTATAGGTCAGCGGGAAGAGGGATTTGATGGATCAGCGGGCTTGTCTGCTTGCATCCTGTTTTAGAGTCGCCACTCTGTAGCGCTTGTTATGAGCGTAAATTCCCAACAGAGTAAACCACGACTCGCTGTCATTGATTACGGTATGGGTAACTTGCGTAGTGTGGTGCGCGCTTGGGAGCATGTCGGTGCGACTGCGCGACTCGTCTCTAGTCCCGATCAGATTGGAGCGGCCGATGCGCTGGTTTTCCCTGGTCAAGGTGCAATCGTCGACGCGATGCGGTTGCTCAAAGAAACGGGGTTTGATGATGCGATTCGCAATTGGATCGCTGCGGATAAGCCGTTTTTCGGCATTTGCCTTGGGCTGCAGGCGCTGTTTGAGCACTCCGAAGAGGGCGACACGCAGGCATTGGGTGTTTTTAAGGGGCGAGTGCGTCGTTTTCAGATCGATCCATCACTCAAGGTCCCGCACATGGGCTGGAACTCGGTCTCTTTTGCAGGTGATGATCCGCTCACTGATGGCCTTGAAAGCGGCATCGACCAATTTTATTTCGTGCATAGCTATTATATTGAACCCGAAGATGAGCGGCTTACGCTGTTTGAGACCGATTACGGCGGTCGGTTTGTCTCTGGAATTCGCTCAGGAAATTGCTATGCCACACAGTTTCACCCAGAAAAAAGTCAGGCAAAAGGGTTGCAACTCTATCGCAATTTCCTGAAGTCGCTGTAGCGCAACGCTGGATGATATTTTTAATCGAGTGGCAATACGTTCCCTCGACGACTTACCTAACAACTACCTAGAAAATGGAAAACACTGGCACTATACGACTCGGCGATGAAAATTTCGAGTTCCCAATGATTGTGGGAACCGAAGGAGAAAAAGCTCTGGATACTAGGACTTTACGCGCGAAGAGTGGTTGTGTCACTTTCGACGAAGGCTACGGTAACACGGGCTCTTGCTTGAGTGATATTACATTTATTGATGGTGAGAAGGGCATTCTTCGCCACCGCGGCTATCGGATCGAGGAGTTGGCTGAGCGCTCTACTTTTCTTGAAACGTCGTACCTCGCTATTTATGGTGAGTTGCCCACCCAGGAGCAATTGGAGACATTCGCTAAAGAAGTGCAGTTGCACGCGTCGGTTCACACCGGCATGCATCATCACTTCGAGGGCTTCCCAAGTAATGCGCATCCCATGGCGATCTTGTCCTCCATGCTCAACTCTCTGGGTGCCTACTATCCTGAGATGTCTTCGAATAACCGTGCGCAAGATTTGGCGCACTTCGATGAGACGGCCGCGCTGTTGATTTCTAAAGTGCGCACGATTGCGGCGATGGCCTATCGCCAGAAGCAGGGTTTACCGTTTGTCTTTCCGGATCACAAGCTGCGCTATGCAGAGAACTTTCTGCACATGATGTTCTCGGAACCTTATAATCAATATGAGGATACTTCCGGCGCCTCTGAGGCGCTCGATCTTTTCTTGCTGTTGCATGCCGATCACGAGCAAAACTGCTCGACTTCGACGGTGCGCATGGTCGCTTCCGGTGGTGCGAATTTGTTTGCTTCGGTTTCGGCCGGAGTCTGTGCGCTTTGGGGCCCGTCGCATGGTGGGGCAAATATGGCAGTGATCAAGATGCTCGAAGAGATCCACGCATCGGGTGATGACGGCTCAAAATTCATCCAAGACGCTAAAGAGGGTAAAGCGAAGCTCATGGGCTTTGGGCACCGCGTGTATAAAAACTACGATCCACGTGCGAAGATCTTGGGTAAGAGCTCTGAGCGTGTACTCGAAGGCTTGGGGATCGATGATCCACTGCTTGATATTGCCAAGCACCTCGAACAGGCAGCGTTGGAGGATGAGTATTTTGTGCAGCGCAAGCTCTACCCGAATGTCGACTTTTACAGTGGTATCCTGCTCAAGGCGATCGGTATCCCGGTCGAGATGTTTACCGTGATGTTTGCGATCGGACGTATGCCAGGCTGGATTGCAAATTGGAAAGAGATTGCGGAAAACTCTAAGAGCCGCATCCACCGCCCACGCCAAATTTACACCGGCCACACGATTCGTGACTATCTGAAGATGGACGAGCGCTAACAGTTACAGCGATACTTTGTTACACGGCAGAGCCTTTCGGGGCTTTGCCGTTTTTTTGTAGAGCCAGGCATCTGTGGCATCGGTTGTGGGTGGTGGCGCATGCTTCTCGCCGAGAGCAAGCTCTGGCTGGGTGCTGGCGACATCAAAATCGCTCGAGGCTTCGCGCGGAACTGGGTTTCACTCTGATTCCGATGCCTTGTTCGCCACCAGCTTTTCAACTGCGAGTCTCATCTGCCACCTTAGCCGGCGCACCGTGTAGGACATCGTCCAACTCTAGTCCCGTCATTTTTTTGATCCCGCCGAGGAGCATCCACAGCGTAACCATCATGATCGCCATACTGGGGATAACAATGACCGGCCAGCTCCAGGCCATCATCTTGCTGACTTCGGAGTTGAAGGCATCGGTGCCGCTCGGGCTGACCACGATCCAGCGTGCTAGTCCATAGTTGAGTATGCCGCTCAGTAAAAACGAAAACGCGAGCAGCCAAGTGCACTTCGTCAGCAGTTTTTCAAATGCCGATTCACTGTCATGCGCCTGCAGGGCAATATGCACTTTATCGACATCCAGAATTTCTGGATTGTAGAGCAGGGTGCGAATCAGCGGCCAAGGCGTCTTGAGTGAGACGACTACGGCGATGCCCAACAGCAGCGGAATGGCAGCCTCTTTGACCGCAAACCATTCGGTGGGGATCTCGAGGATGCCGATACCACCGGTAAGGAGGACGCTGATGAGGCCGAGGATGGAGAAGACGTTATACTTCGAGCGTTTGAAGTAATCGTAGATAAAGTAGGCGACTGGAAAGATGATGGCGATGATTAGGATGCCGACCGCGACGTTCTCGAAGTAGGGTTGCAGATACTCGCCAAAGTATTTCTTGCCCTTGTTGAGCACCATGATCGGCAGCAGGATATTAAAGCCGAGATTGAGTAGGGTATTCTCCTTCTGAACGGGAGGTTTTACGGTATTTGAGGAATTTTTCAAATTCGGTGCGGTGCTGGGTTGCTGTTGGGCCATATGTTCGCCTAGGCTTTTCCGAGTTATGTCGAACGCAAGCTCTATTCGTTGTCTTATTACCGCGGGCCCAACCCGTGAATTTATCGATCCGGTGCGCTTTTTGAGCAATCCATCCACCGGCAAGATGGGCTATGCCATCGCCGAGGCCGCTGTGGCTGCGGGGTGGACGGTTGATCTGGTCGCTGGCCC
>Ga0114998_10004112_pt1 | contig 10673 bp, 7 predicted proteins | sample ArcticOcean_MG_C_5_FD_87044 | JGI IMG/M metagenome (GOLD analysis project Ga0114998, IMG submission 87044) | Marine microbial communities from western Arctic Ocean - ArcticOcean_MG_CB4_138 | ecosystem: Environmental > Aquatic > Marine > Oceanic | place: Arctic Ocean: Canada Basin | collected...
GACGTCGATGATGATGAAAGCGAAGAAGAAGTTCGAACATGCTCGATGTTATTTTTATATCCACGGATACAACTCGAATGAAGTGAGAAGCTGCTTCTTAAGAAAAATGCTTTACAAAGGACGGCGTTCGAACGATGCGTCATATCACCGGCTTAAGATTTTCGAGAAGACGACGAGGAGTACGCGCTTCGCGTGCTCTATCGCGAGCGCTACAGAGCGTTGCGTTGACCTTTAAGTGTCGCGCTGTGTGTGAAATAACTATTTTTTGCACTTTTGATTTCCCCAAATCCCTATCACAGCATCAGCTGTCAGCACATTTCTATTTTTCTTTATGAAATTGTGAAGATGCCCGAGCGCAGCGTGACGTCGGACTAAGCGCTACTACTAACGAACGAAGATACGGCTAAGGCTAAAACTTTCTCGTGTGACTTGACGTCTCCAAAATATGAACATTGCAAGAAGTCTTTTTCGCGTTCATGAATCGTCGCGTCGTCGCCTACGTTTGCGCTGAACGGTATACTACGCTTTTTGGATTTAAAATCGCCCAATATCGGTGGACTTTCCGGTTTCGATTGAAAGCGTTCGAGGAAATCTACGCGAGAGCCAGGTCTGGCGAAGTTTTTGCCGTTTTTTGAAATCAAAGCCATTCGCATGATTGCGCTTGAAGCGACGTCTTCTGATTTTCGAGCGATTTCGGCGACTTGAAGTTGCGCCAGAGCAGGGTACGCGTGCCAAATCGCGTCATCGATGCTGTTGGACCAATGTGAGACCGATGAATTTTCGTTTGCTTGATGTGTATTCGACCAGCCGCTTTGAAACATAATAGCAGTTGCTGATGATGTTTTGCTCGTCGTCGTCGTTGTTGCTTTCGTTAAAAACTCATCGTTGACGAGTTCTGTTTTTTGTTGTTGTTGTCGTTGCGATGATAATGATGAGGGAATCGACGTGATAGCCGTTCTAACAGAATCTGGGAAAGTCACCTCTCGCACGCGCATAGTGGCTTCGCGAAACGCACAGGTTGCAATAGCCGCATCTCTAAACGTTGGACGTTCGTTCTCACCGAGAACGTTAGCCCTTCTTTCGATCATATCCCCACTCATTTCGTCTCCAAACTCAACCTTATTGTTAAACATCGCAGTTGCAATTTTAATCCCCAAATTCGCTAGCGCTCCGAAATCTTCGACCATATTAGCCGCTACAACTGAAGCAATCAAAGCTTGACTTTCACGATGCTTACGCATTTGCATTTCTTCAATATTACCCATTCCTAGACCGTTGCTATCATTTTTTGCGAACGACATAGGCCCCGCGCTCGATCGAGCATCTGCGATTATAGCTTTTTCTTCAAAGTCGCGCATGACTCGTGCAATTTGCGTCACTGGCGCTAACGCGCATGCTAAAAACGCACGTTTCGTCGACAAAAATTCTAGAAAATCTGGACTAACACTATCGTCTTTCTCATAATTTTCGCTCCCGACGTTGTTGTCGGCGGCAAACGTTCGTCTAATTCCGGGTGCGACAACACCTAATGCCGCGGAAGATATCGCATCACTTCCACCGTATAACAAATGTAATCTTCCGTAATCGTTTTCGCTTGCAATTTTTAAGCAATCGTCAAACGCTAGAATTTGCGAAAACGCGTATTCGGCGATATATTCGCCTCTCATCGCCCTCATCAAAGGCTCTAACGGTACGTGATTAGTTCCCGATCTTAGAGTATCCGGGCGAAATGGATATGGTTCAGTCAAAATCGATTCGCATATATCTCTAGAAATCTTTATACATATGCAAACGATAACCCCGGGAATGAATCTCGAAAAGATTGCGAAAACAGAAGTATACGGCGCCAATCGAAACCAACTCAAAATTAGTTGCGCGAGAAAAGCGCAACACACCATTTTGAGCGAATGTAAAATCACAACAGGGTCTGTAGCCGTTTCAAAAGTAATGCGTTTGACGCGTTGAACGCGTCCTCGACGCCCAGCTTGCGAAAATTCAAACTTCAAATCGTCCTTCAATCGTAAAGGCGTAAGAAAAGCGAGCTGTAACTTTTCCAGTTTAGTTCCCGAAGAAGCCGATATCACTTTCGCTCTCATCGCAGATTCTTTACTACTCGCTGCACTGTTATACTGCTTCCTCGAACGATCCAACCACGTGAAAATCGTTGTCTGCTGGAGCACGGCTGTCACCCAGTTCGTCGTTATCAGTTTGTTCTCCAACCCGGACGAAATCAAAAACCTCTTCGCTCGTCCCCCTAAAACCTTCTTGTACAACGCTACATCCCTAAACACGCCGATGCTCCCTACGCATGTCAAAAAACCTAAAACGGCTCCAAAAAACCACCTTCCATTCTTCCCCCATCCCACATATCCTTTATGCACTCCATCCACACTCGCAGTCGCGGTACCGACCACGATCGGCATCAAATACACCGAACACGCAAACACCCTCAAAACCAAGAACGAACAAACGTCTCTCGCGCTCTCGCTCCTATACCTCGCGCTCTCCTCGCTCTTACTCGCACAGACTCTCCTATCACAAAGACCTATTCCATGCGACCCATCGACCATCGCGCGATCGATCCTAAACAATTCTCTGCTCGGCCTCGCCGCCTTCGCCGTGACGTACGAAACCGGCGCGAACGCTACGACCGTTTTCAAAAAATCAACCATCCCAGCCCTGAAGCTCGAGTGAACACTCAAAGTTTGCACGAAATTCTTCAACAGACTGATCGAAAAGACCTAAAAATTCGATTCAATTTAATGCACGCGTCAGTATTTTTGAAGCAAGAAATGTATTGGATTCCAGTGACAATGAACTCATTTCTTCTTCCTCTTCTTCTTCCTCTTCAGAAGAAGAAGAAGAAGAAGAAGAAGAATGCGTGATTTTGGTGGAAATCGCGGTTCAAAATCAGGGGAAAAGATCAAATAAATAGAACGAGAGAGAATCGATAACGAACGAAGTAAAACGTACGAGCAGAGATGGGCCGAATGAGGCCCATAGAGTACACGCGATTATTCTGAACGTTCTGACATCTTTTAGGTCGTTTTGCCAGAATAACTCGCGCTGTGTTTTGTTCATTTTTATGTTTGGAACGAGAGAGCTTTTTTGTGAGGAGAAGGGGGATTTCATTCATTTTACTGCGCGCGCAAAAATAAGAGTAAGCATACGTTTACTCAAGTACTACACAGATACATACAGTAGTATATATATATTATTACATAAACATGCTACGAAAGAGCTCAAATGTAAAAAAAAGGAAATTAGAGATAACGAGCGCGCGCGTCGAAAAGTTTGCGCGTCGCTTCAGCGGCCGACTTGAATCCGACGAGAGAGAGAATCTAAAAAAAGAAGCGCGTAACGAATCGCGCAGAAAATACTGCTCGAAGAAAGAAGAGGATTCGAACTCCATACGATCGTCAAGGAGTGAATTCTTTTCGAATCGTAATGGCGTTTGTTTTAGAGTTCGGGTCTCGTCGGATTTTCATTTTGATACATTTGAGCTCTTTCGTCAAACGGTTTTCACGACGACGACTATGCAATTTTTTTTATCGCTTCTTCTTCTTCTTAAGATCGTCGACGGCGACAACGACTGGATCTTTATTCCCAGCCTGCGAGAGAATACAATTCCATACGATCGAACAACAAGACATGTATAAGACTTGTTTATGTACTGGAACGAACGAGAAATTAATCGCGCTCGCCGGTACCCAAAACGCCCACCCCTTTTTCAAGGTTGGTATAGAATCTCTCGCAACCTTTTCGGACCATTTATCTAAAGTGAACCCAGTAGTGAACGCCTGCGACCATGCGAAGAACGAAGCGACTACGACTGGACCGAGAACGGCTTGGTTCAAGAACACTTTAGTCGCAAACGGGGCCAAGTTCGCCTTAGCGAAACTCGCCGGTACGGTTGGGAACCGTTTCGCGAGGAAGATGTACCAATGGTGTTGTAATGGGCCATAGAACACGAAATTGAATAATGATTGGCGTCCTGTTCGTTGATAATCATACTGAGTAGTAGTAGTAGCAGTACTATCTTTAGTCGCATTCGCTTCCTTCTTCGCATGGTTCTTCGCATGGTTCTTCTTCTTCGCGACGCCTGCGACATCATCCGCGAGCGCAGAACTTTTTTGTTCCCAGAACGGCTTCTTCGCTAAACTTTGCGCGACGAAATCACCGACGATGCCTAAACACGCGCTCGTCAAAGCACTCTTCAACAACGGGTTCATCTTCCCAATATTCGTCCCGGCATTGATTGTACTACTATTACTCATCGAACTCATCGCTGATGATGATGATATTTTTGAGTGCTTTACGAACTCCTTCGCGCCGCGCTTTCCAGAATTACTGTTAAACTGGCGACCGAATCCAAAGTTCGATGATGATTGTCGCGCTGCTATGAACCTCATCTTCTTCTCGATCACTGCTCAATCTTGTATCTCAATCTCAATCTCAATCTCTCTAATCTCTCTCTGCTCTTCTTTATTCGCTACTACTGAACGTATACTTCTTTTAAAATGCGGCCAATTTTGGGTCTTTTGTATCTAGATACAAAATATCTTTAATAAGTAGATTTTACTTACTTAAAAGAAGGAGTAAGAGACTACGAGACTACGAGCACGCTCGATTGTCACGGCTGTCTAATTAACCACCGGTCTCTCAATCTCTCTCTGCTCTTCTTTATTCGCTACTACTGAACGTATACTTCTTTTAAAATGCGGCCAATTTTGGGTCTTTTGTATCTATATAGATACAAAATATCTTCAATAAGTAGATTTTACTTACTTAAAAGAAGGAGTACGAGCAAGCTCGATTGTCACGGCTGTCCAATTAACCACCGGATATAGGGGGAATAACAGCCACTTCATCGTTCGCTAGCACGAGTTGATCATCGTCCACGGCGTACTCTTGTTCAACCGCGAACGCACACGTCTTCAGGCACTCCAGTAACTGAGGATACCTTTGCAGTAAAACGGATTTGATCTCGCGCAAACTGATTCGTTCGCGATCGATTTTGAGGAGCTCGGATCGAATGCCAGTCAGTTCGCGCGCTCGCGCAAAGTATAAGATCTCTATAGCATGCTCGAGCTCGTTGGACATTTCGAATTTGAATCGGTCGTTTAAGCGCGCGCGCGTGGGTCTCTGTGTGTTTCTTTTTGTGGGAAGCAGTGACAATTATAGGGGACCATTTTTAGATTTAACAAACTAAACGCTCGTAGGTTTGCGCGCTAGTCGAGACATCTTCTCTCGGTCGTCTTGCAGCCGTTTACATGTTTCAATGTTAAGCCATCATCATGCTCGAGAAACGCCAGTCGCCTATTTTATCGCTCTCTCGTTTCAAGTTTTTCATGATTTTCGAGACTAATTGCGGATCTTTGTCTTTCAACTCTTTGAGAGAATCGGCGTCGAACGCGAGAGTTTCTACGTTGCCTCGAGCGACTACTGTCATTTGGCGCGGCGCGCCAGTGAGGAGAGCTTTACCGCCGAAATGTCCACCAGGGGCGAAAGTACGGACGATTTTGCGTATTTGAGAGCGATTTTTGACATTCATAAGTTCGTTCTCATCGAAATCGGCATCTCTAGAGATCATCGCAGCGCGCCCTTTTAAGACGACGAAGAACGTTTTTTGCCTATCTCTATCGCCTTCGCGAATGATTTTCTCGCCGCTCGCGTATCTACGTTTCTTTGCCGACTCGACTATCAAAGCGCGCTCGAAAGGCGTCATGCCTTTGAATACCTGCACGCCATCGATTAAACGTTTGTCTCGAGATTTTCTCCAAGTCGCCGAGAGCTGTTCGCGATATTCAATTTCGTCCATTTTCTTCGCGTAATAACCCATCATCGCATCGCCATCTGTAGAGAAATCAGTCGTTGAAAACCTATCTTCTTCGTTCGTCGTCTCCTTGCTATCCGATGCAATTCCTTTCTTTTTAGAAGTCTGGAATCTTTTCGCGCGGAGCGTTGCGCGTTTAAAATCTATCTTATCAATGACTAAGCACGTCGTCGAAGTTTTTGCTATAACAGTCTCGCCAGCTCGTTGGTTATCGTTTATTAAAGATTGCTCACCAAAATATGATCCACAGCGCGCGATTAATTGATCCGAGTTCGAAGCAGGTCCTAAAGTTTCCGCTTTTCCTCGAACGATTAGAACCATTTGCTTTTCAAGTTCACCAGATTTCATGATCATTTGTTTTGGCTTATACGTCTTCACTTTACACATTTTTGCCAATTCGTTCGAGACGTCTTTGTCAAAAATACCGAGCTCGCGAAACCGTTTCGCGTTCATATCTCTGACGATCACGCGTTCTTTACCTGTTATGTACTCTAAGATGCTAAACATAGCCGCATAGTGAGGTGCCGTGCGCAAAAAGTGCGGAATAGCACCCTTATATAATTTCAGCGCTCCCTCTTTCAAAATAATATATCGCATCGCTTCTATTGAGTTTTTAAATATATGTGGCTTCAAATAAACGTAAGCGCGACTTGTGTCGATCGGTTGCATTACGGCAACCGAAGCTGCGGCACTTAACACGCCCGAGATCCCACCTAACAATGGCGACCCAGGCGGGAAAACCTCCTTCTTAATCATCCACTCCGAAGCCACGCTTTGAACGGTTAAATTCACGCTAGATCCTAACATATCCCTACACACCGAAGCGCCGACGCCTTTATACAATGCCTTCCATCCTTCGCCTCTCCAAATCGTCGTAAACGCATCGGTTAACCCTTTATACTCACACATATCCGCGGGCACTTGCATCCTCGTCTTCACTAAATCAAACGGATTACTCGAAACCGCCCCTAAAGCGCCGCTTAAACTCCCAGCGACGAACCTCTTCCAAGCGGGCGGACTCTTCTCTCTCCCGTCCTTATCGAACTCATTCGCTGGATGTAAAGCGACTAATAAAGGCGCGAACAACCCTATTCTAAACATGTTCTTACTCGCCTCTCTCGCAACCGCGCTAGGTAGCCCTCTATACGGCCCCCTCAACGCCCCTTCCCGTTTCGCCATGTTCCTTATGACCTCGAACGTACCTTTCCCGAACTTCTCGCCAATACCTGGCAACTGCTGTATAGTCTTCGCTCGGTCCATTGGGTTCGTACACATCACGGCGAGCGCCGAGGCTACGCACGCGTTCGGTATCGACGTCCACCTCGCGAGCTTGATCTTCTGTAGTGGTTGTTGCATTAAATCCATCGTCTGCGCAGTCATCTGCGCGTTCATTTGATTCTTCTTCCGATTCTCCCCGATTCTCTGCTGCTCACGCGTCATCTTCTTCATCTTCTTCTTCTTCTGTCGCTCCCTCGCGTCTTCCTCGTCCGCTATGCTCACTCGTTTCTGCTCCTTCAGGATCTTCGTCATCTTCGCTATTCTTTGCCGCATGGTTTCGGTGTTCATGAACGAGCTCGTATTACAAAGCACTCTGCAGAGAGAGCTCGCACGTCGCTCTGATTCGATTCCTTTAAGTGTGCTTCTTCTCTTTTCGTTAGTCAGTTAAGCGATCAGGATTCTGTTTTCGACTCTGTTCAGAGTAAGAGCGAGAATGAATAACAAGAGAGGTTTCTTTGCTTACTTTGAACAAGTGAAGAGTAAAGGAATATACTTTTCATTAGGGTTTAGGGTGTTAAATTTAGGGTTTAACACCCTTGTGCTGGGACACAGAAATTGGGCCGTGTTGAGTTTTGAGAGTAAACGACGGACAGAGAGGATTTATGCCCTCACAGTACTGGTACGTAAATGGAAACTACGTAATAATAACGAAAAAGTGAAGCATAGGTAAAGTTCGAATTACAAAAACGGCATCAGACGCTGAATAAAATGTGAACATGGGAGAGCGCGACTGAATGGCGAATGAAAAATGGCCTCGTAATTGGCTTACGGCGACGAGGATAATCCGTCGAAACCGAGCGCGGCGGCTTTTTCTTTGACCAGTAGGAGCGCGTTTTCTTTCTCGAGGAGCTCGAGTTCTTTTCTTAGGAGGATTAGATCGGCCGGCGTCGTTGCGGGATTTTCGAGCGTTCTTTCGACGTCTTCTTCGGTTATCGTCGTCGTCGTTCGTCGTTCGTCGTCTGCTGCTGCTTCTGCTGCTGCTGCTGCTGCTGCGTGCTTTTTGCTCTTGCTATTCTTTGCGTTCTCGCGTCGTTGTTGCTGTTGTTGTCGTTGTTGTTCAACTTCCTGTTCTTCTTCTTCTTCTTCTTCTTCTTCTTTTTCTTGTTGTTGCGCAGTCGTTGTTGAAGAGGAGGAAAGATCCATAGTAGTATCTTTTTCTTCTTCATCTACTATTACTTCTACGTCGTCTAAATCATCATCTTCGTTATCTTTGCCCCCATCGAAGGCGTCTACGACTTCGTCCTCAACCTTATCGACGACATCTTCGATGATATCCACAAAACCTCTCGACTTTTCTTTGACTTTGTCTTCTTCGTCTACGTGCGCGTACAAAGTTTCAGCGTATTCAACTAAACCGGGCATTTTCAACTTCCAACATTCTGGATGGTGTGTTCTATCGCACTGTTGATCTAAGAATTGAAACGGCGAGACGACCTCGACTTGCGCGACTGCGCCAGCCGATTCAGCTTTCCATCCAGCCGTTTCCCACCATTCAGCCACTCTGCCTTGATAAGAACTCACTGGTCTGCCCATGATCGAAACATCGTGATTGCACACGTCAACTGGTTGCTTATACGCATCGACTGGCGGATGATTCTCTGGACCTTCTTTCAAAGTCGAGCATAGGCCAAACTTCAAATCAGAGGAAACTTGACGAACTAAGTTGCGGTATTTCAGTGGCCACTCCGATGGAGATTTAGCTCTCCACGCGTGCATCTTGTTATACGCATCATCATTCGTTGCGACGAAAGCTAATTTTGCGGCCAGTTCGTCGATTGATTTATAATCTCGCAAATCGATCACCGCTTCTTTGTCTGGAATATAATCCTCGAAACCGTCCCATCCGATATAAATCGGAATTGATCCGCGCGATAAAGCGTCATAAATCTTCTCGGTCATATAATGCGGGCATTGAATTCCATTCTCTAATGCAAAATAAAACATATATCTCGACTTGATTTCTTGCTGATCGGCGAAACTGCCCTCGCGTCCAGGGTCTTCCTGCGAAGGCGCGACGTTTTGCTCGCATCGACCCATCGAAAACACCGGGAAATGTTTTGAGACTTCGACCAAGACGTTAATTCTTTCTCTCATCACGCAATCTTTTGACATCCAAGCAACGACTGGAATCCTTTCCTCTCTCTTTAATCTTTGAAATTGATAATCTCTCATCAACGAACCGACCGAGGAACCAAACGGATACCAAACGCTCGATTGTAAATTCGATTTCGGGTCGCCGTTAAACCACGCTAAATATTGCATATTTCCTAATGAATTTCTAGAGTAATGGTTCGTCCCTTTCAACTCGTAGCCGTAATGATCTGGACTCTCGTGCGCGTAATAAAAATCAACGACGTTTTCGCTCAACTTTGGTGGCGGATAAAACACGTTATCCTCGGCTCTGGCGGTTAAATTCCCTTGTTTCCAATCGTTCTTGAAAATATACGCAAACTGACTGAACACTCTCACGTCGCAGCCAGAAAAATCTCCTCCTTTGATATCCGTCCTAATCTCTTTAATACACATCCCTTCCGTGAACATTGAATCAAAGTTATAAGTATACGTATCGTCCCATTCGCCCGGGACGCACATGACGTACCCGTCCTCCGGTCTCCCGCTAAACGCCGGTTTATGATACCACTCGTTCCCATTTCTACGCTGCCAATCTGGATCGATCGATGGGAACGCTGCTAAATTTGGCACATCGTTCTTAATCGCTCTCACGATTGGATCTTCGTCATTATTCTTTGCCAACTCTTCTTCAATGATCTTCAAATCCTCCGCGCATATCAGTGCCCCATCCGGGCCTCCATCGAACTCGCCCAAATCAGCTCCTGAGTTATGATTACTACGCTTATTATGATCGTCATGAATACTATCACGACGACGACTAGATCCTAACCCAAAACTCCTATCATTACCATCATCATTCGTTACCATGCTCACATTCGAACGAACATAGAAGAAGCATAAACATAAACAAATCGTGCCCATTACCATTGGCGCGGCCCCCTTCGAAGAATCAGAAGAAGAAAAAATCGCACGACTACTTTTACGCTCGAGCGCTTCCTCTTCGTCATCGCGAATCGAGAGCGATCGATCGCATGAATTCCCGAGCTCGATTGAAGAAGTTGAAGTTGACCCGAATGTTCTGTTTCGTGACATTCTCTTATCACGCAAAGTATAGCGTTGTTATCAGATTCACTTTTTGAGGAAAAGTAAAAACGTAACAGATTTCCAAAAGTATTGAATCCTAAACCCTAAACCCTAAACCCTAAAATAGAGAGGACAAAAGAAAAAAGAGTTCAGCCTGCAAACTGGCAAAAGAAAAAAGGAGAGAAAAAATGGTCCGCGGTAAACTTTAAGAAGTATGTCTGTGATAAAAATAATGATGGTATAAATATAACAACCTTGTAGCTCGTGAGTAGAGGAAACGAAGCAGCTGAAGCGCTTGCGGACTAAATAATTACTGAACGTCTGCGGCGGCGGCGGCGGCGGAGGATTTTGCGCGAGAGCGCTGTTTCTTCATCTCTACGGAGACTTCGTCTAGCTTTTGTAA
>Ga0114998_10004122_pt1 | contig 10663 bp, 2 predicted proteins | sample ArcticOcean_MG_C_5_FD_87044 | JGI IMG/M metagenome (GOLD analysis project Ga0114998, IMG submission 87044) | Marine microbial communities from western Arctic Ocean - ArcticOcean_MG_CB4_138 | ecosystem: Environmental > Aquatic > Marine > Oceanic | place: Arctic Ocean: Canada Basin | collected...
CACATCCACTACCCCACCCGCACACACACGCCCACGACCAACACACACTACCCCACCCACACCCACACACACCCAAAGTGACCCCCACCCCGACCCTAGTGATGAGGGCAAGGGTGAGGGAGGTGATGAACGTGATCGCTCGCACCACGACTCTAAACCCTCCCCTCACTGGCAGGCGCGTAGATGTAGCAGGTCGGCCTCACCCACCTCGCGCGAGGGAGCTGTAGGCCAAGTAAAGCTCTCACAACGCGAGGGGGCAGGGGGGTCCCATCGGCCGCGAGAGAGAGAGAGAGGCAGCACGCATGGGGAGGGGAGTGGTAGAGAAGTAGAGGGATCGAGCGAGAGAGAGAGAGAGAACGAGAGAGAGAGCGAGAGAGAGAGAGAGGACACGAGAGCTAGCGAGAGAGAGACTGTGTGCAGAGAGCGTGAAACAGAGGTCACGGGGTGGTGGCAACTGCCGACTTCGGCGGGGCACCCCGGGGCTACTCCTCCAGCACTTCCTGACGCCCTTCGGCTGTGGAATCGCTGGAGGAGATGTCGAGCGAAAGAGAGAGAGAGAACGAGAGAGAGAGCGAGAGAGAGAGAACAGGGGAGCGAGAGCTCCCGACACGCCCTGGTCAAGTGGCGCCGCTGGAGCGGCCCAGACAGGGTGAGGCGAGGGTACTGCTGGAGGCTGGAAGCCGATGCAGCCGCCGTCGCCGACCACCACGCGCGAAGAAAGACCCTGCGTCGGTGGAGAAGACAGGCAGGGCGCTGTCGACTACGACCGGTAGTCGAGGTCGCCATGGAGACCCCCACCAGCTTGCGACCCTTCAGAGCGTGGAGGAGGCGAGCCGCTCGAGCGGAGGAAAGTCGACGACAGCTCCGGGAGATCGACGCGCGACGAGGCACCCTGCGAGAGCACGAAGCCCGACTCCGCCTGATGGGGGCCTTCTGCCCGTGGCGAGCGGTCGCGCGCTACTTCGAGGCAGAGGGGGTTCTGCTCGTCGACGCGAGGGCGCAGCACCTCGGGGCGCAGCTGCGGCGCTGGCGCCGACGAGGCGAGGGGTCGGCCACCAAGGTAACCCCAACCCGACCCCTTAGGGATAGAGACACCCACCCGTCCCGATCTAGTGAGAGAGTAGTGGTGGGACGAGGGGCAGAGGACGCGACCGCTGAGGTGCGCTCCCCCACTGAGAGGGCGAGAGAGGGACAGGAGGGCGACGACGAAGGCGCGGTGCGTACCCCCACCCCGAGGGTGAGCGCACCTACAGGCACGCATGAGCACGCACCACACCCGTCTGTTGCAGCTGCTGCTGCTGCTGCGATGTCGACTGCTGTAGCTGCAGCTACCGCTGCTGCTGCTACTGCCGCTACTGCCACTGCTGCCGCACCTGCTGCTGCTGTGGTGGCTGCTGCTGCTGTCACTGTTGCTGCCCTGGCCACTGCTGTTGCGAGTGCATGCTCACCCCTAGCCTCCAATGGTAGCACCCCTGCCGGGGACTTCCACAGGCGGTTTAGACACCGCGAGGCGTTCAACATCTCCTCCTGCTTTGTCCCCCAAGGCGCCAGCGATTCTGATCGCTTCGAGCGGCATCCCAGCCGTGCCACTTCGAGTGGCGGTTGTCAAGCTAGCGATTCTTATCGCTCCGATGAACGGCATCCCTGCCGGGCCACTTCGAGTGGCGATTGTGAAGCGAGGGATCAGACCCCTCCACGCCAGGATGCCTTGGAACGGGCACTGGTGAGTGAGAGACTTGAGGAGGCTCACGCTCGTGCATCAGGGCCAGGACCTCGACACCTGCACCCAGTGCAGGAGCGGGCTAGTTCGTTGCACCTCTCGCCTTGCGAGGGGAGCCGAATAGCCTGCTCGTCGGACCTGGTCGCCGAGCGTGAAGCGAGGGACGCTCTGGAACGAGCCCCTCCGAAAGGGAGAGACAGTGGTGAGGAGGTGCTGGCACGTGTGCCGATAGGCCCCCACCCCGAGGAGAACCATGCCCGTGGCAAGCAGCCAGAGGCACGACCCGATCACACCTCAGCACAGCCGCTGGGAGGAGGATGGGTCGAAGCAGAAGCGAAGGAGGCGAGCACCGGCGACGAACACGGAGCTCCGGTCAGGCGACTTCACCCGCAGAGCGCCGCCTGGCACCAGCCGCTCTCCGAAGAGCTGCGAGGGCAGACAGTGACGTTTCGGTTCAAGGACGAGGTCGGCGACGTGGTGGCTCCAGATCGGACACGGCGAGACTGCCGAGCCCGCCTCAAGCTCCTCCCCCGAGACGCTGGCTTATGGCGACGGGTTCGGCGAGTAGAGATGTGGGTGGCCGGAGAGCTCGTCGAGGTCAGCCTGGTAGAGTCGTCTGGCACGCTGTTCTACACAGCCGCGGCCGAAGACGACGACCAAGGACGACAGACAGACCCACAGGACGAGACCGCGACGCGGGAACCCCTGCAAAGCCCTGCAAGCCGCGTTGCAGACGCGCTTCAGAGAGCCGCGTCGACGAGGAGGAGACGGCGCGGAGTGCCGAGGACCGAACAGTTGCGCAAGGAGGTAGAGGAGATCAAAGCCGAGCTGGCGAAGGTCGAAGGCAGGAACGCGAAGCGGGCTCGCAAGCTGGGAGCCTCGCTGCGTCGATGGAGAAAGGAACAACGGTCCGAGCCCCAGCTCCGGAGAGGCCGGCTGCAGAGATGGAGCGAGCAGCAAAGGAGAGCGGCCGCGATCAGAGTGCTAGACACCGAAGGGAAACAGCGGTACAAGAACTTCCATTCGGCATCATTCGAGGTCGAGTTCCAGACAGCGGAGGGCCCCGTGAGGCGCACCGCGGTGGCCGACACTGGGGCATTCGCTGGCTTCGCATCCTCCCATGACCGGGCGGCGAGGCAGCAGCAGAAAGCTAAAAGACCCTCGAGGGAGGCGGGCGGAGCCGTGAGCGTCGAGGGCCGCGATCTAGGGGCCTCGGGAGGCTTGGTGGATGCACGCTTCACCTTCCCCGACAGCGACGACCCCTCCCAGGAGTTCGTCTACGAGATGGAGCTCATCGACCACGCTGACGTGCCGACCGTCATCGGGGCAGACTTCTTCAAGGAGCTCCGGGCTGTGCACGACTACGACAAGATGACTGTCCAGTTACGGGCTAAAACAGGGCAAGGAGAGGTCAAAGTCGAGGTGCCGTTCTCGGTCGGAGGGGGTGCCCGCACCGAACGAGCGTCAGCCGTGCAGCTGGTAGCTCAGGCGACGAGCGATCTCAAGATCCCGAACGACAACGTCCTTCGTTGGCTTAAGTTCGACATCGAAGCTGATCCCGACAGCTTGCACTGCAGCGACGCGTTCGATGTCACAGGGTTACTGTACACCAGACACCCCTCGGAGAACGACGAAGAGGCTGCACTGCACAACGACCAGTACGAGCTGGTGGACGAGCAAGGCCGCCTGCACGAAGCACCGCCCCCAGGGGTCGACTGGAGGGATGGGAAGCCAGGTCGACAGATCGCTGCAGAGGTCGAGCACGACGACGAAGGGTTCCTCGCCTGGAAAGAGCAGCAAGAGCTCCAAACAGAGCAGGAAGGAGAAGCGAGGGCGCCGAGATCGATAGTGATGAATCACTTGGCCCGTATTTACTTTGAACCAGGGGCCCAAAAAGCCCAGGTGCTACTGCCAGTACGGAACGATGGCGAAGAACCCCTGCTGATCGCCAGAGGAGAAGCAGTAGCGAGCCTCGACAGGCTGGAGGGCGAAGAAGTAGAGCTCGACATCGAAGCTGCAGGAAGAGCAGTAGTGGAAGAGGCACTGCACAGCGGCACCGAAGCCGCTGAAGAAGCGCTTAAGGATGGAGCTGGCGAGGACCACGAAGCATGGGACAGCGAAGGAGTGCGGAGCACAGATCCCAAGGGCAGGCTGGCAGCCGTGCGCCGAACGATGAGACGAGTTGGTCTCATCTCCGACACCCTCGAAGCAGAGAAGGACGAAGACCGGGATGAAGACGGCCTACCTGCCCACGACTGGAGGTACGGGAAGTCGGGTCGACAGATCGTGGCAGAGGTCAAGGACGACGACGAAGGGTTCCTCGCATGGAGGGAAGTATGGGAGCCGCAGATGCGCTTCGGTACGGACGTAGAAGCAGAGAAGCGCGAGGCGATCGTAAAGCTGATGTACGCGTTCAAGGACACGGTAGCCGAGAACCCGAAGGCACCCCCAGCGATCAGAGGCGTCGAGCACGCGATCAGGATGTCAGCGGACTGGGACGGGAAGCCTCGCCGAGTGCGCCTACGCCCTCACTCACCGAAGGAGTTCCAGGCCGTGGCAGAGCAGGTCCAAGGACTCCTCGACAATGGCACCGTGAAGCCGAGTGTGTCGCCATGGGCGTGCGGCGTGGTGCTCGTCCCCAAGTCCGATGGAGGCATCAGGGTGTGCTGCGACTTCCGAAGGCTGAACCAAGTCACGGTTCCCGACAGCCACAACCTACCGCGGATCGACGACGTCTTCGACAAGCTCAAAGACGCCACAGAGATGACGGCCCTCGACATGGCCTCCGGGTACTGGGCGGTGAACCTCCGGAAGGAAGACCAGGAGAAAACAGCGTTCCTCACCTGGAGTCACGGGCTGGTCGAATGGGTGCGGATGCCCATGGGGTTGAAGTGCTCTGGAGCGACATACCAGCGCATGCTACAGCAGGTCCTAGGGCCTCTGTTGTGGGAGTCATCGATGAACTACCTGGACGACGTCTCCATCTTCAGCAAGGAAGGAGGAGACCACGTCAACGACCTGTCCCGAGTGCTGAAGCGCCTGGCGAGGTGGGGCATTACGATGAAGATGCCGAAGAACACGTTCGCCGCCAAGGAGATGCCGTACTTGGGGTTCTTAGTCAGGGCTGGAGCCGGGATCTGCCTAGACCCATCTAAGGTCCAAGGCATTCTAGACCTCGAAGAACGGCCGAAGACAGTGACAGCAGTCAAGTCCTTCCTGGGGTGCTGCTCCTACTTCCGCCGGTTCGTGCCGGGGTACGCAGCACTGGCAGCACCGCTGCAAGACGCCATCAAAGGCCGGAAGAAGAAGCAGAGCATCGAAGACCGGTGGGAAGAGAGTGGAGGCCGGTGCGAGGCAGCGTTCCAAAGCCTGAAGGCAGCTCTCGCGTGCGCAGCGGTCCTGCACTTCCCGGACTACAAGGAGAAGTTCTTCATAGCTTGCGACGCGGCGAATCACCAGATCGGAGCCGTGCTGTTCCAGGTCATCGACGGGCATCCCCGGCCGGTATCCTACGTGAGCCGGCGGCTGTCGAAGGCCGAGGTGAACTACGCGATCACCGACAAGGAGTCCCTCGCAGCGGTGTGGGCACTCCGCCAGTTCAGGAAGCACGTGCACGGCTCGCCCCATGAGGTGGGCCTCCTCTCCGACCACATCGCGGTCAAGGCGCTCACGCTGAAGGACGACCTTACTCCGAGGCAGCTCCGGTTTGCCATCGAGCTGGGAGAGTACCCCCTGCAGATCATGCATCGCCCCGGCGTGTCCGACGTGATGAACTGCCCGGACATGTTGTCGCGGTTCGGCATGGACGAGGAGGCCGGCCAGGCGATGGAGCAGAAGCTTGACGAGTTGCTGCTGGACAGGCTCTCGGCAGTCCTCCAGTACGGCCCGGACGAAGAGGGCAAGCTCGACCCTGCGAAGGTAAGGGAGCTGCTGTCCCCGGAGAACCAGGCCATGAGGCTCCAGCTGCTCACGACAGCAGCTGTGAGCAACGAGGACTGTGCGCTCACAGTGCGCGAACTGTCGGAGATGTACCACGAAAGGCTGGAGGAGAGGAGTACCGCCTCGAAGGACTCCGGAGAGTACTGCCACATAGCCGAGATGATGGACCGTGTGGTGGCCATCCGCCGCGCCGAAGGGACCCCACTGGAAGAAGTTCAGGCCATCATCAAGGCGGAGTTCGACGTCCAGGACGGGGTCGAGCAGCCGACTCTCACCGATGGAGAGGCTTTCGGAGCTCTCGCCGGAGCAGTTCTCCGGAACGGCCGGCGGGCAGCCATGCGAAGGGCCGCGACACGACGAGTGCAAGGACAGAAGGACGCTGCACCACGCAGCGTCACCGATCCCAGCGAACCCTCCCCCGCCCCGACGCAGCGAGGTCAGCAGCAGGAGCCGCAGCAGCGGAATCTCGCCAACGAGATCACGGGGGTCGCTGCAGGACTGACGGAGCGCGACGCTGGGGTCCCACAGTCTTCTCCCCCTCAGAGGCCTGATTCGGACTATACCTCGGACGAAGCTGACGCCGACCCTGCCGTAACCGCTGCAACCCTTAGCAGCGGTCCTCTCGACGGCGACAGTACCCCCACCCCAGCGGCACCAGGCGAGCTCGCCGGCCAGTTCGAAGAGGCCCCACGCCGAGTGCTGCTAGAAGAACAAGCCAAAGACCCGTTCTGCAGAGCAATGCGCACGTTCTTAGAGTCAGGGGTCCGACCAGAGGGGGATCCTTACCTAAGCGGGAAGATCAAGAGCCTCGAAGAGGAATACGTGCTGGACGACGACGGGGTGGTGTGCCGAGAGTGGCACCGCGACCCAAGGGCGAGGGCCGTGCTGGAACCAGTGATCCAGGCCTTTGTACCCACCGCCCTCCGAGGAGCGGTGATCAAGGGTTCGCATGGGGGCCTCAGGACTGGACACTTGAGCCCGATGAAGACCTGGCAGCGCCTCCGAGAGTGCTACTACTGGCCCGGGATGTACACGGACGTCTTCGCGTACGTCCGCGCGTGCGGAGTCTGCCAGTCTCGGGGGCGTCGGCCTCCAAAGCAGAAGATCCAAGGGCACGTGAGGAGCGACGTCCCTGGGGAGGTGTGGATGCTCGACGTCTTATACTTCCCCAAGAGTAAGCGAGGACGAGAACACGCGCTGTGCATGGTCGACGTCGCGTCTCGCTGGGCGTACGTGGCACCCTTGGACAAGATCAACTCAGCCTCGGTGGTCGAAGCAGTCGAGCGCCTGATCATCGGGGATGGCTGCAACCCAAAGCTCTTCATCAGCGACAACGGGTCGGAGTTCCGCAAGGACTTCATCGAGTTCGCTGAGGTGTACGGCATCAAAGCGAAGAAGTCGGTACCACACCACGCAGCCGGACATGGCCTCGTCGAGGCGTTCAACCACACCATCGCCGACGCCATCGGACACATGATCGAGGAGGACGGTGGCGACTGGGAGGAGAACCTGCCGTGGGCCCGAAGGGCGTACTTGTCGTCGCCGCACTCTGCCCTGCAGCAGGGTTCCGTCGCTCTGTCGCCAGCTCAGGCCTTCCGAGGATGGGCCGTGCAGTTGCCTCTCAACGCACTCGCAGAACAAGACAATGCGGCTGCTGAGGGCGCCGAGGCGGTCAAGAAGAAGCTGGATCGGGCCCTACTGTGGGCCCTCGAGAGTAGGGAGACCTATGAGTGCGACATGGAAGGCACGAAGCGGAACAAGGGGCGACGCAACCGCCAGTTCGACATAGGGGACAAGGTACGCCTGTACAAGCCCCCTAAGGAGAAGACTCGGCGCAAGGTGGGGCGCACGTTCGAGGGACCATACCTGGTGCTAGAGGTCTTCAAGCACAACGGGAAGCCCTCCGAGTACCTGCTCAAGCGCGAAGGGGGCACTGCACGGGTGAGGGCCACCATCGAGCAGATCAGGGCCTTCGTAGACGCCGCCACTGGCCTAGACGAGGGGCGACGGGACGAGGTGCTGCAGGAGGTTAACGACGCGGCCGGTCGCCGATGGGAGGTCAAGGCAGTCCTCGATGAGAAGGGATCCATGGCGAAGGGCACCAAGAAGTTTCTCGTCGACTGGGAGGGCGACTACGAACCCACGTGGGAGCCTGAGGCCCTCCTGAACGCCCCGGAGCTGGTCTCCGAGTACCATATTCAGAAGAACAAGACGAAGCGCAGGGCTATCCGGGCCGTCATCGCCAAGAACAGCCCTGCATCCGCCCCCGCCGAAGAACCTCCAAGGGGCCCGCCCCGGTCCGTCTCGCTCCAGCTGGACTTGCTGCGGTACAGCGCCCCCGACCTCCTCCGCTTGATCTGTGAACAGGCGGCGATCAACCCCAAGGACCTCCTCCTGGTCTGGTCCAGCCCGCCGTGCCGCACGTTCTCGCCCGCAGACCCGTCCAACTTGTCGCGCAACAATAACTTCCGAGACCACAGTCAGCCAACGAAGCCCCCGACTCGTACTAACCCTGAGAAGGCTCGGATCGCTGTAGAGCACGATCGGCTGGTGCAGCGCATACTCGAGTTCTACGAGTACTGCGAGATCGTGGGCTTAGAGTGCAACACCGTGATGGAGAACCCTCGTGGCAGCCTAGGGGTACGCGAGTACATGCAGCCCGAAGCCTTACCTCGAGAAATGGAGAAGGTCACCATCGACCAGTGCGCCTTTGGACGCGAGTACAAGAAGCGCACCGACCTGTGGCACGACCTGAAGCTGTGGAAGCCGCAGGGATACACAGGCGACGGGCGCTGTGGAGGCCGATGCGGCAAGGGCGAGTATCGTTCAGGGTTCTTCAAGCACTACAAAGCGTTGGCTATGGAGCCTATCCGAGGGCCGCGAGGGCCCGGGCACACCAAGGACAAGAACGCGCTGCCGGAAGCGCTGTTAGAAGAGCTGGCTGACGCGGCGCTATTGGAGGGACGCAACCCGAGAGGACGCGTTATACTGGATTTGTGCTCCGGCTTCCAGAGCTGGAGGCCAGTCGCCGCCCGCCTTGGATGTGATTACGTGGCGGTTGACGTCCTCGGGGATCGCAATCCGACCAGACCGGCCTCCCCTCCCACCGTGGAGAGGAAGAGAGGGGCATGTCAAAGTTAGATAGCTTTTGAGACCCTGAGATTGACCTTACTGCCTAGTTGAGACGAGCTGTCTGTGATTGGACAGCAGCAGGCAGGACGACCAGTCACCAGCACAGCAGTTGCTGGCGAGGACTGACTCCAGTCGGTCAAGAACAAGGCCGAAATGGAGGGATCGCCCAGAAGCACAGATACCGAAGACCCAGATGATTAAGGCGCTGCGCGGCGCCCAGCCCCGATTTACACTTTAACTTGAGTTTTGTCTAGTTTAATTAAGTTCGCGAATTGCGTTATAAAACTAGGGCCGAGAGCTTTGCTCTCGGCTCACGATACACCCTAAAAAGTCAGGCCTAGTTCTAGCACCCGGATTTGACTCTCACTCATAGTAGTGTAGAGTCCTTGACATGGTACGACATCGGTTAGAGCTACTGGCCACGACCTGTTCACATGCACTGTCGCACACACGACACGCATCGTCGATCGCACACCTGTTGGCGGAAGCCGAGCACAGCGCTAGCGCTGTAGCCGTGGCGGACGCAGCAGAAGAAGCGACAGAAAAAATATGCTCCATCGTCCTGCACGCAGAAGCAGCATTTCCCGGATGGCACGACGCCTGCAGAATGGTGCGTCTGCACCGGTTGCTGCAGGTCGCGGACGACGTAGCATACAGGCACATAGACCGACGACGAGTCCTCTCGACGCTCGTAGAACAGTCACGGTCTGCGCGGTTGAGCCACCGCAGCACGCAGACCGAGGGGGTAGATAGTTTGAATAGAAACTATGACCCTAAGAACACGAAGAAGGGTAGATCACACACACACACACACACACCACCCCCACCCACCCTCACCCTCACCGATAACGCCACCACTGACACCACCGCTGACGAGAGGGAGAAAGGCGCTGTAGCACCAGCCCGCCTGCGACCACAGGGCAAGGTGCTGCAGCGCGTCCCCAGAGAACTCACCCTCGCAATGCTGGTAGGCATGGCACCCTCCGAGAACAACACGTACAACTCCCTGGAAGCGGGCTGCAGGCTGCTGCACCTCCAGGATCTGGCTGGCTGGGGCCGCAAACTGCGCAACCTCCGCGGCTGCCAGAAGGGGCTCACAAAGAACCAGAAGGACTGCGCCGTCAAGGAGAAGATGGTCCTGCTGGCGGAGGCGGTGCCCAAGGTCGCTCGTGAGCTGGAGAAGATGCAGGCCGAAGACTGGGTCTATGGTACCGCTGCGAGGGTCGACCCGCAGGGGCACGCGGTCCCTGCGTACAACGACGACACGTGGGACGCTCCAGACGGCGGGCTGACCCAGGACGACCACGGCGCCAGCTGCGAGCACATCCTCTCGCGCCTGCTGGTCCTATGCCCGGACCACGGGTCGAAGCACCGGGGGGTTAAAGAGATGAAGACTGCCCGGCAGGGACGGCAGGAAGCCGGAGCCTGGCTGCAGCAGGTGGAGGACGCAAGCAGGCTGGCAGGTAACACCGCGTCGTTGGACACCGACCTGGGCTTGTCTACGGTCGCGGAGAACGCGTCGAACGCTAACGTGCCCTGTCTGCGGTACAAGCTGACGATGCGTCAGCACCTCCTGACGGAGCTGCGCAAGGGCACCGTCACGGACTTCCGCGACCTGGAGGACGCTGCCCTGGCACACGAGCAGGAGCTGCTGGACACCCTCTCGGTCATGGACGGCGACGGCGACGTCTACTCCGCTGACGCCGGAGACCGCACCGCCGACAAGCGTCTGAGCGCCGTACGGCCGTCCGGAGACCACCAGACGGCCGACGAGGAAGACCCTCCACCCTCCATCAACGCGATCATGGGTGGACCTCAAGACGCCGTGGGCGTGGCCGTCGCCCGCGGCCTCAAGGAGTACCACGAGAAGAC
>Ga0114998_10004125_pt1 | contig 10660 bp, 13 predicted proteins | sample ArcticOcean_MG_C_5_FD_87044 | JGI IMG/M metagenome (GOLD analysis project Ga0114998, IMG submission 87044) | Marine microbial communities from western Arctic Ocean - ArcticOcean_MG_CB4_138 | ecosystem: Environmental > Aquatic > Marine > Oceanic | place: Arctic Ocean: Canada Basin | collected...
AGGTGTTTGGGGTCGTTCAATGATTTCTTCACAAAACCATTCTAGCGAACAAATGTTCTCACTATGTTCATATTCTCTCAAAATCTTTTTTATGCTGATTTCTGGCCCTAACCCGCACCAACCAGCACCAGCACGCAATTCCCTGCTGGTCATGGAATCGGTCCTTATAGACAATTTTGGTTCACACAAGTTTGTCAACACGGAACGCTAACCAATGAGCCTAAAAAACAGCATCAACCACCTCCCGCCAGAGCGCATGACGCCTGAGCAGCGTCGGCTGGAGATCGCCTCCATCCTCGCAAAGGGCTTGGTCCGGCTGCGCCAGTCAAGCCCGGCGGATCTGGCCAAGCGTCAGATACCAGCCACTGAGCGCAAAGTTTTACTTGGCTTCTCTGGTGACCAGAGCGTTCATACAGACCTCATCAACAAATGAACGAGGTTCACATGAAAACAAGCAAAACCCCCGCAACCCCACACCGGACTGCGGTGGCCCAGGTGCATGAACTGCCCAACCTGCCTTTTCCCGAGATCAAAGCCCTGTGGCGAAAACTGTTCAACGGCGAGACGCCCACCCACAACCGGCAGTTTCTGGAGCGCCAGCTTGCCTACAAACTTCAGGAGGTCGAATTTCGCAAGGTCGACCCGGGGCTGCTGGAGCGCAACAACAAGAAGATCGCTTCGCTGATTGCCACCGGCAAGCTCAGAAAGCGCGACCGAGATTTCCACCCCACGCCCGGCACACTGTTCACCCGCGAGTACCACGGCAAGGTGCACCAGGTGACCGCCACGGCCGACGGCCAGTACGAGTTTGAAGGTCGCCCCTACCGAAGCCTCTCGATGATTGCGCGAGAGATCACCTGCAGCCGCTGGTCAGGGCCTGTCTTTTTTGGGCTCAAGGACTACGCCGCCAAATCCCCCGCAAAGAAAGGCGGCTCCAAATGAGCGAGGTTTTGAAACGCCGCACCCGCTGCGCGGTCTACGCACGCAAGTCCAGCGAAGAAGGGCTGGACCAGGAATACAACTCGATCGATGCCCAGCGCGACGCTGGGCATGCCTACATTGCCAGCCAGCGTGCCGAGGGCTGGATCACGGTGGCCGATGACTATGACGATGCGGCGTACTCCGGCGGCAACATGGAGCGGCCCGCGCTCAAGCGCCTGATGGCCGACATCGAGGCCGGGGAAATTGACGTGATCGTGATTTACAAGATCGACCGGCTGACCCGAAGCTTGGCTGACTTTTCCAAGATGGTCGAGGTCTTTGAGCGCCAGGGCGTGTCCTTTGTGTCGGTCACCCAGCAATTCAACACGACCACATCCATGGGCCGACTGATGCTCAACGTGCTACTGTCCTTTGCCCAGTTTGAGCGCGAGGTCACGGGCGAACGCATCCGCGACAAAATAGCGGCATCAAAACGCAAAGGTATGTGGATGGGCGGCATTCCCCCGATTGGTTATGACGTTGCCAACAGGCGTCTGATTCCCAATGAGGCCGAGGCCAAGACGATCGCACACATCTTTCAGCGCTTTGTCGAACTGGGCTCGACCACCAAGCTGGTCAAAGAATTACGGCTGGACGGGGTGACCTCCAAAGCCTGGACGACTCAGGACGGTCGAGTTCGGGCGGGCAAGCCGATTGACAAGGGGCTCATTTACAAGGTCCTGAACAACCGCACCTACCTTGGCGAATTGCGTCACAAGGAGCTTTGGTACCAGGCGGAGCACCCGCCGATCATCACGAAGTCCATTTGGGACGATGCCCACGCCATCCTCAGCACCAACGGTCGCGTGCGGGCAGGCACGACCCGGGCCGCGACGCAGTACTTGCTCAAAGGCATCGTCTTTGGCAGCGACGGGCGAGCGATGTCGCCGTTTCAAACCGGCATGCAAAACGGTCGCCGCTACCGGTACTACGTGCCGCAGCGCGACATCAAGGAGCACGCCGGTGCATCGGGTTTGCCCCGCATGCCAGCAGCGGAGCTGGAGTCGGCGGTGCTTGAGCAATTGCGCGCTCATTTGCGCTCACCGGATGTGGTCAGAGATGTCCTGCCGCAGGCCCAGAAATACGACCCAACCCTGGACGAGGCCATTGTCACGGTGGCCATGAAGCGACTCGACGATGTGTGGGACCAATTGTTCCCTGCCGAGCAGATGCGGATTGTCCGGTTGCTGGTTCGCCAGGTGACTGTATCGCCTAACAACATGTCGATGGATTTGCATCCCACGGGCATCCAGCGACTGGTGCTTGAGTTGCACCACAAGAAACTGCAGCCCGAGCCAGCGACAGAAATAGAAGCGGAGGCCATGGCATGAGCGAGATTCAAATCCGATCCACCGGCACCACGGAAGTGATCCAATCCAGCGACGGCCGTATTACGCTGTCGGTACCGATTCAGATCAAACGCCGCAGTGGGCGCAAACAAATGACGCTGCCCAACGGGCAATCAGGCCAGCCGGGCAAACTGCTCCGGCCGTGGGACGTGGCGGCCACACCGCTGCAACTGGCGCTGGCCAGGGGCCACCGGTGGCTGGCCATGCTGGAGTCCGGCAAGGTGAAAAACCTGACTGAAATTGCAGCATTGGAGGGAGTCGACAACAGCTACGTGAGCCGGATGGTGAATTTGACTACGCTGGCACCGGACATCGTCGAGGCCATTCTGGATGATTCGCTGCCGGACCACCTGACTCTATTTGATCTTGCCGTGGATCCGCCTGCGTTGTGGGAGGTGCAGCGAAAACGGGTTTGGTGAGGCTGGTACTGCTACAAACGTATAGTGGCGGAGATTGGCGTCATAAGCATGAACAGTCGTTCAAGTTTGCAACATCTTTGACTGCGCCCCGCCAAGATCAGTCGCTGAATTGTGCGGGGCGAAATTCCGCTTCAGGCTGGTGGCAGTCATTCGATCTGGTCACTCGAAAGACATCAGTCAACGCCCATTGAAGGCCCAGACCGGGTCGGTCACGGACTGTCACTAAAAAAGCTGCAATGACCGTTTGGGGCTAAACATTACCTCTACCTACCAGCCAGTCAACACCGTCGACTTGTTAATTTCAGCTTCCAACAACCGGAGTCGACCGATAATTTGATCAAAAACTGGGGGCGCACCAATAAACATACCCGCGTCGATCATGCGTTGAAAGTCTTGCGCCAAGGACACCAGTACGACATCGTCGGGGAGCAAACGTAATTGACCAACCAGGCAGGCGTCATAGTTGGCGTAACTGGTGTGGTAGAAAACCTTCTTGTGCTTGACGACGTCGACCAACAAGTCCCGGTTTCCCAATGCGGCTTGCCCGATATCCATATCGGCAAGCATAGACAAGTCGTACCAATGACGTGATAGGCGCTCAGCGTTGGGGCGAAACACCCCTCGTTGGGATTCGACATGCATCAGCGTTGCCTTTTCCCAGAAGGTACGCGTTGGGGACAGTACGCTGACGCGAGAATGAGGAAACACCAGCTCAGGGACGAACTCAGCAATGTCCGGGCTGACCTCGTGCTCTTCATTAGGCTCAGTGATGTTGCGCCCACCAAACTCGATTAGCACGCTGTTGGCCATATAGTCGCCAGGGACCTCCAACACCGTGGGGTAGTGCACGCGCAACAGTTCACCGTCGGCACTGACCTCGATTCGGTAGCCATCGTTACCAAATTCGGCAGCCAGTATTTTTTCAAAGTGTGGTGCCACCACGCTGTGCGCATGATCTTGCACAAAAGATTTCAGCCCTTCGCTGAATTTTTTCAACTGGGTCTTGGATGCGCCCTCAGTGAAAGGATCAAAGGATGTGTCGAGACCACGGTAATCGAGAGTGACGTCCACGTCCTCGGAGAATCGGTTGATAGCGCCAAATACTTTTGACAGTGAAGTGCCGCCCTTGAAGGCCATGGGCAAGCGCCCCGGCATGGTGAATAAGGTCTGCAGTACCCAGCAAACCCAGACATCTTTTTCCAAGACGGCAGGCGATCGCGCTAGTTGCGGCGAAAGCGCCCGGTAAATTTGAGATTGCTCTTTGGCTTGGAGCTGCAGGAACGATTCAGGCATGCCCACTCACTGCCGGCGCTGATCGCACGTGTCTAAACAAGGCATCGCTCATCCAAGATGGCATGGCGCTGGTCACGGACTTCAGGGCTTCAAATTCGGTGACGGAAAGTTTCTCTTGAATTTTGCCAATCAACAATGGCGTCACTTCATTCTTGCCCATGTACCACAGCGCCGCCAAGGCGAGTCCAGCTGGCCGTCCGGCCAGCGCCAACTTGCGCTGGCAAACGTGTTGAAGTCGAATCTCCATCTTGCCGACACGAATACGCTTTGAAGGGCCAGAGGTCGAGAACACAGGTTGTGTTGGGACCTGCGTGGTCAGCTCGAACTGACGAGCCGCCTCAGCACCATGCACTTGAACAATAGACCCAGTGGTTTTGGCTATCGTTTCGGCCACCTTGATCGGAGCTGGCATCACCTTGCCGACAAAACGATTCATTTCTGGGCGGACAAACAGTCCTCGCGTCACGCGCGTGATGGCGCCTGCCTTGACCATCCGGGACAAGGCTTGATCCACAGACGCACGTGTTCCGCACTCCAAGAACGCCGACGGGGTGAATGGCTCCCCGATCGGCAACTCCTGGATGCGCTGGCGGATCTGTTCAGCATTTGTGATGGCGGAATTCATGGATGAAAATATAGCAGAGTTTCTGACACATTGCAAACACAAAACACCACGTTATCCCCTCAGCCTACCAATGCCAAAAAATAAAGCGCTTGATTCGTCAGCGCGTAACCCGTTGATTTATATAGGCTTGTCAGGCGGACCTCCCGTACTTCGGCCGGCGGGGGTGGGGAGGGTTGGAGAGAGAATACGCAAACGGGGAGTAAATCGTGCCGGTTACTGGCAGAAATGTTTCTCTCCGAAGCCCGCAAGAACCCGCAGGAACCCGCGCAAACACGCGCAAACACGCGGCAACAGGCAAAAAAAAGACAACCGGTTAGGGTTGGCTTTTAAGGTATTGGTGGCACGCAGGAATATGAATGCCAACACTATTTCGAGCTTGAAATGGCGTTTGGAGCAACGTCAAGTACAGCAGACAAATCTTTTCGGGACGCCTCAGCGGCCTTGCGAAGGACTTTGAGTGTGGCCAATTCCATGGCACGGCCCTCAATCAGAGTGCGGCGTTGTTCGGGCAATGCCGCCATGATGTCATCGAGTTTTTTGCCATAGCTGAAGTCCTCAGGACATCATGAGCAGGGCTTTCATTTTGGCCCTGACGTGCAACATCACGTCCGCCGGTACGACGGCCTTTTTCTTCGCCTTACGCACTTTCCAACCCAAGGATTTGACTTGATCTGACAACACGGCGCAGTCAACACCGTCGACTTGGGTTACCACCTCAAACGGGTGCCCGTTGATTTTGGTGGTCATGGGGCAGAGACCATCAGGCCCGTTTTACCGTTGTAGCTGGCCGGACTGATCACCAACGCAGGACGATGGCCTACTTGCTCATGACCGGCTTGGGGATCAAACTCCAGCCAGAGCACATCACTGGCTTCGGGTACATAACCGCGTGTGGCCATCACAATGTCTTTTTGCCAACCGGCTTGCCAAAGCTGAATTCGCCGTGCGCGTTACCCGCTGTGATGCCCGCCAGTAGGTTGGCCAAGCTGTAAGTCACATTTTCTAAGGGCTGGATCACAATACGCCCGCGTGAAACGACCAGCTCCACTTTTTGCTCGATTGCAAAACCGGCTTCTTTCAAGGCAGCGCTGGGCAGGCGCAATGCAGGACTATTGCCCCATTTACGGATGACGACTTCCATTAAAATTCTCCTTGAATGCGTCTACATCGTAGTCACTTCTATCCTGTAAATCTGTCAGCGCCGGCGTCAAATTCACCCTCCATTTTTTAACGATTGGCTAACGGATTAGCACAGGCAGCATCTTTCGTACATCGCCATGCAGCGATGTAAGCGTGCTGTCGAATGAAAGCTGTGGCATTTGGTCCTGGACGAGTTGCGCTACTGCCCGAGCTTGGTCTAGGTCGCGTGGTTTTTTGAGGGGTTCGCGCGTGGGCAGACCAGAGAGCCAAGCCTTGTGCAAGGCAAAAGCGCGCGGGTCAGGCACCCGCATAGGCACTGGCCAGCCATCCTCATCAATAGCGACCGTATCGAGTTTGGGGGAGTTCAACAGCCACTGCAGGCCGGGCACTTCGGTGGCAACCAAATCTGATTCAGAGAAGGTGATTTTTTCCGCGGCGTGCATGCCTCGCGGTGCGATCACGAGGTCCACCATGAACTGGCCGGCATTGGCAAAGCGGTAGCCGTTTTCGCGGACACATTCAAATGTCTTGTCTGCTTTTTTAAGCAAGCCGAGCAAGCCATGGCCGTCAAGCTTTTCCGATACGACAACCATTTTTTGGCGAGCATCGTAGAGCAAGTCCACATCACCAGAAGCGAGTAATTCAAGTAAAAAGTGCGAGCCTGCTGCGGCTTCGTAGGCGTACAAGGCCTGCGTGCCAATCACGGTAAAGCCGTCATGCAGGCCAGCCGCGTCAAGTTCGCGCAGCACGCGGGCCACGACTCGGGGGACGCGGTTCAGTCTCAAAGCCTTGTTGAGCCTGGCCTGCTCTTGAATCTTTTCGGTGATCAGGTGCAAGCGCTCCTGTGCCACGGTGCGTCCGGCAGAAAAGGCCGCTAATAACGCCTCGGTTTGCGCCGATCTAGGCCCAAGCGACTTGCCGTTGCCGCGCCGGTCTCGGTCTCTGAACAGGTATTCAGTACTCCGCACCGTTTTCCAGCGCATGCCATAGGTGTAGGACGCGGCATGGCCCAACGCCGACCGATAGTTTTCAAAAAGTTGTTCGGTATTGACTTGGTGAAGTCGTTGTTGATTGGAGAGCGGCTTCATTACGTTTCCGGCGAAAGTGATATTCCTAGAATTTTGCCGGAAACTAAGCCTGAGCGCAATATCCGTTTCCGGCAAAACTACATTTATTTTTTATTGCCGGCAACAAAGTTATCTGCTAAAAGACTTGACTGCTGGCCTACCAAGGCCACAAAAAAACTCATGTAAATATTCGGTGAACCCGTAGCCCTTACTGACAAAGTTCGGCTGCGAAGTTTTTTCGCAGCGGATAGAGCCATATGTCTTTTGCTGGAATCAGGTGTTTGTGGCTGGTGGATTTTTTGCCCCGTCCTGTCGTTCGGCCGACATTGATCCAATTGGCGGCCTTGTAGCAAGTGCCCTTATGGCGCTCGTACTCCACAAAGGTCTCCAGCAAAACTGGCGAGAAGCCGTAGCGGCTCAGCCAGTCATTGGGTGTTGTTGCCGACGCAAAATTGACCCAGGCCCAGGCTGCCGATTTCCGTGACCCAGCGCGATGCATCTGAAATCGTTGCTGGGTGCGGGTTGGTGAGCCATCTTGGTGGGTCAGTCAAAAGTCGGCACATGGGTCAAAAACGTGTCGGCATAAACAGTTGCAGTTGTAGGGAGATTGGATAGCCGACGATATCCGTATCCGATCTGGCAAAAGTGCGTTCTGTGACAATTGCCTTTTTGTTCGCCTCGTGCCCGCCATGACATACAACCCAGAATCCGCCACTCACCAAGGAGCTATTGAAATAGCTGTCACTTGGTTGTCAACTTTGCACCGCAAGGGCTGGCAAAACGCCTTCATGAATTTGTACCAAAAGTTGCTTTCAGAAGATGATCTCGCGAAGCTTGCAAGGCTCGATGCTGACGTTATCCAAAGCATTGAAATCAACATCAATGAATGGTTGCTGGCCGAGGGTGATATCCATGCCCGTGGCGGCATCCGGCGCATTAATGATTACCTGCTCAGCCCTGCTGGGCCACGCCTGAATGCCGCCCAGCGTGACTGGGTTCAGCAGTTGGGCCAGCGCCCGCTGCGCCTGTATGACGTGACGGATGTGGTGCAAGGTCAACAAATGACGCTCTGTGACGCACTCGACAAAGATGCCGAGCCGATCGTGGTGCGTGAGCGCTCCGGCACGCAAAATTTGAAGCCAGGGGAATTGCTGGGTTGCCGCATCATGCGCGTGGGGGATCATTTCCAAATGTCGGGGTCGGCTTATTTATTCACATTGCTTACCGGGCAGCGGGTGCTATCGATGGTACGTGAGCATGGAAAAAATCTCGGCCAGCAGCTTGATGCGCCCAGGGAAATGGGCTTGCTAATCATGCTCGAATGGTTGCAGCACTGGCTGAAGCCGGCACCGATGCCCATCCTGATCGACCACTATTCTGGTGAGCCGATGAAGATGATCACCGACCATTACCGTGTTGATGATGAATTGGCACTGGCGCAGGCGCTCGCAACCCAGAGCGATGTGGAGGGCGACCGGCAAGAGGGGTGGTCGCGCCACATGGACTGCACGGATGGACAGGTGCGCGCCAGAGTTCATATTAATCCTGGCAAAAGAACGAATCAATTGGAACTCTTTTATAGAACACAACGGTATGCCGATGAGGGGCGGGTGTGGTTTGAGGCGCTGGTGGGTGAGAGCGTCACGTTTGTAAAGCGAAAAGCAGAGGAAGCTGCCGATGTAATGTCGAAGGCACAAAAGCAAGGTGCCATGACAGCGACAAAAAGTGGCAAGTCATCGTCTGCTTCGGCTCCTTCGCTTGATGCGGCCACCATGGCGCAGTTGATGTCCAAAGTGATTCACGATACCTATGCCCACTGGGCCGATGAACCGATTCCAGCGCTTGATCACAAAACGCCACGCCAGGCCATCAAAACGTCTGCCGGTCTGGAGCGGGTAAAAGGGCTGTTGCGAAGTTATGAGGCCAGCGAAGCATCGCAGGCGGGGCAACAGCGCCGCAGTGAGATTTCGTATGATTTTTTGTGGGCTTCGCTTGGGTTAACGCGATAGCTTGGCCGGGGCCAATTCAATCCAGCATGGCCGAAACCCGCGTCCGCACTTCTTCCATCAATTCGTCGGGCGCTTGCTCAATCAGAGTAAAACCGCGCTGTGACGGATCAATCATTCTGAACTGGTGCAACAGCGGGGTCAAAGCCGCGCTCAAAAGCCAGAAAAGTACGCTTCTGGACAGCCATTCACAGTGGCCATGGTTCGATTGTGATCCATCGATTTCGACATCCCCTCAGCCTACCAATGCCAGAAAATAAACCGATTGATTCGTCCGCGCATAACTCGTTGATTTATATAGGTTTGTCAGGCGAACCTTCCGGACTTCGGCCTGCGCTGGGTGGGGAGGGTCGGAGAGAGAATGTCCAAACGGAGAGTAAAACGCGCCGGTTGGTGGCAGAAATGGATCTCTCCGCAGTCCGCAAGAACCCGCAGGAACCCGCGCAAACACGCGGTAGTAGGCAAAAAAAAGCCAACCGGTTAGGGTTGGCTTTTAAGGTATTGGTGGCAAGCAGGAATATGAATGCCAACGCTATTTCGAGCTTGAAATGGCGTTTGGAACAACGTCAAATACAGCAGACAAATCTTTTCGGGACGCTTCAACGACCTTGCGAAGGACTTTGAGTGTGGCCAATTCCATGGCACGGCCCTCAATCCGAGTGCGGCGTTGTTCGGGCAAAGCCGCCATGATGTCATCGAGTTTTTTTGCCATAGCTGAAGTCCTCATGAAATCATGAGCAGGGCTTTCATCTTGGCCCTGACGTGCAACATCACGTCCGCCGGTACGACGGCCTTTTTCTTCGCCTTACGCACTTTCCAATCCAAGGATTTGACTTGATCTGACAACACGGCGCAGTCAACACCGTCGACTTGGGTTACCACCTCAAACGGGTGCCCTTTGATTTTGGTGGTCATGGGACAGCAAACCATCAGGCCCGTTTTACCGTTGTAACTGGCCGGACTGATCACCAACGCAGGACGATGGCCTGCTTGCTCATGCCCCGCTTGGGGATCAAACTCCATCCAGACCACTTCACTGGCATCGGGAACATAGCCGCGTGTGGCCATTACAAAGCCTCTTTGCCAACCGGCTTGCCAAAGCTGAATTCGCTGTGTGCGTTACCCGCTGTGATGCCCGCCAGCAGGTTGTCCAAGCTGTAAGTCACATTTTCTGAGGGCTGAATCACAATCCGCCCGCGTGAAACGACCAGCTCCACTTTTTGCTCGAGAGCGTAACCAGCGGCCTTCAATGCCGCGCTGGGCAGACGCAGTGCGGGACTATTGCCCCATTTACGGATAACAGCTTCCATAGAAATACTCCTTGAACGTATCTACATTGTAGACACTTTCTTTCCATGGATCAACACAAGCAGCGGGCTGCCATGTTCTACCTCCTTGCGATCCTGAGATGATTCGGGTCATGAGCGAACGCCCAACCCACTCACCAGATCCAACACCACCGCCAATCCAGCGCTGCGCCGTCTACACACGGATGTCCTTTGACGGCTCAGAAGAAGACAAGTTCGACTCCATCAATGCGCAGTTCATGGCTTGCCATGATTTCATTGCCAGCCAAATTAGTCGGGGCTGGGCGCCAGTCGATCGGATCTATGAAGACCGCGGGTACTCCGGCGGTAACACTCGCCGACCGGGCTTGCAGCAATTGCTCTCGGACATTGAGTCAAACCTGATCGATGTGGTCCTTGTGTACCGCCTTGATCGACTCTCGCGTCACACGCCTGACTTGAGCCGTCTGATGGTGACCTTTGAGCGCCACGGC
>Ga0114998_10004128_pt1 | contig 10658 bp, 8 predicted proteins | sample ArcticOcean_MG_C_5_FD_87044 | JGI IMG/M metagenome (GOLD analysis project Ga0114998, IMG submission 87044) | Marine microbial communities from western Arctic Ocean - ArcticOcean_MG_CB4_138 | ecosystem: Environmental > Aquatic > Marine > Oceanic | place: Arctic Ocean: Canada Basin | collected...
CCCAGGGCCAGCTGATCATAACCCATCATTGTGGTTTTCATGCCAGAGCCACACATTTTATTGACCGTTGTGGCCGGCACATCCTCACCAAGACCCGCTGCAAACCCAGCTTGCCGGGCCGGAGCTTGGCCTTGACCCGCAGGCAAAACACAACCCATCAACAGCTCATCTACTTCCTCAGGCGCAACTTGCGCCGCCTCAAGCGCAGCAGCAATCGCCACCCCACCCAGTTGACTGGCCGGCACAGATGCAAATGCGCCCTGAAGCCCACCCATCGGTGTTCGAGCAGTTCCAAGAATATAAACTGTTTCCATCAAAAGCCCCAATTCAACATTGTTTAATAACTTATGCATTGTTCCCCTCCCTAGGCGCAAGAGCAGGCATCACGCTGGCTGTTGTGTAAAAATTTACTACAACTACTCGCCACGACTGAGATAATGGGTATGATTGGAAGACTTTTGATTTCATGAGGCACCGATCCTATGCGAGACTTTCATCTTCCCGGCCGCTCAGCGGTTTTTGCGACCAACGGCATGTGTGCGACCTCCCATCCTTTGGCCGCAGCCGCTGCACTCGAAATTTTAAAGTCTGGCGGGAACGCGGTGGATGCAGCCATAGCCGGCGCGGTTTTGCTGGGGATTTGTGAACCGCAGATGACCGGTCTGGGTGGCGACATGTTTGCGCTCATTCAAAAGGATCCGAGCGCGGATGTTGTGGCTCTCAACGGATCAGGACGCGCGCCACAGGCCGCAAATGCAGCGACCCTACGGGCCAGGGGCTTGAGTGCCGTGCCAATCCACAGCACAGATGCGATCACAATCCCTGGCGCTGTTGATGGGTTTTGCCGCATGGCCAAAGATTTTGGCAACCTAAGCCTGGCAGAGGTCTTGGCCCCAGCCATTTACTATACGCGCTTAGGGGTACCAGTAGCCCCAAAAGTGGCCTTTGATTGGGACCAAAGCACAGCTTTACTGCAAGGCGCAGCCCGTGATAAATTTCTTATTTCTGGGGCAGCCCCCAAGGCTGGCCAAATTTTTTCATCCCCAAGCCAAGCGAACGCACTGGACTTGATAGCCGCCAAAGGGCGCGATGGTTTCTACTCCGGTGCTGTTGTCGAAGATATGGTAGCAAGCCTTCAGGCCGCAGGCGGTAGCCATACGGTTGAAGACTTTGCAGCTACCAAAGCAACCTATGGTACTCCTCTGCGTGGTAGCTACCAAGGATTTGAGATGTTGGAACATCCAGCTAATGGCCAAGGCGCGACGGCGCTCCTAATGCTTAACATGATGAAGCTTTTTGACCTCACTGGCATGGATCCTTTTGGCGCAGAACGCGCACATATTGAGGCAGAGATCTCAAAACTCGCCTATGATGCCCGCAATCGCTTTATTGCAGATGCGGATTACACCACCCGCATCGCGCATATGATGGCCGATGAAACAGCAGCAAGTTTGGCTAATTTGATAAATCCCAACCAAGCTATGATGCATCCCTCAGATCTGTCTAAGGCTGTTCACAAGGATACAATATATATCACAGTGGTAGACAAAAATCGAATGGCCGTTTCTTTGATCTATTCCATATTCCACGCTTTTGGATCAGGTATTGCCTCAGACAAATATGGGATCCTATTTCAAAACCGTGGGGCAGGCTTCACCTTAGAAAAAGGTCATCCGAATGAACTGGTGGGCGGCAAGCGCCCAATGCACACCATCATTCCTGGAATGCTGGCTAAAAACGGGCGGGTCACTATGCCCTTTGGTGTTATGGGTGGTGCTTATCAACCCAATGGCCATGCTCGGTTCATGTCAAATATGGTTGATTTTGGTATGGACAACCAGGCTGCGATTGATGCCCCACGCTGTTTTTCAGACAATGGCCTGATGAAAATTGAACGTGGTTACGCACCACAGGTTCATCAATGCCTTATGGAAATGGGACACAGAGTTGAAATCCCAAACGGCCCAATTGGCGGGGCGCAGGCTATCTTAATTGGTGAGGACGGTGTTTTACATGGGGCATCCGATCCCCGAAAAGATGGATGCGCCCTCGGGTATTGAAGCTAGTTCATTTGGAATTGCAGTGGATAGGCGCCGTTTTCAAAAGGACCAAATATATCTTCAACATCTGGGTGGTCCACGGGGTCACCCGATATATCAGCCATTAAGTTCTGCTCAGACACATAAGCAATGTAATAGCTTTGATCATTTTCAGCTAAGAGATGATAGAATGGTTGATCTTTTACTGGCCGCGCTTCTTCAGGAATAGCCGAATACCATTCATCAGTATTTGAAAATTCTGGATCTACATCAAAAATTACACCCCGGAAGGGATGTTTTTTGTGGCACACTACTTGGCCCAGATGATATTTAGCTTCAGCTTGCACAACGCACCTTTTTATTCAGACCTTCTCTTAATAAGATTATGATCGAAATGTCTATGCTTACAAGAAAAATTGTAGTGTGCCAGTGGGCTACATTGAAGTAGTCGCAAATGTGAATGGCTTTTCTTCATCACAACGTTGCAAAGTAATAGAGATACCAGTATAATTATTTCTGTTAAATATAATAAAAAAAGCGACAGGCACCATGAGCAGTATCCTTCGCGCCATAATTTTAGTGACCCTACTTGCCGGTTGCTCTTTTTCTGGTGGCAATGTCAACGCGCCGCAGAACTTGGACAACGCTTGTTCAATCTTGGATCAACGCCGTAGTTTTCTTCCTGCTTTCAAGGCTGCAAAACGCAAATATGGTGTGCCTGTTTCTGTGCAGATGGCCATTATTTGGCAGGAAAGTAAATTCAAAGCAAAAGCCAAGACCCCACGAAAATATAAGCTTTGGATAATTCCAGCTGGCCGCCAAAGTTCCGCCTATGGCTATTCGCAAGCACTGGATGGCACTTGGAAAGAATACAAGGCTAGCGCAGGGCGCTGGGGGGCAAGCCGGACTAATATTCGCGATTCCGCCGACTTCATGGGGTGGTACATGGCACAAAGTCAGCGGGAGCTTGGCATTTCAATGTCAGATACACGCAACCAATATTTAGCCTATCATGAAGGCCGCACAGGATATCGCCGCGGGTCTTATAAATCAAAACGCTGGTTAGTGAAGGTCGCAAACCGTTTAGAAGATCGCGCAATTAGGTACCGTAGCCAGCTAAGACGATGTGTCAAAACATAAGATTAGGTATTCGCTACTGCACTTATTTTTGCATCTCAGCTTGAATATTAAACAAGATGTTTGGTATTTCTTGCCCTTGCACCCAATCACCCAAAATAATTTGAGTTTGGCTACCTGAGTTATCATCCACAATCCATTGGCTTAGTTGTACTGGATTATCCGTAAACATTAATTGAATGGAACCGTATTCCGGGCGATCCGGGTCTTGCAATACAATAAAAGTGATGGGACCTTCGCTTTTATGCATCACCACCATGTCTCGCCTCGCCAAATCCACAGTTCTCTCAAGAACAAGACTAAGGGGTGTATGGATCAAGGGGAACCGCGTAGGTTCAGCGTTGGCCTTCGGATCAAACACAGCAACCTGCCCACCACCCACGATGACCAGAGCTAGCTCAGGTGGATCATACTCAAACCGAATTCGGCCTGGCCGCTTGATATACATCCGACCAGTTGACTGGCTACCATCATCAGTAATCTGAATAAAGGCAGATTCTGCTGTGGTCATAGCATTTAGATAAGATGAGAGCTCGTCCAAACTGATTGTCTGGCCCGATGCAGGAGCGGCCAGGAGCAGCATCATGGCTATTATTTTTTTCATAGTTTATCCCTAACCCGAGATTGCACAAAACCAACCCCTAGATCGTCACAAAAGCTTTAAAGCAAGTCAGTCACAGCTAATTGACTAGTGTTGCTCAGGCATAAAGATCTCACGTTTTCCAACATGGTTGGCGGCGCTGACCAAGCCGTTTTCTTCCATTTTCTCAACTAAACCTGCAGCTTTATTATAACCAATAGCTAATTTACGCTGAATATAACTGGTTGAACATTTCCTGTCTTTAGCAACAATCTGTACAGCAGTATCATAGAGAGCGTCTTCAACGTCTGTATTGCCACCCAGTCCCAGCACAGCATCAATATCACTCTCCTTTTCGTCTGTTGGGGCTTCGACCACGCCAGATAAATATTTTGGTGGTCCAAAGGCTTTAAGATGATTAACCACATCTTCGACCTCTTCATCAGAACAGAATGGGCCATGTACCCTAGTAATTTTACCACCACCTGCCATATAGAGCATGTCACCCATACCCAAAAGCTGCTCCGCTCCCATTTCGCCTAAGATTGTGCGGCTGTCGACTTTTGACGTCACCTGAAATGAAATCCGCGTAGGGAAATTGGCCTTGATGGTGCCCGTGATAACGTCCACCGAGGGTCGCTGCGTAGCCATGATAATGTGAATACCAGATGCCCGTGCCATCTGCGCCAACCGCTGGATACAGGCTTCAATTTCCTTACCTGCCACCATCATTAAATCAGCCATCTCGTCGACAATAACTACGATATATGGCAAGGTCTCTGGCTCAAACCTTTCAGTCTCAAACAATGGCTCACCAGTGCCATCGTCAAACCCAGTTTGCACAGTACGGCTGAATAGTTCGCCCTTAGATAAGGAATCTTTGACCCTACTGTTATAGCCATCAATATTACGAACGCCCATTTTTGACATTTTTCGGTAGCGGTCTTCCATTTCACCAACCGTCCACTTCAAGGCGACTACAGCCTTCTTAGGATCTGTCACTACCGGGCTTAGCAAATGGGGGATCCCATCATAGACGCTCAATTCGAGCATCTTGGGATCAATCATAATCATCCTGCACTCATCGGGCGTAAGACGGTAGAGAAGCGACAAGATCATGGTGTTGATCGCCACAGATTTACCCGAACCAGTGGTACCTGCGATTAGCAAGTGGGGCATCTTTGCAAGATTGGCCACAATCGGTTCGCCACCAATATCTTTTCCCAATGCCAAAGGCAGTTTCATATTAGCATCACCAAAATCACGGGCAGACAATATTTCACGCAGGGCACACATCTCACGGTGCTCGTTGGGTAGTTCGATTCCAATCACTGAGCGACCAGGAATTGTACTCACCCGTGCAGAAAGCGCGGACATCGAACGGGCAATATCGTCGGACAAACCAATAACCCGGCTAGCTTTCAAACCTGGAGCCGGTTCTAGCTCATACATAGTGACAACCGGACCCGGGCGCACACTTACAACCTCGCCTTTAACGCCATAATCATCTAAAACGCTTTCCAGCATCCGCGCATTACTTTCCAACGCGTCATCACTTAACACATGTCGCTTGATCGAAGATGCACTCATCAACAAATTCAGCGCTGGTTTTTCATAATTTTGAGCAGAAATTTGGGGTTCAAACTCTAGTTTTGGCTGTGCTTCTGAAATGGCCTGAGTGGAGGGTTGAATCGGCCTTTTGACTGCATGCTGCACAACCTGTTTAGATATTCCCGTCAGTGAAGGTTCTAAAGTGAAAGCTGGGTTTTGAATTTCAGGCTCTACAAAATAATTGCCGTCTTGAATATCTGAAGTGTCCTCCTCAAAGGCCGCTTCTGGAACGGAATTCTGCAAAAGCATTGGCTCTGGTCCCATCAGGCGACCTGGTTTGGCTGTGACAATCGGAGTTTGGCCCTGAGCGGACAGCACCGGCTTTGGATCACGCAATCGGATTGCATCTACAATCTTACCCCGAATACGGTCCTGCAGCGGATCTTTTGGTCCACCTTGACTATTTGCCACTATTTGCGGTTGGATCATTGGTTCAAACGGGCGTTTCAATAATGACGGCACGCTGTCAAATAATGACTTTGATGCCTGGGGTTGTGCCAGAAATGGCAACGTGGCCGGACCCTTGGGTGGTGATGGGTCAGCCCGAATTACCGGAGTAACTCGGGCTGACCCACTACCGGATTCTAAATTAAAACTAGGTTCAATATGATCCAGATTGCGTTTTTTCTGGCGCATTCGGATACTCTGTACACCACGTGACACACCGCTCGACGTCAAAGAAGCACAAACCAGCACAAACCAGCTGCCAGCTAGACTGACAAAGCGAAAACTAGTCTTCACTTCGTTAATAACTAAGCCCATTACATAGCCCCCCGACAGCAAAACTAACGCGCCCAATACTAAAGCCACGATATTAGCACCCATTGCAGCCGAACCTGGCAAAACCTGCAAAAGCATAAATAATACTGTATCACCAAATAGCCCCCCCATTGAGAAACTATAGGCCCAGTTCGCAGTAGGGGTTAAGGTTGCAGCACAAAGCGAACAAAGCGCCCAGAAGATTGGCGCATAGATCAGGCGTATCAGCAGGCGTTCCGCGCCCACATGGCTGATTAAACGCAATCCCCATGCACCGAACACAGAAGGGATGCCCCAGCTTCCAAGTCCCATGACTTTAATCAACGGTGCCGAAATTGTGGCGCCAATTTGGCCAGCCCAATTTTTAACCTCTCGAACACCTGAAACCGACCACGCAGGGTCCTCAGGCGAATAGCTAATAAGGGCCAGTGCGAGTACGACACCAACCAAAAGCAAAATTAAACCAAGAACTTCAACACCCCGCCTTTCTAAAAAAGCTTGGGTCGATGCGTCCAAAAGCGGATCACGTCCGCGGGTTGGATAAGCCATTTATACCTCAACATCATTTATACAGGCAGTCACGCATGTTGGTTAATCCGCGCTGCATTTCTTCTTTTGGAGCCACCAAAGCGACTCGGATGTAGCCAGACCCAGGGTTCTGCTCGTTTGCGACTTGCCCCAGATATGATCCCGGTAGCACCCGCACCCCTGTTTCAGTCCAAAGTTTTAATGCAGCTACCTCATCATCTTCGACTGGCAACCACAAGAAAAACCCGGCTTCTGGTGAATTATAAGACTGAATATTGGCAAAAATGTGGTCAGCCGCCTCAAACTTGCCACAATAAAGTTGCCTATTAGCAACCACATGGTCTTCGTCTGCCCACACTTGGGCAGAAACATGCTGGATAGGGCCAGCAACTGGGCAACCAGAATAAGCGCGTAGTTGTTTAATTCGCGCTATATTTTTCGCACCCGACGCCACAAAGCCGGAACGTAACCCTGGCAGGTTTGAACGCTTAGACAGCGAATGAAAGGCGACCACCCGCTCCGGATCCGCCCCCATCTGGGCTGAGACCTCCAGAGCCCCTGGTGGCGGGCTACGGCGGTAAATCTCACTATAGCATTCATCAGCAAAGATTTTGAAATCATAAGTCTCAGCCAATGCAATGAGCCGCATCCAATAGTCCACACTAGCCACAGCACCCTGTGGATTGGATGGTGAGCATAAAAAGAATGCTGATGTTTTGTTTAATTCTGCAGAAGTGAGAGTATCCAAATCAGGAAGAAATCCAGATTTAGTACTAGCCGGCAGATAGACAGGCTGCGCGCCAATAGCCATGGCTGCTACAGTATAGACCTGATAAAAGGGGTTTGGAATCAATATGTTGCTATTTGTTTGGCAAAGCGCAACAACAGCGTTAAACAAACCTTCTCGCGTACCGTTCAAAACCATAAGTTGGCTATCGATATCCACATTCACACCATAGCGGCGATTTAAAAACCCACCAATCGATTTGCGCAATTCTGGAGTACCGTTGTTGTCAGGATAACTGTTAAACTCCGCTATGGCTTCAATCAAGGTAGGGCCCACCCAACCAGGGAAGGGATGTTTTGGCTCCCCAATGGTCATATTGATTATACCTCCACCAGGAGCATGCCCGTCCAACAAGGCTCGCAAACGCGGCCATGTAGCTGTGGGCAAAGTATCAAATCGGGTGGGCATCATCAGTCAAGTCCTCTTAACCGCTGGATTAGGCCAGCCAGTACAACACTGCAAATCAAAAGTTCATGCCATAGCATTTTCAGCTGCAGCTCCGACGCGCAACAGGTGATGCTCCTGCATCGGCGGGCAGACCAACATTAATCCACAGGACGGAACGCCTGTCGGCAGTGTCAAAGAACAAGCCCCCATAAGATTGCTAATTCGAGTATTTCGAAGCGCTAATAGGTTTTCCGTCACGTAATAGTCGTGATCCTGATCCAAACGCGCAACATTTGGTGGCAAAATTGGTGAGCTGGGCATTAATACCGCGTCATAGCCAGCTGTCGCAGCGTAATATTCGATCCGTAATTGATCTAATTTTCTCCATCCCGCCACATAGTCTGGCGCCGATACGTTTGCACCACTGCGAAACCGCAGAAGGATTTCCTTAAACATGGCCCCAGGATTAGCCTCTATTTGATCCTTCCAAGTCCCGTAGGCCTCTGATGCAAACAACACGCCCGAAAGTTCCAAGGCTGCCTGTGCCTGCGGAATTTTAACCCGCTCCACCACAGCACCCATTTTTCGCAAACACTCGATAGCGCTGTTGAAGCCCGCTAAAGGAGCCTCACGAATATCGTCAAACGCGGCAGTATCACAAATCGCAAAACGGCACCCCTCCAGCTTGACGTTGGTGAGATCAACGGGCTTGCTGCCCTCCAACGCTGCCAACGCAAGAGCTGCGTCTTCCACAGAGCGGCATAGAGGGCCCACCGTATCAAACCGCGCACAGAGCGGAATAACCCCTTGCAAAGACAGTCGGCCACTCGTTGTTTTCAGCCCAACTAAATCATTCCAGGCAGCTGGGATGCGAACAGAACCGCCAGTATCTGAGCCTATAGCCAATGGCGCCAATCCAAAAGCAACCGAGGCAGCAGCGCCCGACGATGACCCTCCCGACACAGCGGCATGATCATTTACACACGGCGATGTGGCAGTACTTGGGTTATGGCCAAGTCCTGAAAAAGCAAGCTCCGACATATGGGTTTTGCCAAGGCAAACGAGCCCTAAGCTGGTAGCAGTGCGCATCACTTCACAATCGGCATTCGGCACACGACCTTTTAACAATAAGCTGCCAGCCTCAGTGGCAACATCCACGGTGTCAAACAGATCTTTCCAAGACACGGGAACCCCATCCAACGGTGATTTTCGTTGCCCAAGCTTTGCACGTTCCGCAGCGCAAGCGGCCTCAGCCAAAGCGCGTTCATGAGTGACGATGGTATAAATACGATCAGAAAAAGGGTGTGCGCCGATAGCATCCAGATAGGTTCGGGCCAAAGCAACAGGATCAATATCACCACTGCCAATTCCGCGCCCCAGAGTTGCCGCACTCATTTTCAACCATCTGATCATCAGTTGTTCTCCTGAATTTTTTTCCATGCTAACGATGTCGCACCCCCTCGACAATATCGCTTTGCTACCCCATGTCTTCAATATGGATTATGATGTCATCATTGCTGGCGGTGGGCTAACTGGAATTACCTTAGCCTTGGCCCTGCACCGGACTGGCATTCGCGCCGCCATCATTGACAAAAATACTCCACTCGTAGCACCAAACAACATTTTTGATGGCCGCTCCTATGCAATTGCCGCCGCCAGCCAAAAAATGCTTAACGTGCTTGGCCTGTGGGACGATCTGGCAAAAAATGCACAGCCAATGGTGCAAATTAAAGTCAGTGACGGATACGCTGGTGAGGTGCCGTCCCCTTTCGTAATGCAGTTTGATCAACAAGATTTTACCGAAGGGCCAATGGGGTACATGGTTGAAGACCGGAATTTGCGACGCGTTTTGCAGGGCGTGCTTAAAGACTCCAAGATTACATTTAAGTCTAATACAGAAGTTTTAAGCCAGACTGTCAAACCTACACAGGTGGCAGTAGAATTAACCTCGGGAGCTACAATCACAGCAGCGGTTTTAGTCGGAGCCGATGGCCGCACCTCAAATACAGCCAAAACCGCGGGTTTAACTCGTTCTGGTTGGGATTATGGGCAATCTTCACTCGTCTGTGCCATTGCCCATGAAAAACCTCACAACGGTATTGCACATCAATATTTCATGCCCTCCGGACCCCTAGCGATCCTGCCACTGACAGGAAATCGCAGCGGAATTGTTTGGACAGAAAAAACCGAAACGGCGCACCAGATACACGCGCTGAATAAAGCTGATTATCTCGACATTCTTCGGCCAAGGTTCGGCACGTTTTTGGGAAATATTTCACTGGCAGGTGAGAGATATATATACCCCTTAAGCCTTTCAACCACCCATAGTATGATATCACAGCGTGTGGCTTTGGTGGGGGATGCAGCCCATGAAGTACACCCCATCGCAGGCCAAGGCCTGAACTCTGGGTTCAAAGATGTAGCTGCCTTGGCACAGGTCCTATGCGATGCCAAACGTCGCGGCCAAGATTTAGGAATTGACACCACTCTTAAAGAATATCAACGCTGGCGTGGATTTGACAATGCTATGTTATGCACCGCCACAAATGGATTCAACCTATTATTTTCGAACGATAATTCACTCGCACGCGGCCTGAGGGATTTAGGTTTGGGTTTGGTGAGCAGTACACCCATGCTGCGCCGCGCGTTTGTAGCCAAGGCGGCTGGAACTACCGGTGATGTGCCTAGGTTGTTACAGGGAGAGCCGCTTTGACTGTCTCAATCAATCTCACGGGCTTCGCCTACCAACATGATCGGGATACCATCACGTATCGGGTAGGCCAGATGCGCCGAGTTGGAAATTAACTCTTGACGCTGAGCATCATATTTC
>Ga0114998_10004135_pt1:0-5000 | contig 10646 bp, 5 predicted proteins | sample ArcticOcean_MG_C_5_FD_87044 | JGI IMG/M metagenome (GOLD analysis project Ga0114998, IMG submission 87044) | Marine microbial communities from western Arctic Ocean - ArcticOcean_MG_CB4_138 | ecosystem: Environmental > Aquatic > Marine > Oceanic | place: Arctic Ocean: Canada Basin...
ATCTTTCTTACGTGTTGTAATTTTAAATCACAACACGCAGATCTAATCTTACATAACGCTGTAGGTTTGGTATGTGATGGTACACCTATTGGTACAGATAAAATCGCCATCGCAATAGAAAACGGAAAAATTGTAGCGGTAGGGCCTGAGCGAAAGATTTTAAATGCATACAACGCTGAAGAAACGATTGACCTGAAGCAGGCTGTGGTGTATCCAGGATTAATCGATGCCCATGCGCACTTCACGGGGTATGCCTTAAGCAGGCTAGAGGTTGATCTTGTCGGTTCGGTCTCTTATGATGAGGTGTTAACCCGACTGGAAACCTTCTCGGAAACCCATTCTTCTGGATGGCTGTCAGGTAGGGGGTGGGACCAAAACAAGTGGACGCCCTCAACGTACCCCACACGTGCACGATTGGATGAACTGTTCCCATCACGACCTGTTGCGATTCGAAGAATTGATGGACATGCACTTCTGGCCAATTCGGCCGCACTGAGAATAGCTGGGATGTCTGATGTACGCTTTATTCAAGGTGGCGAAATGATTTCGCTTGAAGATGGATCTCCTTCGGGCGTCCTCATAGATGGCGCAGCGGATTCTCTTTTGGTATTCATCCCTCCTCATGATGGTCCTACAAAAGACGCAGCGCTTATTCAGGCACAACATGATCTTTTTGCTTTGGGCTTGACTACGGTGGTGGATGCTGGTTTAGATGTATCGGATATCAGAAGGATAGATTCGCTTCACAGGACAGGAGACCTTCACATTAGAGTCGTTGCCATGGCAAGTGGAACACAGCCCAATCTAGATTCCGCGTTCGCAAAAGGGCCACATCGATCAGACCGCTTAATTGCGCAATCCATTAAATTTTATATGGATGGATCCTTAGGTTCTCGTGGTGCCGCCCTTTTGGAGCCTTATTCAGACCGTCCATCTCACAGTGGCTTTATTTTCCAGGATTCTGCGGAGTTTCGTGCAAACCTAGATTTGGCATACGAGCGAGGCTTTCAAGTGGCAACACATTGCATCGGCGATTCTGCAGTCAGAAATGTACTCAACCTATATAACGCTGTTCTGGGAGGTCAAAATGACAAAAGGTGGCGCATTGAGCACGCTCAGGTCGTCTCTCCTTCGGACTTGCCTTTATTCTCATCAGCGAGCATCATCCCTTCAGTACAACCTACACATGCGACTTCTGATATGTATTGGGCTGGGGAACGTCTCGGAAGAAATAGAATAAGGACAGCCTACACCTACCGTGATCTGCAAAACGCAATTGGAATTCTACCTTTAGGTACAGATATGCCTGTAGAGGATATTGATCCACGTAAAACCTTCTACGCAGCTACAGTGAGGAAAGATTCTGAGGGGTTCCCCGCTGAAGGCTATCACATAGACCAAAGCCTTACCAGAGAATCCGCCATTTACGGAATGACTCTTTGGGCTGCGATCGCAAATTTCCACGAAAATGAAGTAGGATCTATAGAGGTAGGCAAGTGGGCAGACCTTGTCGTGATGGACCGCAATCTCCTCACAGTTGACCCAGGTCAAATTTTAGAAGCAAAAACACTCAGAACATTTGTGTCAGGTATTCAAGTCTATCATTCATCTAATTAATTGATATGGGGAGCAAGCAAGCCATCGTACTTTTTGTAACAATAGCCTCAAGTGCTATTCTGTACACGTACTTTTTTTTATTACGCGTTGAAGAAAGGCTACCTATTTATCAGCCTTCTCAAATTAATCCAGCCTTGGTTGATCCAAGTTTACAGACAGAGGATGACCATCGAATTTCTGATTTCACGCTCATCAATCAACTTGGAGATACAGTTTCGTTGTCAGATGTAGCGGGTTCAATTCTTATTGTAGACTTCTTTTTCACGAGATGCGCTACGATTTGCCCGCTCATGACAAGCAACATAAAACTCATTCATGACCGTTTGCCTGATGGAGTTAGAATCCTTAGTCATTCAGTCACCCCTGTTGCGGACAGTGTGTCGGTCCTTTCTTCATATGCCGATAAACACGGTGCAGACCCATCTTTGTGGTGGTTTCTCACTGGACCAAAGGATGAGATATATACATTGGCCAGGAAGAGCTATTTCGCTTGTTTGGACGAGGGGGATGGTGGTTATCAAGACTTTGTGCATACTGAAAACGTCGTACTCGTCGATCCTCAGGGCAGGCTTAGGGGGTTCTATGACGGCACGAGAGAGGAAGAGATTTCTCAGCTATACCTTGACGTAGAGAGGTTAATTGAAGAAACTCAAAAAATAAAGTAACAAACATCTTGTCAGGGAGAAAACCTAGTGTAAATTTGCATCCGCTTTCGAAGGAAAGTGAGTTTTTTGACAAACGGATGACTTAAGAAAGTTGAAATAAAAATCACTTTTAACTTGCACCATTAAAAAAGTGCAGTATCTTTGCGGCCGCTTTCAAAGGAAAGCAATTTGTTTTTTCTACAAACGGTCGTAAAAAAGAGTTGAAACATTTTTAACTTTTAAGTTGCAGAATTAAAATCCTGTGATACCTTTGTCGTCCGCTTTGAAAGAAGTAATTTATGAAGCTCCTCGGAGCTGATTTGAATATAAAGTTCTTTGACTTGATGCAGCAGCCCAAATCCTATCTCTTAATTGAGATAGGTACACCATGTAAGTTTACTTACTGGTGTTTTTAACATCTTCTCTTCGGAGATGATGTTCCAACGTTAATTTTTATGAGAGTCAATTATGGATTATAACTTACAATGGAGAGTTTGATCCTGGCTCAGGATGAACGCTAGCGGCAGGCTTAACACATGCAAGTCGAGGGGTAACAGGGAAGAGCTTGCTTTTCCGCTGACGACCGGCGCACGGGTGCGTAACACGTATGCAACCTACCTCTTACTGAGGAATAGCCCAGAGAAATTTGGATTAATACCTCATAACACCACAAGATCGCATGATCTAATGGTTAAAGGTTACGGTAAGAGATGGGCATGCGGCCTATTAGTTTGTTGGTGAGGTAATGGCTCACCAAGACTACGATGGGTAGGGGGTCTGAGAGGACTATCCCCCACACTGGTACTGAGACACGGACCAGACTCCTACGGGAGGCAGCAGTGAGGAATATTGCGCAATGGACGAAAGTCTGACGCAGCCATGCCGCGTGAAGGATGACGGCGCTACGCGTTGTAAACTTCTTTTATATACCAAGAAACCTTCGGACGTGTCCGAAGCTGACGGTAGTATATGAATAAGCACCGGCTAACTCCGTGCCAGCAGCCGCGGTAATACGGAGGGTGCAAGCGTTATCCGGATTTATTGGGTTTAAAGGGTCCGTAGGCGGATCATTAAGTCAGTGGTGAAATCCGACAGCTCAACTGTCGAACTGCCATTGATACTGATGATCTTGAGTACGGTTGAAGTAGGCGGAATATGACATGTAGCGGTGAAATGCTTAGATATGTCATGGAACACCGATTGCGAAGGCAGCCTACTAAGCCGTTACTGACGCTGAGGGACGAAAGTGTGGGGAGCGAACAGGATTAGATACCCTGGTAGTCCACACCGTAAACGATGATTACTCGGTATTGGCTTTATTGTCAGTGCCCAAGCGAAAGTGATAAGTAATCCACCTGGGGAGTACGGCCGCAAGGTTGAAACTCAAAGGAATTGACGGGGGCCCGCACAAGCGGTGGAGCATGTGGTTTAATTCGATGATACGCGAGGAACCTTACCAGGGCTTAAATGTAGAACGACCGGGGTGGAAACACCCCCTTTTTCGAACGGTCTACAAGGTGCTGCATGGTTGTCGTCAGCTCGTGCTGTGAAGTGTCGGGTTAAGTCCCATAACGAGCGCAACCCCTATTTCTAGTTGCCAGCGGTTCGGCCGGGGACTCTAGAGAAACTGCCAGCGTAAGCTGTGAGGAAGGTGGGGACGACGTCAAATCATCACGGCCCTTACGTCCTGGGCCACACACGTGCTACAATGGTGGGGACAACGAGTTGCCAACCCGCAAGGGTGAGCTAATCTCTCAAACCCCATCTCAGTTCGGATCGGAGTCTGCAACTCGACTCCGTGAAGTTGGAATCGCTAGTAATCGCGCATCAGCCATGGCGCGGTGAATACGTTCCCGGGCCTTGTACACACCGCCCGTCAAGCCATGGAATCTGGGGGCGCCTGAAGTCAGTAACCGCAAGGAGCTGCCTAGGGCGAATCTGGTAACTAGGGCTAAGTCGTAACAAGGTAGCCGTACCGGAAGGTGCGGCTGGATTAACTCCTTTTTAGAGAAAAACGACTCTCAAAACATATACGTTGGTTTTATTGGGCTGCTGCATCATTCTTCTTTTTCCGTCCTTGTCTAGTCCTGTAGCTCAGTTGGTTAGAGCACTACACTGATAATGTAGGGGTCAGCAGTTCAAATCTGCTCAGGACTACGGTAAAGATGGGGGATTAGCTCAGCTGGCTAGAGCGCCTGCCTTGCACGCAGGAGGTCATCGGTTCGACTCCGATATTCTCCACTAAAAAAGAAGTTCTTTGACGTACTGGTAGAAGATAGAGTAAATTATAAGCAACAAAGGGCAGTTGGCGGATGCCTAGGCTCTCAATAGCGATGAAGGACGTGATAAGCTGCGATAAGCCATACTGAGATGCAAATAATCGTTTAAGTATGGATTTCCGAATGGGGTAACCCGGCATGTTGAAGACATGTCACCGAAAGGTGCTAACCCGGTGAACTGAAACATCTAAGTAACCGGAGGAATAGAAAACAATTAGTGATTCCCTAAGTAGCGGCGAGCGAACGGGGAACAGCCCAAACCAACCTTGTTTCGGCATGGTTGGGGTTGTAGGACAGAAATAAATCTAACAAAGATCTGCAGAATACACCTGGAAAGGTAAGCAATATAGGGTGATAGCCCCGTATGTAGGTTGGAGTGTGACGTTCTGTATCCTGAGTAGCACGGGACATGTGAAATCCTGTGTGAATCCACCAGAACCATCTGGTAAGGCTAAATATA
>Ga0114998_10004142_pt1 | contig 10638 bp, 6 predicted proteins | sample ArcticOcean_MG_C_5_FD_87044 | JGI IMG/M metagenome (GOLD analysis project Ga0114998, IMG submission 87044) | Marine microbial communities from western Arctic Ocean - ArcticOcean_MG_CB4_138 | ecosystem: Environmental > Aquatic > Marine > Oceanic | place: Arctic Ocean: Canada Basin | collected...
ACACCGCCAACACAATCAGCATGACCCAGCGGGCCCGTGTGCGCTTCGGCACGACACCGTCAACGGCGTCGGGTTCGTTGCCACCTTCGTCAACCTGCAGCAGCCCGCGACCAACAAAGACCAGCGCAGCAGCGAGTACGGCGGCCACAGTGATCAGCTGTGTTCTGAGCGAGACACCCGACGCGGCTGCTTGCGCTGCGACGAGGCCGCCGGCAACCGTGCCGAGGCTCCAGAGGCCGTGGAGACGATTCATCACCGGGGCGTGGCGCCGGGCACTCAACCAGGAGCCCTGCAGGTTCATTGCTACATCCACGACCCCATCGGCCATCAAAATCGCCGAGAACCCGATGAGGAAGACGACAGGAGTCGACGCAAGCCCGACGATGACGAGTCCGACAAGCATGAACATCACGAGCGCGATCAAGGCTCGACGCGTTCCCAATCGATGGATGATCGCTGGCGACGCCATGCTCGCAACAAGCCCGATTAATGCGCCAATCGTCAACATCACCCCGAGCTCGTCGAGGCTCAGGCCGAGCCGATCGCGAATTTCAGGAAACCGAGGAACAAAAGAAGCAAAGACCGCCCCGTTCACGAAGAACTGCACAGCAACAGACGCAAGCGCCCGCGAGTCAGTCGAGCTCAGTTCCGCTCCTTCCCCAGCCGATGTCACCGCAGCAAACTATCTGCGACCCTCACTCGGCCCCTCCGTGTCACACAGACCCTCTGAAACCGGTCTGACCGAAGTGTGACGCGGTTAGAGCGCTCGGATGCGATCAACAGCGTCAGGTTGGCTGGCATCGATCACTGCGGTGATCGGGCCGTTGTCGCCCGAGACGGCCGCGAGCGGACCACCACGGATCGTGCCGACGGTGAGGACGATCACATCGGTGTCGGGCTCGACCTCACGACAGATTGCCGCTTTGGCAATGGCCTTCCACACATTCTCGATGCGGCTCAGGCCCGGCCGGGCCGGCGTGTTAACTCCGCCGAGTTCGAAGATTCGAACAACGCCCTCGGGGCTCGTCGCTCGGAAATTGACGGTAACCCCAGGCGACACTCGTGCTGGCTCGTTGACATCGGTGTAGCCAGCTTCGTCGAGGAGCGTGCGGGCCATTTCCTTGAGGGTGCGGCGGTCGGGGAGGTCGCGCTGGGCGAGCGACTTCACGCGTTCCTCGGCCTGCTTCACATAACCCGGGTCCGTGTCGTAGCCGACATAGTGACGCCCGGTGTTCTTCGCCGCAACTGCCGTCGTGCCCGAACCCATGAACGGGTCGAGCACGATGTCGCCTTCGTAGGTGAAAAGATGCAGGCAGCGTTCGACCAATGCGACTGGGAACGGGGCCGGGTGCCCAACGCGGGTTGCGCTCTCGGCGGGAATCTCCCAGACGTCCAGCGTGGCTTCCATGAACTCGTCACCTGGCACGGTGGCGATGCCTTCGGTGCTCTGACCGTCGCGGTTGCCAAAGCCGACACGGTCAAAACGTCCCTTGCTGGCAATGATCACGCGCTCAGTCGTGTCTCTCAAGACCGGGTTCGCCGGCGACTGGTAGGAACCCCAGGCACAGGAGCCGCTGGCCCCACGTTGCTTCTGCCAGACAACTTCGCCTCGGAGCAGAAGGCGGAGATCGTCCTGCAGAATCGTGGTGACGTCGGCAGCAAGGCTGCGATATGGCTTGCGGCCGAGGTTGGCAACATTGACGGCCAGCCGACCGCCGGGCTCGAGCGTGCGTGCGCTCTCGCGCAGGACGTCGCGCAGCATCGTGAGGTACTCGATGTAGTCGGCCGGCACGTGGCCTTCGCCAAGCGCTGTCTCGTATTCCTTGCCCGCAAAGTAGGGCGGGGAGGTGACGACGAGTGCAACCGAGCCGTCGGGCACCTTTGACATGTCGCGGGCATCACCGACATACATCACATCGATCTCACCGGTTTCACCGAGTGTGTCATCGTTGCTGATCTGCGGCGGCGCGAAGCGGCTATAGAAGTCCGAGGAGTCATGCGACTCGCGTTTGCTGACGCCAAACGATGATGTGGAGGTTCCCATTTTGGTATTTCTGCTTTCGATCGCTGTCAGGTCACTTCGGATTCGGCGGCAGCGCCGAGTGCGGTGGGGTTGGTCTGTGTGCTGGCTCGCAGCATCCGTTCGACAGGAATCTGAGCCATATCGTCGTGGGTGAGGATCCAAAATTGGCGGGCACCGACCGCCTCGACGAGGCGGCCTGCGACGTCAGCTGCGGGAATGCCATTGTCAACGCCGGCAGCAAGGACCCCGGCAATCAGCTGGGCGATGGGCGCGTTGACCGTGGCTGGTTCGCTGATCATCAGGTCGGTCTTGACAAAGCCGGGGCAGAGCACACTGACGCCGATCGGCGATCCGGCAGCCTGCTGCTCGAGGTACAGCGACTCGCTCAGGCCAACGACGGCGTGCTTGGTCGCGGCATACGGAGCGAGTCCCGGCACCGGCGTGAGTCCAGCCATCGACGCAGTGTTCACGATGTGTCCAATGCCCTGCTGCTCCATGATTGGAAGGAAGGCGCGGATGCCATGGACGACGCCGTACAGGTTGACGCCGATGACTCGGTCCCAGAGGTCGAGGGTGCCGCCCCAGGCGTCACCGACCCCTGCGATACCCGCGTTGTTGAAGAGGAGGTGAGCCGCTCCGAACTTTGTGAGCACTGCGTCGGCGAAGTCACCCATGGACTGCGCGGACGACGTGTCGCAGGCATGGGCGAGTACGTCGGCGCCGCCCTCGGTGAGTCGGGCTGTCACCGCGCGCAGTTTGGCATCGTCGATGTCTGCGAGTGCCACCCGCATCCCGCGCGCTATCAGCTGCTCGGCAACAGCCAAACCGATTCCGCTCGCGCCACCGGTCACCACAGCCACGTTGCCGCGCGCGATCACCATCCCAACATCAGTCACGAGCCCAAACCTAGATTCCCACGCGCGCCGAGTGGTTGATGCACGCGCGGTCAGCGCGAGAACGCCAGCAGCGACTCAACTTTGGGCATCTGCGTGGAACACCGAGCCTCGACAGCGCTCCTTCGCGACATACATAGCTCGGTCGGCAACACAGATCGTCTCCGCTAAGGAACGCCAAGTTCCTGTCGATGAACGCCCGGACGCAATGCCGACCGTGGCGCCGATCCCGATGCGATGCTCGCCGCAGTCGAACGGCACAGCGATGCGATCGACGATGCGCTTAGCAAGCCCGACCAGACCGGCAGCGGCATCCGGGTCGCCGGATTTCAGGTCGCAAACGACCACGAATTCATCGCCGCCGCTTCGGTAGACATCGTCACCACTGCGGACAGCGGCAGAGATCCGACGACCCACAAGGGCAATCACCTCGTCGCCGACCGAATGGCCGAACGTGTCGTTGACCGCCTTGAACTGATCAAGGTCGATGAACAGTGCACTTGGATGGCTGGTGTCGTGGCCGATTCGGTCGTTGAGCGATGCTCGATTTCCCACACCAGTCAGTGCATCTCGATGGGCTGCAACTTCCAACTCAGCACGATGATGCGCCTGTTTAAGTACGAGGTGAGTGAGACGCGTTGCTTCGCTGAGATGCGCCTCATGATTCGGGCTCACACGCGACGGAGTCCGCCGCCACACGATGAACACGGCAGCAACTTTGCCTGATGCATGGAGAACTGGACGCACCCACGCAGCCGGCAGGCCGGCACTGGCCATACCGTCACGGCACTGGTCACCAATGCCCGGTAGGCCACAGTCGGTGATGTCTTGCATCTGACCAGTAACGAAGGACCGATGCCACGGCGTTCCAGTTGCGTTGATCAGTCCATCGTCGAGTGGCCACGGGCCGACGATGCGAAATCGCTCGGCCTCGGTCGACGAGGCGGGCTCAACCACGAGAATCGTGCCGATGCCGTCGAACGGTGCAGCGCGGCCTGAGGTCGCAATGGCTGCAAGGTTGCGCTCGAGTGGTTCGTCGGCGGCAACCGCTCCAACGGCTGTTGCAAGCACGTCGCGTACGGACTCACCGGTCAGCGTGATCACGTATCCCGGGACGCCGATTTCGGGCGGGCACTCGTACGCCCAGAACTGGGAGTGGTGGCACCCACCGGTGGGGTCGACGTACCGGATGCGACTCGGCCCCATGATCGTCCCGTGATATTCGGAGCCGGCGTTGAGCAGGTCAAGCGCGAATTCGGTGTCACGGGGGTCAATAAATTCAAAAGCTGAGCGGCCGAGGAGCGCTTCGCGGACCAAGCCAACCATGTCGACAAGCCGTTGATTGGCGTACAGAATGTTGCCTGTTTGGTCGATCACGAAGACCGCGACCGGCAACACGTCGATGAGGAGGAACGAATGTTCTCGGATCAGTTCCAATGGCGCGCTGGTCGGCGTACGCATGCTCGAACCGTCTTCACCTGGCTGAGAGGCCATTGCCTCCCTCTGATTCGTCATTAACCGTCTATCGGTTTGCCGTGACGGGTGCTTGAGGTATTCCGAAGCTTGTTGGCGAACCCCGCTCGCTCTGTGTGTCGATCAGCAAACCGACGAGGTTCGCCAGCAGCACTGTCCGATACCGGTCTCATCTGCCAGGATCGCAGCGTGATCGACATCGACGTAGCCCTTAGCTCTCTCTCACTCAGCGACAAGTGCCGCTTGGTCGCCGGTCGGACTACCTGGGAAACACGCGCCTTCCCCGACGCCGGCATCCCTGCAATCAAGATGTCCGACGGTCCGACCGGCATCCGCGGCGAAGGCCATGGAGGCGGCGGAACGCCTGGCGTGGCGGTGCCCGCCGGCATCACACTCGGTGCGACGTGGGACCCCGCTCTGCTCCGCGAGATCGGCTCGCTGCTCGGTCTGGAAGCACGCCGCAAGAGCGCACATGTTCTGCTCGGCCCGAACGTCAACCTGCATCGCACGCCAGTCGGCGGGCGAACTTTCGAGTGCTACAGCGAAGACCCCGAGCTGACCGCTGCGCTCGCCACCGAGTACGTACGCGGCGTGCAGTCACACGACGTCGCGGTGACGGTGAAGCATTTCGTGTGCAACGACACCGAGATCGAACGGATGACCGTCAACGTCCAGGTCGACGATCGCACGCTGCGCGAGTTGTACCTGCGGCCGTTCGAGGCCACCGTTCGCGACGCTGGTGCGTGGGGCATCATGAGTGCCTACAACAAGTTGAACGGCGAGTTCTGCGCACACCACCGTGGGCTGCTGACCGACATCTTGCGAACCGAGTGGGGTTTCGACGGCTTCGTCGTTTCGGACTGGTTCGGCGTGCACGAAGCAACGCCCGCTGCGAACGCCGGGTTGAACATCGAGATGCCTGCGCCCGTTCGCGTTTACGGCGACAAACTGGTGGCTTGCGTCGAGCGCGGCGAGGTCACTGAGGCGCAGGTCGATTCGTTGGTGCGCGACATCCTCGTGCTCGCCCAACGGGTCCGCGCCGACGAGCGCAGCGCTCACGATCCTGAAGAGTCGGTCGACGATCCAGCCGAACGGGCGCTCACGCGTCGAGCCGCTGTCAGCGGCACCATCCTGTTGCGGAACGAGTCGATCGATGGCACCCCGGTCTTGCCCTTCGACGCCGCAACACTCACCTCAGTTGCAGTCATCGGTCCCAATGCAACAATCGATCGATCAATGGGCGGCGGATCAGCGAGCCTCGTTCCGTTCGGCCATCGCACCCTGGTCGACGCCATCACCGACCGCGTTGGACCGGGCACATCAACCGACGCAGCGGTCACCTTCGAAGCAGGCGTCCGCATCGACCGGCTCACACCGGTCGCGTTACGGCGCCAGCTCGTACAACCCAACGGCGAGCCCGGCCTCCACATCGAGTACATCAACGGACGCGACTGGACCGGCGACGCTGTGGTCAAGCAGACCGCTCCCTCATCGATGGTCCGTTTCTTCGGCTCGACTCCCGAGGGCGTCGACCCGCGGGGCTTCGCCACACGAATCACTGGATCGTTCGTGCCCGACAGCGACGGCCCCCATGTCATCGGTGTCGTGTCCACCGGACCATTCATCATGGACATCGACGGCGCCACGATCATCAACGACGTCCAGATGGAACTGCCTCGAAGCCAGGAGTTCTTCGGGTATGGAAGCGTCGAAGCCACTGCAACCGTCGAGTGCACTGCCGGTGTTCCGATTGAATTGAACCTGCGTTGGGCCACCTCGGAAATGAACGGGTTCGCGGCGCTTCGTGTCGGGTTCCGTTCCCCCGAACCTGGCGACCTGATGGAGCGAGCAGTCGCTGCGGCTGCCGCGGCCGACGTCGCTGTTGTGATGGTCGGCACCAACGACGAATGGGAAACCGAAGGCTTCGACCGGACCACCATGGATCTCCCCGGGCGCCAGAACGAGTTGGTGCGCCGAGTCGTTGCGGCCAACCCGCGGACCGCCGTGATTGTCAACGCCGGCTCACCGGTGACGATGGATTGGGCCGATGCAGCCGACGCCAGTTCGGCACGAGCCGTCCTCACCTCGTTCTTCGCTGGCCAAGAGCAGGCCGAGAGTCTGGTTGACGTACTCCTCGGCGTCGCCGACCCCGGCGGGCGCCTCCCCACGACGATTCCAGTACGGCTGGCTGACCATCCGGCCTACCTCCACCATCTCCCCGACCACGACGGTGCCGGCAACGGCACCCAGGCGTACGGCGAAGGGCTCTTCATTGGGTATCGCGGCTACGACGCACGCGACATCGCTCCACGCTTCGCGTTCGGCCACGGCCTCAGTTATGGCTCGGCAAGTTGGGGGAACGCCGTCATCACATCCGAGTCCGCTGACGGCATCACGGTTGAAGTCCCGGTCGCAGCAACGGGCAGTCGGGTCGCAACCGTTGTCGTGCAGGGCTACATCGCAGCGATTGATGCGCCCTGCATTCGACCGCCCAAGGAACTGAAGACCTGGGACAAGTTCGTCGTCGAGCCCGGCACGTCGCATGCGGCTCAGCTGGAGTTCCCGCGTTCGGCATTCCGGCGCTGGGATACAGCAACAGGCAGCTGGATTGTCGACGCCGGCGACTACGAAGTCGTGATTGCGGCATCGGCGACAGACATTCGCCAGCGTTTACGGGTGACCCTCGCCTGAAGTCGCTACTGAACGGCCAGTGAACGGGTTTGCAACGGGACTGAACGCACTTACATTGCGCTGTGTATGAGCGAGCCCTCCGCTAGCAGCAACGACCATCGCACACATCCCTACGCCCGTCCGTGGTGGAAGGACGCCTTGGTCTATCAGGTCTACGTTCGCTCGTTCGCTGACTCCAACGGCGACGGCGTCGGCGACCTCGCAGGCATTCGCTCACGGCTCGGCCACATCGCGTCGCTCGGCGTCGAAGCCATCTGGCTCAATCCGTGCTACCCGTCGCCGCAGCACGATCACGGTTACGACGTCGCCAACTACTTCGACATCCACGACGAGTACGGCACTCTCGATGACTTCGATGCGCTGCTCGCTGACGCGCGCGACCTCGGCATCAAAATCCTCATGGACCTCGTGCCGAGCCACTGCAGCATCGAGCACCGTTGGTTCATCGCTGCGCTCGCATCCGATCCGAACAGCCCGGAGCGGGCCCGCTTCTACTTCCGAGACGGCAAGGGCGACGCTGGCAACGAACCCCCAAACAACTGGCAGTCGGCATTCGGCGGGCCGGCCTGGACACGCCTCGACGCCGACCCGACTGCCAACAACGGCAAGGGCGGCCAGTGGTACCTCCACACGTTTGCTCGCGAGCAGCCCGACCTTGATCACACGCACACCGACGTCCATCAGCTCTTCGATGAGATCTTCAAGTTCTGGTTCGATCGCGGAGTCGAGGGCTTCCGCGTCGACGCAGTTGCTGGCACCGGCAAGCATCCGGATCTCCCCGATCAGCCGCCGGTCGGCCCCGAGGTCGGCGTGCTCGACATCACCTGGATGAACGAGTACACGGTGTTCCGGCCCGAGGGCCACGACGTGTGGCGCCGCTTCCGGGCGACGATCGACAACTACGAGTCGGGCCACCCCGGTCGCGAGTTGATGATGGTCGCTGAGGCCTATGCGGTTCGCCGGCCCGAGTTGGTCAAGGCGTTCACCGAGCCGGACCAGTTCCACCAAATGTTCTCGTTCGACCTAATGCTGACCCCGTGGGAGAAGCACTCGATCGAACAGGCGATGCTCGACCCGATCGCAATCCTTGCCAAAACGGGTGTGCCTCCGGCCTGGACGCTCAACAACCACGACATCCAACGGATCGTCACCCGCCTCGGCCGGTCAGACGCACACCTGCCCGAAATATGGACGAACAACAACCTGGCCTTGTCGCGCGCCGACGTCGACCTCGCGCTCGGCGAACGGCGGGCACGGGCGATGGCTGCACTGATTTTCGCTCTCCCCGGCAGCCTGTACCTCTACCAAGGTGAAGAACTCGGCCTGCCAGAGGTCTTTGATATTCCGGCCGACAGGCGTGAGGATCCTGTCTTCGAGCGGACGGGTGGCGCCGAGATCGGCCGCGACGGCTGTCGCGTCCCGATGCCGTGGACCAATGACGCATCGTCGTCGTATGGATTCTCCACACCCCGTGCCGATGGCACCGTCGGCGAGCCGTGGCTCCCGCAGCCGGCCGCATGGGGCGAGCGGTCAGTGTCTGAGATCGACGACATCGAGAACTCAACCCTGCACATGTACCAGTCACTTGGCGAGGTCCGTGACGAGTTCGCGGTGTCCCAGCCGCTTGAGGCACAGACAATCGACATTGGTCCTGAAGTCATCGCAGTCCGCCGCGGCGATCTCGTCGTCGTCGTGAACCCGACCGACGAGCCCGTGCAGCTCGACCTCGATCATCGCGAACTAGCAATCACCCAACCGGTGTTCGCCAGCGAGCCCGCCGAGATGCACACCACCGGCGTGATCCCGGCGAACAGCACCATCTGGTTCTCGAGCTGAACCTGGCAACCGGCTCCTGCGAACATCCGACAAGTCCTTGCGTTCCATCGACCGAAAAGTCTGTCCGGCAGCAAACACGGTCCAGACATCTCAGAAAAATTTGGCACTGCACAGCGCAAGCAGAGTCCCCGATGCATGCCTCCGGCGGCGACCCACCTCAGTGCTGACGAGATAAAACCGATCTTTGATCTGGCGGTGGAGAGATTGGTATCGGCCAGCATCACAGCGTCCAGAATCAACTCAGCCGCTGGCAACTCCACGCCAGACCAGACAGCGGGAAATGACCCGAAACTCCGCCATCAACCTCAAGTGTCGAGAACGAACCAGTGTCCGAGAGATAACGTCCCACCGGAATGTTGGCCAACATTGTCACTGACCTCACGGACAAACTCGACGAGTTTTCGTCGAACTGGTGGTTCCTGCTGGTGATCTTTGCCGTTGCACTCCTCGACTCCGTCATTCCGGTGGTGCCGAGCGAGACCACGGTGATCATCGGCGGCGTCGCAGCCGGACAGGGCAACCAAAGCATCGCCATGGTGATCTTTGCCGGCGCGTTCGGCGCGTTCCTCGGCGACAACCTGGCCTACACGATCGGCGACAAGTTCAAAGGAACAGTGCAGCGTTGGGCGGCTCGCAAGCCGTCGCGCCAGATACGGCTCGACGGCGCAGGCCGCCAGATCCGCAAGCGCGGCGGAATGCTGTTGATCACCGCCCGCTTCATCCCTGGTGGCCGCACCATCTTGACGGTCTCGTCGGGCGTGACCTCGCAGCCTCGCACGTGGTTCGTTGCCTGGATCGCTTTGGCAACGACGATCTGGGCGTCCTACGCCGGGTTACTCGGCTACCTGTTCGGACAGACCTTCGAAAACAATCACACGCTAGCTTTCTGGCTGGCATTCGCCACGGCGCTCGGCATCACCGGCCTGATCGAACTGGTCCGCTGGCTCCGCGAACGCCGCAACCACGCCGCAACCTGACGAGCGTCTGCGCTCCGCACGCGTCATCTCCGGTTACCGACCAACGCTCGCCACATACCGCGGCCAGATCGCCCTCAGTCGCTTCGCCCCAACTCCGAGCGAGATGTAACGGAACGGCCTGATGTTCGGCATGATGGACGGGTGCGATTGGGTGAAGCGACATGGAACGAGGTTCAAACACTCGTCGACAACCCCATGTTTGAAGACGGCACCCGCACACCAATCGTCTTGGTTCCCGTTGGCTCGACCGAACAGCACGGTCCGCACCTCCCGATGTCGACCGACACATTGATCGCTGAAGAGCTCGTCCAGCGAGCCATGCACCTCACCAACGGACTGATGGTCGGGCCCTCACTGACCGTCACCGCGTCCGGCGAGCACGCTGGCTTCCCCGGCACGCTGTCAATCGGCACCGAGGTGATGACGCAGGTCATTCTCGAACTCGGTCGTAGTGCCGATTGGGCTGCTGGCGTTGTGTTTGTCAACGGGCATGGCGGCAACTCGGCAGCGGTCGAGGCGGCCACGCGCACCCTTCGAGCAGAAGGTCGCCACGTTTTGTCCTGGTGGCCGAAATGGCCGCGACGCGCCGACGGCGGGCCGCAAGACCTGCATGCCGGCCGGATCGAAACGTCGCTCATGCTCGCGATCGATCCGGGCCTCGTTCGACTCGAACTCGCAGCCCCCGGCGTCGATGCCGACATCGACGAACTACGCGCGCACGGCGTGCAAGCAGTCAGCCCATCCG
>Ga0114998_10004146_pt1 | contig 10633 bp, 10 predicted proteins | sample ArcticOcean_MG_C_5_FD_87044 | JGI IMG/M metagenome (GOLD analysis project Ga0114998, IMG submission 87044) | Marine microbial communities from western Arctic Ocean - ArcticOcean_MG_CB4_138 | ecosystem: Environmental > Aquatic > Marine > Oceanic | place: Arctic Ocean: Canada Basin | collected...
CGCATTGAAATATTCGACAAGCTATCAGCCTACAAGCAGGTGCATTCCGGCGGACGCTGGCGCAACAACGTCGGAGGACCAATTCAGGACAAATTGGCATTTCAATCGAAGCACAAATTTGTCATCGCCTTCGAAAACCAGCTCTCCCCGGGCTATTTAACCGAGAAATTTGCCGAAGCGGCCCACGCGGGAGCCATTCCGATTTACTGGGGTGATTCCAACATTGGAAATTACCTCAATACGAAAGCATTCATCAATTGCCATGAATATCCCACCCTCGATGCTGCAATTGCTGAGGTCATCGCAATCGACCAAGACCCTGCCCGCTACAAAGCAATGCTGGCCGAGCATTGGTTTAAAAACGGCGTCGAACCCGAAGCACTCAAGAGCGAAAACATTCGCAAATTCCTACGCAACATTTTGGATCAGCATCACGAACAAGCCTTCCGCCGCAACCGCGGCCGCTGGGGAATTAAGTATGAGCGACAATTATTCCGCATGTACCATAACCCTCTGCGACATGCATGCCGTAAGCTACATAAGCGATTGCGTGGACTATAAAAATAGACTTTGCACTATTCCTCTCTAACCACGTTTGGATGCCCTTAAGACATCTCAACCTAAATAGCAAAAATCACATAATGGACTCGCCACAAAAAAACAGCAAGAAACTGAAAATAGCAGTTCAAGTTTTTGGGCACATGAGGACATTTGAAAAATGTGCCCCATCACTCAAAAAATATTTTTTGCGGTATTATGACTGTGATATTTTCATTCAGACATGGAGCACCTTAGATCATAAAACCAAAACATGGCATAAACGCAAAACCTTTGGTCACTCTATCGAAAGGTCTCAATTCGAGAATAAAATTCAGTCATTATACAATACAACCAAAACTAAAATAGAAGACCAGGTTCCAGAAGACCTGGGCATATATGAAGCCTCGAGCACACGAACGCTGAGCATTTACGGCATACAATCCATGTTCTATTCCATGGAACAGGTGAACAAACTCAGAGAAGTCTACGAGTGCCAATCAAAAACCAAATATGACTACGTCCTGATGATTCGGCCTGACATATTACTCAAAAAACGACTACGTATTGAACAATTCACAAAACTATTTTCAGAAGAAGAGACCACAAGTGCAGTCTTTTCAGCCGGCTTTAACAACAAGCCCATCATCAACGAACTGAGATTTGTTGAAGCCATCGATGTCATGTTCTTCGCAAAGCCTCAGACCATGACGAAGCTACTAAATGACCATCAAGCAATGACCCAAGATGCACAGCGAGTGAGCCATCTTAAAAAGTTTGGGCCCGAGTATCTGTTGTACCGACAAGCCGCATCAAAAGGAATCGATTTTAATATCATTGATTTCAAAATGAATAAATCGTGGGAAATCCTCAGGCTTACACCATTCATAACTCGCAAAAAAATTATACAACTTCATATAAAGAAGAATCGCACGAATATTGTCTTGCTGGGCTGCCTGCCACAAATACTAAAGCTAAAAATCACCATCTTTAGCTATCCACTCAGTATCGCCGTCGGGACCTAGACTGCTGACCTTAGCGGTATTCCCCTATTGCTATTCCTGTTCCTGTTCCTATTCCAGACGAAACTGATTTAAGAATGATTGCTAATTAATATAATCGCCTCACAAGGCGTCGCAGCTTTTTATTGGGAATTAAGCATGCTATGGCTTTCACTACTTTCCTCCAAAGGAAGTGCACCCAAGCAAACATCCCATAGCATTCCTTTACCTTCAACCATATATAGTTAACCGAGACATAACCGGATTTTTTTTTGGAGTACAAAGACAGCCAGTCTGCATGGGAATAGCATGTCCAAGTATCATAACCCAAAATTTCTTTTTTTAAAACTTTTAACCCGAATTGTTTAGCGCTTAACAAAACAACATTGTTAAGCATATAATTTTCGGATTCTCTCTGGACTCCTTTGCTTCGTGTATCGTAATGCGAACAATCAACATCATGATATTTCCTCAGAAAACTCAGCCACAAGTGTTGTTCTGGTGCATATCTAGCATACTCAAACTCACCATCATTCACAAAATGATCAGGTAAGCATTCAGGGATATCCCAAATATTGATTAAATCATCACGAAGACCAAACATTACAATATCTGAAAAATGATAGGCCAATGGGTGCTTAATATAAGGATTCCGTGTATATAGATTCCACAGCAAAACTCTTTGCTCGACGCATTTAAATTTGTTATCAAATTCTTGATACGCATTAAAGTAATTTAAAAAGCCAGTATTATTCAAGGCGAAGTCAGTCCTTATCTTTAACACGAATCGCGTATCAACTCTCTTTAATCCTGAAAGTGTCGCGATGATTTGTCTATTTATATTTGAGTATCTTACTTTTGGCTTCGAACCACACGTACTCCTTTGCTGTACGATTTGCCCAGGATCTGTATTCAGAACAACTTCATCACATAATGCCTCTACAGTCGAAAGATCGCTACCTTCCCAACTCGATAGTATAATCTTAGAGTCCGGTAAGCACTCTCGAATGCTTTTCAAACACTTGGGCGTATATACACCATGAATAGCTCCTTGGACCACAACTGTAACATCTTTAAATAACATTAACAAAAACCCTCATTTTAACTAAAACAACCAGCGCACATCCGAGTCATTGTTGGTGTGAATTTCTCATGCACAAGCCCCATAAAAATCACTTCAAAAACCTCCCCCTTAACTTTCGCCGTGACGCTTGATGCGGCAAAAGAGAGATCAAAAATTTGATTATTCTATCAGAAAATCGACGCTTAGAACCCAACCTAGGCAATTCATCCTCAATACCATATCCCCTCAACAGAGACACTAAAGCACGATCAAATTTCTCCGCATTCACCATCAATGGACTAAACGAACTCCTTTTGTTAAGAATATAATCCAAAAGACAAGGCGAAACCTCTCCAAATCGCTCATAGTATATACTAAAAATCTCACCGTATGCCTCAACAAACGACAAATACTTATCACTCCTTGCGCGCGATGAACTACTTTCATGCGCTTGGTAAAAGTAATCGTTAGAATCCACTAAGACAACACTACCAGCTGCCGAAATAGCTCTAGCATTAAACAGATTATCTTCACCGATTGAAATGCCCGTGTCATAGCTAATCTTATTTTCCTTCATCAAATCAGTTTTAAAGAAAATGTTAGGCACGCACTCAATATAGGGATAAACAACATCAATATCATATCCAAATTCTTCATAAGCACGCGTTCTGTGTGTCCCTGCGGTTGAACCATCGGGCAGACAAACCATAAAGTCCCCCACTAAGAGATCCGGATAGCGATGATCATGAATACAGTCTACGGCCTTTTTGATGTAATCAGCGCCAATGTGGTCATCACTATCAACAAAGGTAAAATATTCACCAGTAACCAAACTTAATCCTTTGTTTCTAGCGCAGGACACTCCTAGTTGATTCTCGTGAGCAACGGTCACTCGGGAATCTCCCTCCACAAGTGTACGAACAACTTCTATTGAATCATCCGATGAGTTGTTATCGACGAATACGATCTCGATATTCTGATAGGTTTGATTAGTTATACTTGTGACACAGCGCCGCAAGAAGCTCGCGCCCTCACTCAAGGAGGCCGTATTATAAATGGGGACAATAATGGAAATTTTAGCGTTTTGACTCATAGAGGGTAATTCCGAAGATTTGCAGCCGCTTGTGATTTCTCCTTACTCTAATCCGAATCAATTTACTAAAAAGACTGGGTTTCTTTTTATTTTCAGCGGCATAGCAGTGCCGGTAGAGCGGCCTCGCTTTGACCAGCTCTATGTATTCACTTTTTTCATACTTATTGAGATATGAAATAGCATCATCCAGTGAAACAGTGAGCGCTTTGACCTTCTTCTCCCAGTCATTAATCGCTTTTTGCATGATTGAGTTGGATCGAATTCGGTAGAAATAACCGACCTCATCAACAAAAGATATTCTTGGTAAATTCGCTAAAATTTTTACGTGAAAACCTTCATCTTCGTGAACAATGTTTTGCTTAACAAAAGAGATGTAATTTGATTTCAAAAACTCAGCATTGAATAACTTATTCCAAGCCACACAAGGGAATTTCTCTAAAAAAAGCTCAAAGGTATCCCTAGATACGTCTTCATACTCAGACTGAGCTTCAAATGATAAGTAGCGTTTTATCGCACTAAGCTCGTCACCTTTCGCATCTTCTTCAACAGCTAACTCAACCCTAGAGAACACCACGTCACTCCTGTGATTTAGGGCACTGTCCAGCATAGACTGAATTGCGTCACATGAAATAAAATCATCGGAGTCCAGAAAGTAAAGATACTCACCGGTTGCATACTCCATGCCTGTATTTCTTGCACAAGCCAATCCCTGATTCAAAGAATGGGTGATAAGCGTAATACGTGCATCCTTGAGCGCATACGCTTCCACAATAGCAATGGAATCATCTTGACCACAATCATCGACACACAAGATCTCAAGGTTTCCATACGTTTGGTAAGTAACTGATTCCAGACACTGCTGAATATACTTTTCAACGTTGTAGATAGGAATAATTATGGAAACAATATTGGACCCTTCACTCTTCATACAACTTGCTTTTAAGCTTCCGTATAGAACTTTTGACCAAACAATAAGGCAGCAGGGAATACAGCGCCTTCCTGAGGACCCTTGAGTAAAACTTAATGCCTTTGGCTTTCTTCTGATCGCGGGCTGGGCAAATATCTGTTTGGGTTCTTAAAGATTTAATCACGTCAAAATCAGGACCGTGTCGAAAATCAATTGGGTAGACATTAAGTTTCCTCGACCTCCAATAACTACCAAACCACCCTTCCATACAATAGAAATTAGTTATGTCTATGTTGGCATAAAAGTCTTTATAAAGATAATTCGCGAGGTCTACATCTTGTGGCCTAGCCACAAAAACCAAATCAGTTCCCGCCATGAATTGAGGTTCTTCAATCATATTTTCCCGACCAAAAGGGTTGAACCCGTGAAAGATACAGCTTTTAGGTATCTCAAAGTCAAACTGCTCGTAAGCACCAAAGATCTGGCTAATCGAAAACTCCTTGTGAAATAAAACATCGGGCCTAGTCACGATAACCCAGTCATACTCTACACCTTCCGACCTCTCGTATTCTCTCCTCAGTGTAGAGCCTTGATACAAACTATAGGCCATATTTAAGCAGCCTTTGATGGATCTATCAAACTTTCCAATTTTCTCCCGAATGATGACTTCATCACACTCCAATTGAGGCTCTATTTTGATTTTCTTTGGCTGATAAATACTTCGAGCCAACTCTAGGTCACTTTCCAACAACCTGCGATCTGTTAGACACTCGCCATTAGGGTTTCTGTAATTAACCGTCGAGTGATCTAGCTCATCCCATGTGTGAATAAAAATATCAACTCTGTGTCCTGCTACCTGATTGGCTTCTACAACATTTTGAAGAAAAGACGAACTGGTTTGCTCAAAGGTCCGTAGGTGGCCAAAAAATTGTATAGCTATATTCATAACGAGCGTATTTTTTTTCTGATTAATTTTGAGGGTATAATCCCAGCGACGACTTGTAATAGTAATTTCTTCGCCAACCCCTGTTTTTTATTTCGTACGGCTTTTCCTTCACCACGTCCATCACGAAGAAACTGAAAGTCTCTTAAAAAAAGGTAGTCTACTGGCACTCGAGTTGCCGTATCCCATGAAACATCAGATTTATAAAAATAAATCATGTCGCCTTCACACACATAGTTAGGATGCGCGATATTCATTCTGCTAAAAATCCCATTGCCACACAAAACAACATTGTCAGCTGTTATACCATTAAGAATAAGCTGCTCTTCCTCGAAAGTGTCGATAAATTCTTTGATCCGCAAAAGATTGTTAAATAAAACATCAGGTCGGGTTTCGATTATCCAATCGTATTGTATTCCTTTATCTTCTTCATAGCGTTCTCTCAATCTACTGACTTTGCCTCGCGAAATTTTCGAGCCATGGGCATCGATAGAAGGTGAAATTTCAATATTTTTTAAACTGGTATAGCACCCTTTCAAAACCTCAATATCTAACTGAGTGAGGCGCTGCCCCCTCAGGCCTTCATTATCACTGTGCCAAGTAGATGTACGAGCCTCAAGCTCATCCCAAGTATGCATGAATACATCGATGTCACAGTCGGCATCGCTGGCATTAGCGCCTACAATGTTCTCATTAAAATTCTCACATGTCCTTTTGTAAGTTCTTAAATGTCCAAAAAGTTGGATAGCAATTCTCATATTCAGCTAGTCAAGCAGGCAAATGAGATGGGTTAGCCTCAAACCAAGCAGGAAAGGCATCAACTATCTCGGAGATCTCAGAGGAAGCCAATATGCCCTTATAACCGTTTGTTTTGCCATCATTAGAAAAATGAGACTGACTAAGTAACGACTTCTTATAGGCCTCCGATTTAGGATCATCAGTGAGCGGCAATTTTTTCTGTTTGAGCTCATCCAGCTTTTGTTTTATAAATGCAGCTTCTTGACAATTTAATGACTTATTTATCACATTCGCTATTTTTTTAATCTCACCAATGGGATCACTTATGTAGGTCTCATATTCCATTTCATAATCCGAATAATACATAGTAGAAGCATAGCAATGAATCCTCTCTTCCGCTAATTCCTTGGCGCTTCTCTTGTCTCCCCTCCTTCTTCCTGAGGCCACGGTATCTAGTAAATTTCGTTTAGTCGTGATTAGGTAATGGGACTGAGAATGTAAATTCTTGTTATATTTATGATATTTAATGATATTATGGTTTTTCAGTGAGCCCACAGTGAACCAGTCCTCATAAAAACCATAGTATTGGACTCCCTTCAATTCCAAGATGTAACGGAGCATATTGAAGAGCATCGTTGAACCCGATTGTGGCATACCACCCACGTTTATATTGGTAGAATTCTGAGGAAGAACTAGATTATCTCTATCGATCAAGGTAGCCTCATCCTCAATTTCTATTATGGGACTAGCCTCCTCAACATTAATAAGCTTGTCCACTTCTCTGCTTGAGGAGCTTAGCCCATTTTTCTCTATTGAAATACTGCTCTCGTAAGCTCTGACGATCTGATCTCCGTCGATCCTGCAGCATGTGCAAAATCTTTTGAGTAATGACCTCTTGAATTTATAAATTTTATCCATTTTATATCATCACAAATAAGCAACCAACGACTTAATCTGCCCGTCTTCCCATTCGATGAGATCAACCCCTTCAAGTTGACCCCCTCCAATTTCAATATCGAAATCGATGATGGTCGTCGCGGCTGCATCATCCACTAAGATTCGCTTGGCTGAGAAAGGAATATAAGCATCGGTTCCGTCAAAAATACCTTTCACGTAGTTCAGAAGTTCTGCTCTAGGCTCAAACTTGCCCGCGGGGTCCTTGAGGTAGGCATCCTCAGAGAACAAGATTTCGAGCTTGGTTAGATCTTTTTTTGAGAACGCTTGCATGTAGGCCAGTGTCATCTCCTTGAGCTCAGCTTGCGGATCCTTTGCGTTTTGCTGGTAAGCTTTGGTTGCTCTAAAGTCAAACAAGTCATTTGGCGTGCCCAGGCCATGCATTCCTCCAAGCCCCGAAGCGATACGGAATGGCAGAATGGTTGCGCCTTTGTTAATCAAGTAATTATAGGCTGGAGCGACATAGAATTCACCATTCACGCGGAAATCATCTTCAATCATCTCCTTAGCTGCAGTAACGAAGTCTGAGCCCTTTTTAAAGTTATAGATTCCAACCGTCGCTTCGTCACTGACAACTTGCTTCTCCACTACCTCGACCATCCTACCGGTATCATCAAAACGACAGTACGACCATTTGGGGTCATTATCTTCGAAGGACATAATAAGACCAGTGCAGTCATTTTGATCCTGAAACTTTAGATATTCATCAATGTCAACTTCTACATATTGATCGCTATTAGCTATCATCAGCTCATCATCATTATTAATAAATTTCTCTGTCAGCAGCACCGTACAAGCAGCACCTTCAGTCACTTCTTCCACTGTCGTAACGGTGCAATTAGGAGCGATCTCTTTGAGCTTTATTTCAATATCTGGATACACCCGTAGATGTTCAGCCTGACAAATAAAATGGAAGCGGTGCTCACGCTGAGGGCGCACATTCTCCACGACCCACTCGATCATGGGCATGCCGCCTACTGGAATCAGGGGCTTAGGATCGGAATAACCAGCTTCGGCAAACCTAGATCCTCTACCTGCCATTGGAATCACAATATTAATCATTGCTGTATAACGTATTAATTTAGTTTGAAAGATACTTATCTCCCTTTACGGAGGCTGTTTTAATCACAAAAGTTATTGTATCTTCTAAGGCTTCAAATGAAGTCGCAACTCCAGGTTCCATCAAAATCATTTCACCTGCCCCAATAATTCTGTCGCACATAATCACCTTACCGGTTGCAATAACGGTAATCTCTGTGGCGACTTTGTGATAGTGCTCATCTTCTTTATCTCCTTTTTTATAAGACTTCATGCCAGCTTCGAAGTTCTTCGTTTTCAATACCGCTGGATAAAAATCTCCCACAAACCATCCATTAATCATACCATTAACATGGGCCGTTCTAGTTACAGGTCTAATGAGTTGTTCGGTAAAATCATCACTTTCAATTTTGGCGATAGCTTTTGATACGTTTTCTTGATTTGTATCCTCAACCGTACCTATTTCTAACACATACCCACCGGAATGTAACGCCGCAGTAATTCCGATAATATTGTCTTCACATATTAACACTTCTGTTGGTTTCACCCCTAACCTCTTAATAGCGTCTACATACATATCGGGCGCAGGCTTACCATGTTCAACATCATCATTGGATATTAAAAACTCCATGTACTTCAAAATCCCGGATTTTCCTAACATCATCTCGACTGATGATCTGATTGAGTTAGAGCAACAAGCTATTGTGATACCTTCAGATTTCAAAAATCCCATCAGCTCTATGATAGCTGGATTAGGCTTGCAGCTTGCTTCAATCACTTTGTGTGTGAACTCTTGTTTTAAATTATTGATCTCTTCATGCTCTGGAGGAGACAAATCTCTAGTTTGAGGATGTTTTTTTAATTTATCTTTTGTTGGAAGACCGTCATAAATGCTCAAATGGTCATGCCTTGATATTGGCGCCAAACCCTTCGCCGCTAGTGCTTGATTGAGCGCTTGGTAATGCCAGTCCTTGGCCTCCACTAAGACCCCATCCATGTCGAATAATACTGCCTTTATTTTCATCGTGTGTTTTTGTAATGTAAGTTGATCTTATTTGCTAAAATACTCAGCCGCTTCTTCGGGTTTATCAGTGCATATCAGCAGTCTCCTAGAGCTGAAAAATTTATTGTTCTTTAAATCGCTCCACTGTTTTTCATAAGGTCGTCCATGCAGTTCACTGGAGACGACACATACTTTGAGATTCTCATCTATCAGTTTTTCTATCATCGAATTGTCATACCAAATAGAATAAAAACTGTCTAACCAAACTCCTGATGATCTTTCCAAAAGAAAAAGCGTTTTATTAACATCACTAAGGGGAGCGTATACTTTCATCTGCATGTCAGTTTGCTTCACCATTTCAGGTATAGACATATCGAAATTGAAATAACTCGTATGATTATACTGCCTGAGAAGTTGCCCAATACTTACAGCGAGACCATCAGCTTTAATATTCAGCGCTATAGGCAGATTACGCCCATCCATAATTTGCAATAGCTCCTCAAAAGTCACCTCTCCACCGGTTGCCATATCATGAGATATCACAACTTCTCCTCCGCTATCCCTGAGGTCTGTCTCGCAGCCATAGCCCAAATCGAAAGAACGCGAAAACGCGACTTCTTTATTTTGCTCCTCTGGGCAAAGCCAATAGCCTCTGTGCGATAGAATTTCCACGATAGTCTTAGATTATTTCCATTCGATGATAGGTTGTAAAAATGAGAAAGTTTCGCACATTTTGGGACCAAAAAAGGAATCATGAAATGGACAGGTCACAGCGATTTCTTAGGCATACTTTAGGGAAGTTACTTATGGAAGCCTAAACTGTTGAGATGGGTTGATTTTGGTGTTGGTTGAGGACTGCGTCCTTCGCTTCGTACAGGCCGTCCTCCCGCAGAGCGGCAAGACCAGAGTGAAGCGACGAACGCAGTGGAGGGAATTCATCATGCGGCGTCGGATAGATTGGCTCAATCCCCATGATTCGCATCAGTCGCCTGACGCGATCACACCCCAACCTGCAACCAAGTAACTGTAACTCATCAAGCATACGACGACTGCAATAAGTTGGCTCCTCCAGATAGATGCGGTCGATTGCTTGCATTCTGTCACTTGACTGGCATGAACCTGATAGCGTTTCGAGATCTCATGGATCGGTTGCCGCTCACGCAGCGCCTCCAGCGCTACTTTGCTTTTGAAATCTGCGGTGTTCCGAGGCAACGGCATCCCACCATTTACGTCTCTTTTTCATTGCTTGCTTTACTTTATTTAGTAGCTGCAACCTGTCTAACTTTACCAAACTGGCTCAAATTTACATAGTTCACGCATTTGAAAAGATTTTCAAATGAATATGAAAAGCAATAG
>Ga0114998_10004147_pt1 | contig 10631 bp, 6 predicted proteins | sample ArcticOcean_MG_C_5_FD_87044 | JGI IMG/M metagenome (GOLD analysis project Ga0114998, IMG submission 87044) | Marine microbial communities from western Arctic Ocean - ArcticOcean_MG_CB4_138 | ecosystem: Environmental > Aquatic > Marine > Oceanic | place: Arctic Ocean: Canada Basin | collected...
CGGTTCTTTCCATCTGGTTGACCAGTGGGGTATTCCTGCTGTTGGCCGCAATCATTGGGCTGAGTAACGCGCCTGAAACGGTCTCTTTTAATGGAATGTTTGTGGAAGATAACTTTGCCCGCTTTGCCAAGGTTGTTATTTTGCTGTCTGCGGCCATTGTGCTAGTAATGGGTCAAGACTACGCTTCCAAACGTGATATGTTAAAGTTTGAGTATCCTTTGTTGGTCGCTTTGTCGGTGGTTGGCATGATGGTTATGGTTTCAGCGGGCAGTCTTTTAACCCTCTATATGGGTCTTGAATTGCAATCTTTGGCGCTCTACGTGATTGCGGCTTTCCGTCGTGACAGTGCCAGATCCACTGAGGCGGGCCTGAAGTATTTCGTGCTAGGGGCATTGTCCTCTGGTCTGCTGCTTTATGGCTCATCATTGGTGTATGGCTTTGCAGGCACCGTGGAATTTGCGGGCATTATGCAGGCTACCCAGGGCGATGGCCTGTCCATCGGGCTGCTTCTAGGGCTTGTATTTGTTATCTCTGGTATGGCATTTAAGGTATCGGCCGCACCGTTTCACATGTGGGCGCCTGACGTTTATGAAGGAGCGCCAACTTCTGTGACCGCTTTTTTCGCAACCGCGCCGAAGATGGCGGCCATGGGCCTATTTGCCCGAGTGGTGCACGATGCATTTGGCGGTGTGATTGGCGACTGGCAGCAGGTTATAGCTGTTTTGTCGTTGATTTCAATGTTTTTGGGCGCTGTGGCGGCGATTGGCCAACGCGACATCAAACGATTGATGGCATACTCTTCGATTGCGCATATGGGTTTTGCCCTTATGGGTTTGGCATCAGGCACCACTTTTGGTGTGCAGGCGATGCTTATCTATATGGCAATCTATGTTACCATGAATATTGGTATGTTTGCCTTCATCCTCTCCATGGAACGTGAAGGCCAACCTGTCAGCGATATAGCAGCATTGAACATGTATTCTAAGCAAGAGCCGCTAAAGGCGCTATGTGTTGGCGCTTTAATGTTCTCAATGGCGGGTGTCCCGCCGTTTGTAGGGTTTTTTGGGAAATTTTACGTGCTACGTGCTGCTTATGACGCTAATATGGCTTGGCTTGCTGTTGCGGGCGTTGTGGCTTCGGTTATTGGAGCGTTTTACTATATTCGCATCGTGTACTTTATGTACTTCGGTGAGGCGAGTGAACCTCTGGACGCCAACCTTCCGCGCAGATTGCACATTATCTTGGTTGTTTCGGCCGCTTTGATGATTGCAGGCACTTTCTTCAGCTTGTTTGGTATTGAGACATTGGCGCAAATTGCTGCGGCATCTCTTGCAAATTAATCTGCCAAATTCCGTGACCGCCACTATTGTTGATCAGGTTAATTCCACAATGGACTTGGCCCGTTCTTATGATGGCGCCAAAGGTTATCCTCACTGGATTATGGCACGTTCTCAAACCCAGGCACGAGGCCGTCACGGTCGATCGTGGCTCAGCTCCGACGGAGCCTTTGCAGCCAGTTTGGTGATGCAACCTAATTGTTCGTTTGCCATCGCGGCACAACGTTCATTTGTGGCTTCCTGTGCGCTTCGCCGCGCACTTTCAACCTATGTAGATGCAAGCTCTTTGACGCAGAAATGGCCAAATGATGTATTGCTCAATGGAGGCAAAGTAGCTGGTATTTTGTTAGAATCCTCTGGCTCGGGTTTCAGTGTCGACAGGCTGACGATCGGGATTGGTGTTAATCTGGGCCATGCGCCCGCGGATGTGCCAGATGCCAGCTTTGCCCCTGTGGGCTTGGCTGATGCTATTCACCAAACTGTCCCCGCTGAAGCGTTCCTTGAGGTTTTAGCCGCAGAGTTTGCAGACGTGGAGCATAAGCTTTCTACGGCTGGGTTTGGGGGGATTCGCGCAGAATGGACAGACCATGCAGCTCGCTTGGGTGAAGTTATCACCGCTCGCACAAGCAAAGAAGTGCATACTGGGAGCTTTGAAGGCCTAGATGAGACTGGGAACCTGATACTGTTGACGCCAGGGGGTAAGAGAGTCATACCCGCTGCTGATGTTTACTTTTAGGGCTTAAAGCGATGCTGCTCGCAATAGATTGCGGAAACACAAATACAGTTTTTTCCATATGGGACGGGAATCAATTCATTTCAAATTGGAGGATTGCAACTTCCCATAAGCGTACGGCTGATCAATATTACGTTTGGTTGAAAACGCTTATGTCGCTCGACGGTATAGAATATGAGATTGACGAGATGGTCATTTCATCAACTGTGCCGCGGGTGGTGTTTAATCTTAGGGTCTTAGCCGATAAGTATTTTGGCACTCGACCCTTGGTGGTTGGGCGGTCTGATTGTCGCCTGCCTATTTCGGTGCGTGTCGATGCGGGCGCTGCTGTTGGACCAGATCGCTTGGTTAATACTGTGGCAGGGTTTGATCTGTGCGGCGGTGATCTTATTATTGTGGACTTTGGTACCGCAACCACATTTGACGTGGTTGATAGTGATGGTGCCTATATTGGTGGCTGCATTGCGCCTGGTGTAAATTTGAGTTTGGAGGCCTTGCACCAAGCGGCGGCGGCCCTGCCACATGTCGACATCACTATACCACAAAGTGTGATTGGTAAAAATACTGTGGCCTGTATGCAATCGGGTATATTCTGGGGCTATGTGGGGCTTGTCCGCGAGATCTGTGACCGCATAAAATCCGAACATGCCCGTCCTATGAAAGTTATATCAACGGGTGGCCTCGCCCCACTGTTTCAACAATCAGTACCTCTGTTTGATACGTTCGAAGATGAGCTAACAATGCACGGTTTGACCGTGATCCACAAATTTAACAAGGATATTTGATGAGCCAAAATCGTTTGATGTACCTCCCCCTCGGTGGTGCTGGTGAAGTGGGAATGAACTGTTATGTCTATGGCTACGGGCCTCGAGATAAAGAGCGATTGATAGTCGTTGACTTGGGAGTCACATTTCCAGATATGGATGGATCCCCAGGTGTAGATTTGATTATCCCTGATGTTGCATGGCTCGAAGCACGCAAAGAGCGAATTGATGGGGTGTTTATCACCCATGCCCATGAAGACCATGTTGGTGCTGTTGGTCATACCTTTAAAAAGCTAGGTGCTCCAATATATGCGCGGGCCTTTACGGCAAATATAGCGCGACGCAAGCTTGAAGAGCATGGTGTGGCTGGAAATGCAGTTACTGTGATGGGCGCTTGGCCTGATCAAGTTACGCTTGGACCTTTCAAAGTTGGATTTTTGCCAATAAGCCACTCAATTCCTGAAAGCTCAGGTTTAGTCATAGACACGCCTGACGGTCGCATCGTCCACACGGGTGATTTCAAACTCGACAAAATTCCACTTGTAGGTGAGGGTTGGGATCCGGTCATGTGGGGTGAAATTGCCAAACCAGGCGTTAAAGCTTTGGTTTGTGACAGTACAAATGTGTTTTCACTGTCTCCTGGCCGATCTGAATCTACCTTGGCTGACAGCATCACCAAATTGGTATCCTCAGCTAATCAATTAGTGATTGCGACTACGTTTGCTAGCAACGTAGCGCGAGTTAAAACTTTGGCTGAAGCTGGTCGCAGAGCAGGGCGTTCAATTTGTTTGATGGGTCGTGCCATGAATAAAATGGTAGAAGCCTCACTTGAGACAGGTGTGTTGTCTGATTTTCCACCAGTTGTCAGTCCTGAAGAAGCTCTGGATGTTCCGCGAGCCAACCTGATGTTCTTGGTTACTGGCAGCCAAGGAGAGCGCCGTGCTGCCTCTGCTCAATTGGCCAATGGTAAATATCGTGGGCATAAATTGAAGGAAGGTGACCTATTTCTATTTTCCTCTAAAACCATTCCAGGAAATGAACGTGGTGTTATTAAAATCATCAACCAACTCTCTGAAATTGGGGTGGATGTTGTGGATGACGACAGTGGTGCATATCATGTATCGGGCCATGCCAACCGCCCAGACCTTGAGGTGATGCATGCTTTGATGCAGCCACAAATTCTGATCCCAATGCATGGTGAGCATCGCCATTTGCGCGCCCACGCTAATTTGGGAAAAGCTAAGGGCTTGGCCTCGGTAGTGGCTGTAAATGGGATGGTGATCAATCTCTCTGGAAATGCGCCTAAGGTGGAGGAGTTTGTTGAAACGGGTAGGACCTATATTGATGGATCTGTGCAGATTGGAGCTTTGGATGGAGTTGTGCGCGATCGTATCCGTATGGCGCTGAACGGGCATATAATGGTCAGTGTGATTTTGGACGATGATGGACCATTAGGAGAGCCTTGGTGTGAAATTAAAGGCCTGCCGGAGATAGGTAATAGCCGCGCTGGTTTGACAGAAATTTTAGAAGAAGATCTGAACCAATTCATGATGCGTGCAGGTCGTAAAACATTGAACGATGATAAGAAACTGGAAGATGAGCTGCGGCGTGTTGCACGTCATTCGGCACATTCTGAGATTGGTAAAAAACCAGAAGTAACTGTGGTTATCAGCCGTCTGTCATAACTTTAAAAAATTATACAGACTGATTAAGATACCTCTCTAAAAATCTTCACCCCCGACTACTCGAGCAGTCGGGGGCGCTGTATGGGCTGAAACCATGCAGTTTAAGTACTAGCCTATCCATTTGATAATAAAGTATCATTAGTGCTTTGGGGTTTGCCAATAAACTCCGTAAAAAGCCCTGCCTATTCATTAAGAATGCGCAGATATCAAATCTTACAGTTACGGTAATTAAATCTCATTTGTGTCCTCGACGTTTGTGTGCCCATGCCCCAGATCAACGGCTAAATCTTTTATAGTTACAATAGGGTCTGGCATCTCATCACCCTCTATGCTGTTGTTCTCAAAGATTAGTGTTTTGCCTTCGGATATCAAACGTTCTGTAAAACTCTGCACAATAAAATTTGGCATATCTTCATCTAGAACGGCGTGTCTACGATTGTTGCGGTTATTATTTTCTTTACCACGTCCTCTACCGTCACGCTGATTTGCTGATGGCTCGCGCTCTTGAACTTTAGTCTTTGGCTGTCCATCAATGACAGAGCCAACTGGTATAAGTGTTGAAACTTTTACAGGCTCTGCTATCATTTCAGAAGATTTTTGTGACTTTTGTTCCACCTCTGGTTTCTTGTTTCGCCCACCGCGGGTACGCTTAACAATTGGTTTTTCTACTTCTTCAGCTGATGGCGTAGTTTTAGTTGCCATAGCATGTTCCATTCGTGGAACTTCTATTTTCACCAAACGTTCAATGTCTGCAAAATTTTTGTCGTCACGTGGTGTGCAAATCATCATTGCTGTGCCAAGTTTGCCCGCGCGGCCTGTGCGGCCGATGCGATGAACATAATCCTCAGCATGGCTGGGCACATCGTAGTTGAACACATGGCTCACATTGGGCACATCCAAACCACGCGCCGCTACATCAGAAGCTACCAAGAACCGGAGAGCGCCAGAACGGAAGTTATCTAATGTTTCCATGCGCTTTGACTGCTCTAGATCTCCGTGAATTGGAGCGGCATCAAGGCCATATTTTTGCATTGACTTAGCTACCACATCTACATCCATCTTGCGATTGCAGAAGATGATTGCATTGGTGCATTTTTTGGCTTCACTCTCTATTATTCCACGCAACAATGCACGTTTTTCGGTACCTTCGCGGTCCTTTCGGCTAGCTTTGAACATCACCACAGATTGTGTGATGGTCTCAGAAGTAGAAGCGGCGCGTGCGACTTCAACCTTTGCTGGAGAGGAGAGAAAAGTATTTGTTATGCGTTCAATTTCTGGCGCCATTGTAGCACTGAAAAACAACGTCTGGCGTGTAAAGGGCGTTAGGCTAAAAATTCGTTCAATGTCTGGAATGAAGCCCATATCAAGCATTCTGTCGGCCTCATCTACCACCATGATCTGAACACCTGTCAGAAGAAGCTTGCCTCGTTCAAAATGGTCCAACAGGCGGCCCGGTGTGGCAATCAAAACGTCAACGCCACGATCAATTAGTTTATCTTGTTCTTTAAAACTCACACCACCGATTAACAGTGCTTTTGTCAGCTTACTGTATTTTGTATAGGTGTCGAAATTCTCGGCAACTTGGGCTGCGAGTTCTCGTGTCGGACAAAGCACCAAGCTGCGTGGCATGCGAGCGCGGGCTCGTCCGCGGTCCAACAGTGTTATCATTGGTAATGTGAAGCTTGCAGTTTTCCCCGTTCCAGTTTGGGCTATCCCCAAAACATCTTTACCTTCGAGGGTGGGAGGGATGGCTCCAGCCTGAATTGGGGTGGGTGTTTCATAGCCGGCGTCGGCAATGGCTTTTAGGACTTTGGTATCCAGATTTAGGTCAGTAAATTTTATCATGTATGTCCAATGAGATTAGCCGTTACATTTTTTTAGCGGCAAGTGTTGGACGCATGTCAACCGCGCCCATCGGTCTGTTGGTCAGGTACCAACGAGATCGGTATAAGAGGTAATGATCTTTAGGTCAAACCCGCATGGCAGCAATCGATTTCTAGGCCTGTGTGGCCAGGGCATTGCGCTGAGATTTCGAACATCGCTATGTTTAAATCATCATTTCTTTTGTAGCATTTAGAGTTACGTCAGGGTAGTCGCGTACAACTCGGTCGATATCCCATTGCAGCCGAGTCAAAAAGACCATGTCACCGTCATTGTCGATTGCCATGTGTTGTTTGTTACTTTGAGCAAAGGCGTCCATTTCATACTGATTACCAGATACCCAGCGGGCAGAGGTGAACTGGCTTTGCTCCATATGTACCGGTAGGCCATATTCTAGTTCAATTCTACTAGCCAAAACTTCAAATTGCAATGCACCTACAACGCCCACAATAAAGCCTGAGCCAATCATAGGTTTAAAAACTTTGGCCGCGCCTTCCTCTGAAAATTGCATCAAGGCCTTTTCGAGATGTTTGGCTTTGAGAGGGTCTCCTGCACGTACCGTTTGCAGTAACTCAGGCGCAAAACTCGGGATCCCCGTCACACGAAGTACTTCCCCTTCCGTTAGTGTGTCACCAATGCGCAGCTGCCCATGATTTGGGATACCAATTATATCACCGGCCCAGGCTTCCTCAGCAAGTTCACGGTCTGCTGCCAAAAATAACACGGGATTTGTAACTGACATTTGTTTTTTGCTGCGGACATGGGTTAATTTCATGCCACGTTTAAAATGGCCTGAGGCAATCCGTAAAAAGGCAACGCGATCTCTGTGCTTGGGATCCATGTTAGCCTGTACCTTGAATACAAAACCAGCAACTTTAATTTCTTCTGGCGCAATATAACGTGGCTCTGCTTTTTGTGGTTGGGGTTCGGGGCCAAAATCAGCAATTCCTTGCATCAACTCTTGTACGCCAAAGGAGTTGATAGCAGAGCCAAACCAAATTGGTGTCATTGTTCCGTCGAGTAGGGCTTGCTGGTTGAGCTTTGGTAGCAATTCAAGAGCTATCTCAATTTCTTCTAAAAATATTGACAACAAATCTGCAGGCACATGCTGTGATAGGGCGGGGTCATCCAAACCTTTTATTTTTATAGATTCAGAAATTTTATTGCGGTCTGCGCTGTCCATCAATTCAAGCCGGTCACGCAGTATATCATAGGTACCAATAAAATCGCGGCCCCGACCAATGGGCCAGCTAGCTGGGCTTACATCAATAGCTAAGCTTTCTTGAATTTCATCAATAATATCAAATGTATCGCGACTTTCTCTGTCCATTTTATTACAAAATGTCAGAATAGGCAGGTCCCGCATCCGGCATACTTCATAGAGTTTTTGTGTTTGGCTTTCAACTCCCTTGGCTCCATCAATGACCATAACAGCTGCATCTACCGCAGTGAGGGTACGATATGTGTCTTCTGAGAAGTCAGAGTGACCGGGTGTGTCTACGAGGTTAAACCGATAATCTTTAAAGTCAAAAGACATCGCTGATGCCGACACAGATATACCACGCTCTTGCTCCATTTTCATGAAGTCCGATCGGGTTCGTCGCGCTTCGCCTTTGGCCCGCACCTGGCCTGCCATTTGGATCGCGCCGCCATAGAGAAGAAATTTTTCTGTTAACGTAGTTTTGCCTGCGTCGGGGTGACTTATGATGGCAAAAGTACGCCGACGAGCAATTTCGGACGGAAGTGTTGATCGGTTTTCTAACATGTGGGGCGTATAGGTTGGGATGAAGCTATTAGCAAGAAACCTAACCAGGAATTTTAGTGAGGAAATTTCCACTTAAAACTGATATGAGGTTAAAGGCTCACGTTCAATTAATGCGCGGCGAGTGGACTTGGACTGAGCGATTAAACAGCGCTCATGCTCTGGTTGAATTAGCGAACATTAGGCTAAGTTAGTGCAACATAATTACGAAAGTAAGAGTCAAGCCCTCGCCAACCCAATTGATAGTTTGGAATCTTATAAAATTTGAATAACTTCACTAGTTTGCCATATTTATAAACCATTTGCATTGCGTTCTGTTGCTAATAGGCCATATGTATTCGGAATGTTTGACAATGTATTTTTATACCAAAGTATTAAAGCATTATCAAAAGACGTCAGTTTGTAAATTTATGATTTATATAGAGATATATCTATATTGTATGGGTTAATATATTTTTATGTCTAACTGTTTTCACCCGGATGTTGCTGACCGTTTGATTTTAGTAGTAGCTATAAATGAAGTGGAAGGGTTTATAGAAAATGGATATGGGGATTTCTGGTAAAAAAGCCGTTATTTGTGCATCTTCAAAGGGGTTGGGGCGCGGTTGTGCTGAAGCTTTGGCCGCTGAAGGTGTTAATTTGGTTATCAATGGGCGTAATCCGGAGGTGCTTGAAGTTACTGCAGAGGAAATTCGTGCAGCGTATGGCGTAGATGTCAGAACAGTGGCTTGTGATGTCACTACACCCGAGGGTCAGTCGCTAATTCTCGAAAGAACTGGCCAAGTGGATATTTTAGTTACCAATGCTGGTGGACCGCCTCCTGGCAATTGGTCTGATTGGGATAGGGATGATTTTATTACTGCCCTAGATGCTAATATGTTAACCCCAATTGCGTTAATGAAAGCCTGTTTACCGGGCATGATGTCAATCGGCTGGGGCAGGGTTGTGAATATAACCAGCCAATCTGTAAAAGCTCCAATCGCAGTTTTGGGTCTTTCCAATGCTGCGCGTACAGGCCTAACAGGCTACGTTGCTGGTACGGCTCGTCAAGTAGCATACAAGGGCGTGACAATTAACAATTTACTGCCCGGAATTCATGCAACGGATAGGGCAGTTTCTTTGGATAATGGAGTTATGCAGGAACAGGGCATCTCTATGGAGCAGGCTCAAAAGCAACGACAATCTTTTATCCCTGCGGGGCGTTACGGCACTGCTGAGGAGTTTGGGGCCGCTTGTGCTTTTTTATGTTCACAGCACGCGGGCTATATCGTTGGGCAGAACATTTTACTAGATGGTGGTGGTACCAACTCTACAATTTAGCAGAGCAGTTTTTTCAGAGTCTAGCCCTAGGAAGCAGATGCCGTTGATGCGAACTGTTGCTAATTGCTCTTGTTGGATTTAGATACACTAGAGTTTTTTTGTAAGTTAGGCGCGTTCTTTTGTCGAAACCAAGACTTGAAATTCGAAATGTGTCGCGTCAGTTTGATGTGAGTATGGCAGCAGATAATGTTTCTTTAAGCTTACAGTCTGGGCAGGTGACCTGTTTGTTGGGACCATCTGGGTGTGGGAAATCAACCACGCTGCGGATCGTGGCTGGCGTAGAGCGTCAAGATAGCGGCGAGATCTATGTTGACGGTGGACTAGTCTGCGATGGAACCCGCAGTTTGCCGCCTGAGGACCGCAATATTGGAATGATGTTTCAAGATTTTGCACTATTTCCACATTTATCAGTTTTAGAAAATGTGGCTTTTGGTTTGAGTGGCGCCAAATCAGCGCGCAAAATCCGTGCGCAGGAGATGCTTGGGCGGGTTGATCTAGCCGGATACAGCGCAAAAATGCCCCATGAATTATCTGGTGGAGAGCAACAGCGGGTGGCTTTAGCGCGCGCAGTAGCCCCACGCCCAAAAATTATGCTGTTGGATGAACCTTTTTCAGGGCTTGATGACCGCCTACGTGATGGCGTCCGAGATGAAACTCTCCGTGTTCTGCGCGAGGATGGTGCTGCGGTTCTGATGGTGACGCATGACCCTTCAGAAGCTATGAAAATGGCGGATGAGATTGCGTTGATGCGCTGCGGCAGGATTGTACAAAAAGGAGCCCCCTATACAATTTACAATTCACCAACTGATCGAGACGCAGCAGCATTTTTTAGTGATATTAATGTTATGACTTGCAAAGTTAAAAGTTCATTGGCGCAAACCCCCTTTGGTAAGTTTTTTGCACCTGGGCATCCAGATGGAACGATCCTAGATATAGTTATCCGCCCGCAACATATCCGCATTGATTTTGACCGAGCCGGCCAAGGCCCAACTCCCAGCGACGCGATGGGCCAAGCGGCAAGTGCCAATGTGCATCGTGCACGGTTTTTAGGGCAAAATTCTCTGGTAGATTTTAAACTGAGGGATGGGCCGTTTCTTACAGCATCGATTCCATCCGTATTTCTGCCAAAGGCAGGCACGCCATTTTGGC
>Ga0114998_10004160_pt1 | contig 10614 bp, 13 predicted proteins | sample ArcticOcean_MG_C_5_FD_87044 | JGI IMG/M metagenome (GOLD analysis project Ga0114998, IMG submission 87044) | Marine microbial communities from western Arctic Ocean - ArcticOcean_MG_CB4_138 | ecosystem: Environmental > Aquatic > Marine > Oceanic | place: Arctic Ocean: Canada Basin | collected...
AAACATGGCGAACCTGACCTGCCCCTTCTTTGCGGGGTGATCGGTCGCAGAAGGACCCTTCTCTGTAAGGGCCGTAGCGGCAGTTAGCTGACCTCGTAGATACTGTTAGGCCTTCTGTGTTAACGACCTGATGATCTCGTCTTAAGGCCGGTGAGAGCCGCAAAAGCCTACTCTGTGTTTGTGATGGGAGAGACGGTCGTTGACCAAACAGCCGACCTAAGCCATGCTTTGAACGTGTCGAGACACCTCGATGCGATAATAACCTGACGCCAGATCAGCCAATAATGCCGCGTGTAGGACGTTGTCCCTGACACCGCAGCTGTGTTTGCCACAGACACGCACATGCGCATCCAACGCCCGCGCCACCCTCGCACCTGAGATGCCTTGTATCGGCCAATAAACACATGTTCTTGCGGCAACAATCATCATTGACGGCCACCTTGCAGAACTTGCGTGATGCGCCGAACGTGTTTGACACAAAAGCCAACGACCAGCGCCCGCTAGGGCGCAAAGCCACCGGCATCGGTGTTCGTGATCCACGCGCACGCTTGCGACCTCTTCGCCGTCTGACGCCCAGCTTTTCCTCGGTGTGGATCCTACAGTTTCTTGGGAAACATGATCATGCCTTTGGGTTGCAACAGCACGCCGATCCTGAGGTGGCCGAACCGACGCCGCACAGCGGCAATCGCCTTCATCTGTTTGCGAACTTCTGGATTGTCCGGCGGTTTGTCGCGCCGGACGGCCTTGGGATCGACACAAACAAACCTGCACGCCCGGCGTTGCGAGATGTCGTGATCCCGCATCGCCGTGCGTGCTGCGGCCTGTGGCGCATTCGGTGTCGTCAGGTCTTTCCCAGCAGATCCTTCAGGACAACATTATCCAACATGGTGTCTGCCAAGAGAGGCGTCAGTTTTGCGGTCTCATCTTCCAGCGATTTGCGGCGGTGGGTGTCGGACACGTTCATGCCACCGTATTTGGCTTTGAACTTGTAGAACAACGCGGGGTGCAGGCCATGTGTGCGACACACCTCAGCCGTCGGCATTCCAGTTTCCTGTTCTTTGATCATCCCGATTATTTGGGCTTTGGTAAAGCGCCTGTGTCGCATTTGTTTGCGCCTTCGAAGGTTGAGCAACTCTATATAAGACGTCTGCGTAATGGCGTTTTTGTGTTTCAGGACTTGATCAGACGTGTTTTCCAATCCGCTGCGATTTCAGCGGACTGATTGGCGTTGTTGATTTGCGTTATGCGATTGCTGGGGTTTATCTGTTTAAGAGGATCTTGTTTGCGGCCTTGAGTAGGTTTTGCGAGATGGCGGCCATGACCATCTGCGCGTGGGTTTTGGCGACCCCGAAGTATTGCGTTCGATACAATCCAAATAGCCTGAAATCGAACCGCACTCGCAGGCCTTGCTCCAACTTAGGATCAGAAAGATTATGCCACTGCCCAATCAAAAGGCACTTGAACAAGGTAATCTGCTTGTAACTCTGGGGCCCGAGACCTGACCGTGCCCAACCGTTCTTCAGCAACACTGAAATCGCAGACCAGTCCATAAGCGCATCAACTTTGCACAAGACATTTTCATCCCCATCCGACGCGCGCTCTCGTAGCTGAAAATATCCATAAAGCGCCCAATGTGATCTGCTAAAAGATACAAAATTTGGCAGCGTGAGGGAATCAGGAATTATGCACAGGTCTTTATATTAAACTGAGGCAAGTTTCGGGGGGCAGGTCATATCCGGTATGCCCGCGCAAGTCGGCGAGTTAGACAAGCCAAAATAGCAATGCATTAATCAAATTTCGCTGATGTAAAACTGCGCACTTGACGGGGCTATCACCAGATATCCGCCTATCGCAATCCCTTACGCGAAAGGCTTATGAAGGCAACAAAATTATAGTATTTTGTGGGTGCTGGCGAAAGCAGTTGCGGGCGCTTGTGGTGGTTAATTATATGACTATTGAAACCCCACAAATTTTATAACAGGCTGACTAAGGCTACGGTGTGATTAATCATCTAGTTTTTTTACCACGCCAGATCAGTGACTGCCTATTAAGATCATGCAAATCAGCGCGACCAGCCAAAATATCTTCGCACAATTGCACCGCCCGAAAAGCCTGGTCATAAGTGAGGTTTTTGTAGGCAGGCCGCTCTAGGTAATTATACCAAGTTCCGTTGCAAACAGCATCCAGAATAATGCGTTGAAAGCAATGATCGTTTTTCACCGGCCATTGTATCTCAGGACTGAGCGCCATCTGTGGCATCACTTTTGTTGTATAGTTCCTATACAGTCTTATCAGCTCGGCGATGTTGCATTGAGAGTAATTCATATTGTATCTTTTATTCTAATTGCAACATTGTCGATATTGCACCGTGTGTCTCAGATATATACCAACTAAATTTGGTACTAGGGTGTATGAACTCACTCTCCACGCCATTGTTTTATATCAAATCAATATCATTCTCATGAACTCAGCACTCATCTTTTCGTCTTTCAAAGCGCGGCACGGCATAAGGTACCTCTGCACAGTAATCATCAAATTCATCTCCATAGCGTACAGCGAACCGACGTTCTTTCAAACGCGGCGCAAACAGACAATAAGCGGTATAAAATACAGCCAAAACCAACTGATCGGGCGTCCAGACCGGCACCGTCCAAAGCGTTAATGCAAAAGCAATATAGATGGGCTGACGGATCAGTCGAAACATCCCTTTTGTGGGCATACGCGGGAAAACTGGACGAATACGCGCCATCAAAGACAGCCACCCAAGGGCGCCTGACTGAACCTCTGCTCCCGCATCAAAACTGGACTTAGTCAGTAACAACCAACTCGCAGCATAAGCCGTTGTGAGTGTCCAAAATGCAGCACCTTCAGCACGCCACCACACGATACCTGATGGTGTCCAAAAAGCGAATAGTGCTAATAGCTGAGCGGAAGCAATAATGGCATAGGTTGTCGTGGCTAGGGTATCACCATGCGGACCTGGGATTAACCGCCTCAGCAATCTACCACCGCGTTTGGAAAGCAAAATTGAATGAGCAAGAGGGAATTGCCCTATCAATATAAGATTTGCCAAAATGGCCCACGGCCACGGCACTGTTCCAAAACTTTCACTTAAGCCAAAGAACATCGCGGTAATCATTGCAAAAATAGCTGCTGCAAAAACACCGTGGCAAACAAAACCAAAAGATAAAGCCAATAAAATTCGTGGAATGCCTGCCGGTGGGGAGAACGCTGCATTCATCAAGTTAAGCAGGCGCGCAACCCTTTCATCCTTTATCACAATTCCCTCTCCAGCAAATCTTGTGCAATGGCAATTCCGCTAGTCCATGCGTCTTCTATGTCTGGACCAACGCACCAGTCTCCACCTAAATAGAGCGTTCGGTCAGGCGTGGACACAAAAGGTTGCCCAAGCGCTTTCGACACACGCGAATACCGCCAGCGATGTGCTACAGCGTGGGTAATACGCGAAAGCGTGACATCCAAACGTTTACACAACAAGGGCAACATCAGTGCAGCAATATCAGGCAAATTCTTTTCAAGATGCGTTACGCTAAACTCCGTCCCCGCCTGAGCGACCCATGATGAACTTTCATTTAATGGTCTATTTGGTTTGCTACTATCACAGGTAATTAAGGCAAGCGGGTCATCAGATAGATTTTTAGCGATTAAAGGCGCACTACCAGATACCGCAGCCATCAATGTTAACCCTGGTTCCATTTTTACGTCCCCTAATTGGGCAACCAATGGATGCGCGTAATCCAAAAGACCCGCGATCTGCGGCTTTGGTACCGTCACGACGATATGAGTAGCAACGTATTGTGTTTCACCATAATGCAGATGCCAGCCAAATTGGTCTGCAGTTACTTTTAATATCTGCGTGCCGAGCCTTACGTCTAAACCGACCCCCATTGCTTTAGGAATTGCTGACATAGCCGGGCTGCCAACAGTCCAAGTCACGCCTTTATCATCAGTCCAAGACGCAGCAGATCCACCACCAGTCAAACTAGTCAAAAGGGCAGAAAAATCGTCGCGCTGTGCCCTGACAAACGGTGCCCCATGGTCAAACTGAAGATCACCTGCCCGGCGGGTTGCGACCCGTCCTCCAATACCGCGCCCTTTGTCAAAAACGACCACTGACACCCCTGCTTTTACCAGTTGACGTGCGCAGGCTAGGCCCGAGATCCCTGCTCCAATAATAGCAACCCTGGTCATGCGAGTACCGTCTGATCTAGAATCTTGGGAATGTTTTTTCTGATTTTAAAAAACCCAGCTGTGGCATGGGGCCAGATCGCATTGTCCCAATCACGGCGATATTCGCAAATTCTTGAACCACGTTCTGTCAGGATCAATTCTGCCTGATCTAGCCAGTCACGTAGTGGTCCGCGTGTCACAAACGGTGTAAGCATTTGTTTGGCTCCAGTTTCTGCCATCCAATTAGCTAAACATTGGGGGTCTAAGGCTTTGAGACATACCGGGGTAACATTCTGGCGTTTTGCAGCATCAGCCAGTGCACCAGCCTCGAATGCAAGAACTTCGTCAGCAACGGTAAGCGGTGACCTTAGATGGCTACCTGCTAGGGTGGCTACGCTACAAATATTCAAATTCGACAGATCAAAATCTTCCAAATAGCAGTCTTCGTCTGTGATCAAAAGCGCGGTTGGCACTCCTGATCTCGGAGCAAATATGTCCCGTATCGGCATTATTGTTGGCAACCCATCAGGTTCGGTTGCTTCCAGTCCTTGCGTGACCTCTGCTAGATCATGATGTCTTGGGGCAAAACGTCCTCCCGTAAACATTTCAATATTTTGAGGGCGTGCCGGATAAGGTTTGCCACGCGTATGCAGCCCTGCTACCCACCGCCACCCGAGTGTATTAGCAGCAGCGTCCCCATCAAGCAGGTAGCGAAAGAAAAAGTCTGCTCCCAGTCGCCATGGCAGGCCAAGCGTAAAAATCCAAATTGACGCAAACCACATGCGGGCATGGTTGTGCAGATAACCAGTATCGACCAATTCTTGAACCCAAGCATCAAAACAATCGATGCCAGTCTGCCCACTGGTAGCAAGATCAACGTCACGCCGCATACGACGGTCACGTTTCAAAGCCATAATGTCAGTAGTTAATCCATGAACATAACTATCCCAGACCTGTGGACGCCGCTCTAGCCAGCCTTTGAAGTACCCGCGCCAGATCACCTCTTCTACATATGTCTTCGCAACCTGCGGTCCATGTGCTGCGAGTGCGGCTGCGACAACCTCTTGTTCAGTCACTAGCCGGCGGCGAATATAAGGGGACAAGGCAGACACTGAAGCGTGCTTTCCAGGTCCGTGATCATAATTGCGCCGAGTGGCATAGCGATGACCCATGGCAGGGATGAAAGCGCGCATGGCAGACAAGCCTGCTGCGCGGGTAGGTGCAAAGTGTGACATATTTTAAGGGCTCTTAGCTATTGTATTTAAATGTTAGTTTTCGAACACGAAAGATCAACCTTACATGCATTCAATCTAATAGCAGTACCTAAGAAAATTTGGCGTGCTGTTTCAAACATCGAGATCAAATGGGAGATTAAGGAAGACGTGGCAAAAGTTAAGCGTGAGTTGGCGGCTTCATCTGTCGGCAGACAGGCAAGGCGAGATGGAACGATCGAGGCTATAGCGCTTGTGTTTCCAGCCGCGGAATTAATCCAATACACCAAGGCTTGGGAAAAAATTACCTGTGAAAATTACAACTGGGATCTCCGAAAAATGGCTGATGACTTTAAAATACTTCACAATCCGAAGGGCATCAAGCTGGATGCAAAAAACATCAAAAATATATTTACAGGCTTTTGTTCAAAGCTACCTAAAGCGTAATCTTCATAGCGATGTATTGTTTTGAAAGAGTAACGGCTTTACCTTTTCAGAACAGTCGCAATGGTAGGGGAATGAAAGAGGTGGGTATAAGGGTGTTGAAATATTACCATAACAGGCCGCAAAGGTGGTTGGACAGAACATTCCAACCATAACTACAGCTATGAAAAAGGCGATTAACAGCAAAAAACGAACAGGCAGCGGCTGGATGATTGATGTGTCAGAGCTTGTTCGTCTCTGGCCAGTCATTTCAGGAGTGAGTGACGTAACCCCACCAACCTTACAATCCACCCCCCCTAAAAAATGGTACACTAGAGCGCGACGTTGAACTTTTACGTGAGATGCTCGATGTGACCAAGGCTGAGCGCGATAGCTGGAAATCGCTGGCACAAAAAGTCACGGCCCTGATGGAAAACCAGAGTGCCAAAAAAAGGTTTTTAGGCGCGGCTTGCAGGAAATTAACGGTGGAGAGCGGACATTCGCAGAATTGTGCTCAATGGTACGTACGAGCACGAAAAGCAAAATTTTCTGCGTATGAAGTCACATCCTTTCAGGGTGTTCTACCAAGACCCACGCAGGTTCATTACTCGCCCGAATGGCCGCCGGTATCTTTGGTGCCGCTGTCGCTTGGTCATGACGTCGAACACATATTGGTGTCTGCCATCACAATATTCCCCCAGCACCGATCTTGCCATGAAAAGCGCACAACAACGAGGGCCTATGTGATCCTCCGGGATGGAACGTTTAAGGCAAGATACCCATATATTAAATGAAATCCAAGCGCACAAGCTTGCGAAAAAAGCATATTTTTAAAGCTACAAAGTACTTTCTATAAGACACCAATATTAAAATGAAAACACCAAGATTGACAGCGTATTACATATAAGATGAACTGAAAGCGGCATCTAAGTGAAAACGCCACAGACCCGTGCCTTTCAAAGGAAACATAATGATTGACCTTTACACGTGGACAACCCCGAACGGGCGCAAAGTTTCAATATTGCTCGAGGAGTTGGGCATAGAGTATCGGGTACATACCATCGACATTTCCAAAGGGGACCAATTCAGCGCAGAATTTTTACAAATTGCACCCAATAACCGCATCCCCGCCATCGTTGATCATGAAACTGGCGTACAGCTTATGGAGTCTGCTGCAATCATGCTCTATCTGTCGGATAAATATAACCGTTTTCACTGCACCGGAACAGAACACTGGCGAATGATGGAATGGCTCATGTGGCAAATGGGTGGCTTCGGGCCAATGCTGGGACAAGCCCACCATTTTCTGCATTATAATCTGGGAAAATCCGAATATGCGGAACAGCGTTACGGCAAAGAGGCTGCGCGCCTTTATACCGTGCTCGATACGCGCCTTTCAGGGCGCGATTATCTGGTAGGGACGGGTCGTGGTGCCTATACTATTGCCGATATGGCTATCTGGCCGTGGGTATCGCGCTTTCAATGGCAGCAGATTGATCTCAAAGCTTATCCGCAAGTTTGTGAATGGTATACTCGGATCGCTGAGCGCCCTGCGGTGCAAAGTGGCTATCAGGTGCCACATTATTCCACCCAAATACCAAAGCCAGAATAACAGCCAATAAGGCTTGGGCAGTTAATCTGCTGGACAATATCAAGTGAAATAAGTCTCACTGCGGGCGAGCGTAACAGAATAATATCTGAAAGGTGTCAGATGAAACGTCGCAAGTTATTACAAAACGGCACAGAGGTGTCTGAGGTCGGCTTGGGTTGCATGAGCTTTGCCGGCTTTTATGGCGCCACCTCTGAAGCCGAGGCCCATAGAACGCTGGCTGCGGCCCTCGATATGGGGGTTAACTTTCTCGATACCGCGAATATTTATGGTATGGGCGTTTCCGAGAACGTCATCGGATCCTTTCTGAAAGGCGATGATACAAAGTTCGTCATTGCAACCAAGGGAGCAGTCTGGGACAACCCCGAGACTGGCAAGCGCGGATTTAACAACACCCGCATTCATCTGCGCGCGGAACTGGAACTTTCTCTGACCCGTCTGCGGGTCGAGCACGTGGCGCTTTACTATATTCACCGACGCACGCCCGAAATCGAAATTGAGCAAGTGATGGAGACACTGCTGGAGTTCAAAGCCGAAGGTAAAATTGGCGGCATCGGTTTTTCAGAAATATCGCCCGCCTCGTTGCGGCGCGCTTGTGCGGTCGGGCCCGTGGACGCGGTGCAAAGCGAATATTCGCTTTGGGCGCGCTATCCGGATCTGGGGATGCTTCAAACCTGCGCCGAACTGGACGTTGCCTTTGTGCCGTTTTCACCGTTAGGACGCGGTATTTTTGCTTTAAACACCCCTGAACCAGCAACATTTAAGGACGGTGATTTCCGCAAAGGCACCCCGCGTTTCACCGAACCTAACTTTGGATATAATGTGGCCAGGGTCCAAGTCTTTAAAACCCTTGCCAAAGAATTAGGGACCCATCCTGTCACCCTAGCTATCGCTTGGTGCCTAAACCGCGGCCCGCATTTGATCCCAATACCGGGCACCAGAAGCGCCGAGCATCTTGCACACTGCGCTGCGGCCAGCGATTTTGTAATGCCCTCTGAAATCATGGAGGCCATCGAGACAACGCTGCCTGTGGGCTGGGCGCATGGCGACCGCTATACGACACAACAATGGATTGGACCAGAAGGGTATTGCTGAGCCGGTCTTTACACTGTCGTAAAGACAAGTGCCCTACACAGAGAGGCGACATAATGATCGGGCTTGACCACACAGAGATGGACAAAACCAAAGCAGATCAAAGATCTTGACGGCAGCGAGCCCTGTGGTTCGTGCGGTGATCTTCAGTCTGATCGCTTTAGTATTTTTCGACTTAATGGGTCTGATCATCAAATTTCTTTCACCGAAATATAGCGCGGTAGAATTATCCGCATACCGAAATGTTTTTGGCATCATCCCCAGTGCCATTGCTTTATGGTATTCGGACATGCGCCATCAAACGTATCGCAATTTTGTGATCCGCCAGTGGCAGCTGGCCTGTTTGCGCGGGGCCATCGTGACGCTTGCGCAGCTTATGTTCTATATGTCTCTGGGCAGGATCGCTTTTGCCACGGCGTCAACCATCTCGTATTCAAATGCGCTTTTCATGACAATTTTTGCAATTATCTTCTTGGGAGAAAAGGTAGGCTTAATCCGCTGGGCAGCTGTTTTGGTCGGCTTTATCGGAGTCGTCATGGTAATGGGGCTCGGCGGCGATGCCTTTACATGGGACGCTCTATTGCCTTTTGGCGCAGCGGCTCTTTATGCGTTAAGCGGCGTGACCGCGCGCCTGATGGACGACGACGTGTCCAGCGCCTTGGTCAATATCTACTCAACACTCATCGCGGTGGCCGGTTCAGTCTTGCTAACCCTATTTTTGGGTGGATTTTCATCCATAGACAGCGGCACCGATGTATTTTGGATTATCACTATGGGCGCTTTTGGCGGCACCGCCGTATTGTTTCTCGTCATTTCCTTCCGGATGACGGAACAAAGCAACCTCGCGCCCTTCAGCTATTTTGGTATTCCTATGGCGGCGTTCTTCGGCTGGCTGTTTTTCGATGAAACCCCGTTTGACGATCTATTTCCCGGTGCCGTGCTGATTATCGCGGGCGGGCTTTTAGTGATCTGGCGCGAACGGCGATTAAACAGCTGAAATCAGCCTTATATTTCGCCAAAATCACATCGATCTTTTTTCGCGCAGCAATCGCCCAGTCTTCTTCAGTATCGATATCCTGCACCCGGGATTTTGGCAAAAGACCAGATCCGATGTTTAAAGTCATCAAGCTACTATTTCGATTAAGTATAGGCACTGCGAACCAATACCATTTTCCGGCATCCTAATAGGCCTTCTCAAGGTCTTGTGCGCATTTGTTAACATTGTCAGGAAAAATTCATACTGATCCTGCCATCCTTGTTTCTGCGCAGCGATCGCCAGATGACATTATCAAACTCAGCCACCGGCATAAACGCGTCAAAGTCACCAGCCTCCAAGGCAGCGCGACCGTTTGACAAATCTTTGGGCCGTACGAGGGCTGCGGTTGGATAGAGGCAAAAAGCTAAATTAAAATAGCGGCCGACTTTGCTATATTGCGCCAGAACCGCATAAAGCACATGCACCGTTGTCGCATAGTGATCCCCATTTTTCGCTGAGCACAAAAACGGCACTTTTGCACCGCATGCTTGTGCAATTTCTGCAATTTTTAGATCTTCTGTGCTGACCATAGTTTCAACAAACTGTCCTGAGGCCTGCGCCACCCGTACCGACCACGCCAACATTGGCCGACCGTTAAAGCACGGAATTTTTTTGCGCTGAACGCTCTTGCCGCCAATTCGAGCAGGAATAATTGCAATTGTTCTTTTTGGCGCAGTCGGCCTTCAGATATTCTATTTTAATAACGTACACTCACCAAGACGTATTTGAGCTTATAAATACATGCAGACGCTTCATATCGCAGTACCTAAAGATATTACCTTAACATAAATATAATCAGATCACGCAGTCTCAAAAAACCCATATATTTTATTACTTACAGTTTATGAGTGCCCCATTTATCAATTAACGAGTTACCCAAGACCAAGGTGGCAAGCTCACCTTTTCTGGTGCAATTAAAAGTGGCGTTACCATTCCTTGCGCTACCAATACTTAAAAATGCACCGATGTCGCCCGTTTTAAGGCTATGGGTTGGGATCGCTTGCAAGGCCTAGATTAAGCCAAGTTAACTGTTGAGATGGGCCAGAACGGCA
>Ga0114998_10004161_pt1 | contig 10613 bp, 8 predicted proteins | sample ArcticOcean_MG_C_5_FD_87044 | JGI IMG/M metagenome (GOLD analysis project Ga0114998, IMG submission 87044) | Marine microbial communities from western Arctic Ocean - ArcticOcean_MG_CB4_138 | ecosystem: Environmental > Aquatic > Marine > Oceanic | place: Arctic Ocean: Canada Basin | collected...
CTTGCTTGCAGCCCTTGCCGGTCATTCGCATATATCCACAACACAGAGATATATCGACGTGAATGCAGACCAGATGCGCGACGCTGTGGAGTTACTTTAGGGAACGGACAACTGCGGACCTTCAGGGACTGCGCAGCTAACGGCGGGAATGAGCCCATTCTATGAATTCGTGAAACTCGCAGCATCCAGTGCAATGGGCAGCAAACCTGACATTCGCTGCAGGCGCATTAATATTACGGCTGAAACGTGAAGCGACGTTTGTAAACAAATCCCTGATCTGATCACGCATTTAGACGGCGATATGTTATCGCTCCAGCAACGTTGGAAGTTTTCGTCAATCTAGCGACCTTCCATTTGTACTGGTTTCGTGAGACGCGGAGATATTCCACCTAATTCCTTCGTTGTGGCAACCGCCGCCTCCTTCAACTTCGCGTCGATCTTTTTTTGAAGCTTATTCGTCATGCGCAATGAAACTGAAGCGATAGCAAGAGATCCGATCGCGGCACCGGATTGTCCAAAAACGGGTGCTGCGGTCCCAATGACGTCATCTTCAAAGGTTAAACGTGCGCGTGCCAAACCCTCACTGCGGCAAGTTTTCCACGCCTCTTTAATTTCGTCTCGGCTTGAGAGTGTACTTTCAGTGAAGGGCTCAAAAGCTAAACGATCTAAAAGCTCATTTTGCGCATCTTTTGATTGAAATGCCGCGATGGCGATGCCTGACGCTGTTGCGTGCCAAGGTAGCGGGCTGGAGGGGTGCACATATACGAATAATGCACGATTAGGGTAGCTAATCGCGACGGTAACCGGATCCTTTCCCGCCATCACTGTTCCATGTGCTGTTTCACCTATCGATTCTGCTAAAGCATCGAGGTGCGCGACGATTATCGATTCAATTGGAAAACTCTGTTCGCGAACCTGCGCTAGATGAAAAGGGGACAGACCAATTCGATATTGGCGCGTGTTGACGTCCTGTTCAACAAACCCATTCCGTTCCAGCGCCGTTAAACATCGAAGCGTAGTTGCCTTGTCAAAACCAGATTGGCGCGCCAACTCAGACAAGCCAAGTTCTGGAATTTGTGGCGAAAAGAACCTCAGAAGAGACAACGCTTTGTCTACGGTTCCCATCATTTGTCGTGCCATTTTCTAAATCCTCCGAATACGGCTCGACCAATTAGTAATCTGAGCGTTGACACAAATAATCTTGCAATGCACTATAATTAAACCAAGTGGTAGCAATAGTGAACCGATCTTGCAAGAAAGCTCGGCACATAATCCTAACAGGGAGAAATCGAATGAAGCTTTTGACATCAACAATTCTGGCAGCAGGGGCCGCTGCAGCGGCGCTAGCCTTGCCGACGGCGAGCCTTGCTGAATACCCAGAGAAACCTGTTTCCTTTGTCGTTCCGTGGCCTCCCGGTGACCTGGAAGACGTACTGACACGGATGATCGCAGAAGATTTTCAGGCGGAATACGGCGTTGCGGCTGCTGTCGTAAACAAACCTGGCGGCGGCGGTGGGCCATTCCCCGGCGCAATCGACGTGGCGAACGCACCTGCAGATGGCTACACTATCGGCTCGTTCATCGTTGCTATTCCAGTGGTCGGTCCAAACATCGGAATTCCAGAGCTGGCCCCAAACCCATTTGAGCCCCTTGGTGCATTCTTGACGTATCCGTTTGTCATCGTGGCGGGCGGCGATGCGCCTTATGACGACATGCAAGGGTTGGCGGTACATGCCAAGTCTAATGACGTTGTGCTCGGCCACTTTGGCGGGCCTTTGATCCCAACAAAAGTGACAATGGCTTTGGCGAAAGAGATGGATTTCTCCTACGCGTCTGATGCTGCTTTTGATATGCTCGATTGCAATTCCATCGCATCAGGTGACGTTGATGTCATGAACACAACGCTTCAGCTGGTTTTACCTTGCATTGATGACGTCAAAATTCTGGCGTCCATTGGTGGAAGTCGCATTTCATTGACACCAGACACACCGACGGTTGGCGAAATCGCTCCAGATCTCAATATCGCACTGTGGAACGGTTTGTTCGTTCACAAAGATACACCTGCTGATGTGCGTGAAAAAATCATCGCCGTCGCGCAGAAAACAATGGCGTCAGAGCGCGCTATGAAACTGGCAGAAGAAACCGGAGCATTGGTTTATTGGCAGTCAGCTGAAGACACCAACGCTCAGATTAAAGCGGACATTACAACGCTCGGCGCAATCAACGCAGCGCTTGAGTAAGCAATTTTGAACGTGCAGGCCAATTACGGTCTGCGCGTTTTTCATCTTCTCAACTCGGTGTATTTCAATGATCCGTATCAAAGGCCTTCAAGAACTGTTCAAGCGTTACAGGCGTCCTGGGGACATCGTATTCGCGTGGGTGTTTGTAGTACTTTCCGTTTTTTTGCTGACGCAACTTGATACGCAGGCACCGTGGAATCCAAAAGCAAAGACCTTTTCCCAACCAGCGTTCTGGCCAACTGTCGCCGTCATTTCAATGACCGCGTTTTCTGCGTTTCATTTGCTTTCCTCCTTTTTGTCGACGCGATTAGACGGTCGTTGGAAAGAGGTTTGGGCTTGGGTACGATCTGTCGAGTACTCGGGCTGGTTCATGGCCTACGTCTACTTGGTCCCTTTGCTTGGGTACCTGCCTATGACCATGGCTTTTGCCGTACTTCTTGGACTACGTGCGGGATATCGATCTGTGAAGGTGTTGGGCACCTTGATTATCTTGAGCGTCGTTATCGTGCTCGTTTTCAAAGGTTTTTTGCAAGTAAAGATCCCTGGCGCTGCCGTCTATGAATACCTTCCAACTGCAATGCGCAGTTTCTTTCTGACTTATCTTTGAGGGCTAGAACATGGACGCACTCGTTTCCGGCGCAGGTCTCCTGCTTGATTGGCAAATCATACTCGCTCTCCTTGTTGGATCAATCGGCGGTGTCATAATTGGGGCCATTCCGGGGGTTGGCGCTGCTGTGGCAATCGCAATTCTTTTGCCCGCAACATTTTCACTGCCACCTTTGGTCGGCTTAACGATGCTGCTCGGGATTTATGGATCATCCATGTATGGGGGTGCGCTACCTGCAGTACTGTTGAATACGCCCGGCACAGCGGTCAATGCCTTAACGACTTATGACGGCTACCCAATGACTCAGCGGGGAGAGGCGAAGCGCGCAGTAGCGTTAGCATACTCCGCATCATTTGTTGGCGGCATCATTTCCATCATTGCCTTAATCGCATTGTCACCGTTGCTTGCGGCGGTTGCCCCGTTGTTTGGCTCTCGCGAGATATTTCTTGCGGCGCTCTTGGGCATCATCCTTGTGGTACTGGCCCACCGAGGACAAACATTCGCGGCAGGTATGCTCGCTGCTTTTGGCATTTTACTTCACACCGTGGGCCTAGAGCCGGTAAACTACACCCGCCGTTTCACGTTCGATCAAAGTTGGCTCACCTCTGGATTTGATCTAATCGTTGTCGTGTTGGGTTTGTTTGCATTGAGCCAAGCGTTCTTGTTGCTCAGCCAACCTGATGAACACCCCAAAGCCACCACGATTTCAGGATCTGTGTTCTCTGGCCTTAAAGAGCTCTGGCTCTACAAACGGGTCGCCGCTGTCTCTTCTGGCTTTGGTGTCATGATGGGTATGGTGCCCGGCGTCGGCGAGTTTACCGCGCAATTCATATCCTACACCTATGCACAGAAAACTTCAAAAACGCCCGAGCTGTTTGGTAAAGGATCGCCTGAAGGATTGATCGCGTCTGAGGCCGCCAACAACGCCGTGCCCGCCGCTGCGATGATTCCACTTTTGGCGCTAGGCATCCCGGGCGAGGCTCTGACGGCGATGATGCTTTCGGTGTTCTATGTGCACAACGTGATCCCCGGTCCGCAGTTGTTCCAGAACCAAATGGACTTTGTTATGGCACTCTATTTGGCTTTGCTCGTCTTAAACGTTTTAGTCCTGATCTTTTTGTTGTTCTCCACCAATATCCTGACCCGGGTGATCCAAGTCCCGACCCGGCTTGTTGGGATCGTGATCCTACTCTTGAGTTTTGTGGGCGTTTACAGCTTGCGCAATTCGATCACAGATTGCGCCATTGCATCGGTCTTTGGTGTTTTGGGCGTGATATTAAAACGGCTCAACCTGCCTTTGGTACCAATCATTCTGGGCATGGTTCTTGGCGGTATCATGGAAGTCAAACTACGTTCTTCCATGCCTCGCGTAAAAACGCCGATGGACATGATTGATCGCCCGATTGCGATGATCCTCTTTGCATTGATCCTTCTCGTCATTGGACTGCACATTCGCACGTTAATCCGAGAATATCGCAACCCACCAGTAAATCCAGATACAGACATTCACGATACACAAGGAGGTGGCCAATGAGCCTTCCAGAAAAAGCCCCCGTTGTCATTATTGGCGGGGGAATAATCGGTTGCTCAACGCTGTATCATTTGGCCCACAAAGGTGTTCATGCAGTTTTGCTCGAACGCAAAAAAATTGCGTCTGGCACCACTTGGCATGCGGCTGGCATCGTTGGTCAGTTGCGCGAAAGCAGCGCGCAAACCGAGCTGTCCAAGTACACAGCGCGCTTGTTTCAAACGCTTGAAGCAGAAACGGGTCAGGCTACGGGTTACAAACAAAACGGGACAATCAATCTCGCCTTGTCCGATGTACGCATGGAGCAAATTCGGCGCAGCAATGACCATGCCCTAAGGATGGGTATTCCAAGCCAGCTTTTGACACCCGAGGAAGTGAGCGAACGCTGGCCATGGATCAATTATGATGGCGTTCAGGGCGGGTTCTATGTTCCGTCCAATGGTCAGGTAAACCCGCTCGATGTGTGTTTGGCGATGGCCAAAGGCGCGCGCCAAAAGGGCGCGCAGATATTCGAAAATACGGCCGCAAACCGCATACTTACTAAGAATGGTCAGGTTATTGGCGTTGAGACTGATAAGGGCGTTATCGCGACGAACAAGGTTCTGTTGGCGGGCGGCATGTGGACCAGCTGTTTTGCCAAATCGCATGGCGTCACGGTTCCACTTCATGCTGCTGAACACTTCTACATCGTAACCGAACCCGTCAAAGACCTGCCTAGAGATTTACCAATTCTGAACATCTCAGAGGAACGCACGTATTGGAAAGAAGACGCGGGAAAACTGCTGATCGGAGGTTTCGAAAAGCGCGGCAAGGCTTGGGCAAAAGAGGGCATTCCAGACAGTTTTGAGTTTGACGAACTTCCGTTCGATATGGATCACGCAGAACCAGAGCTGCAAAAGATGTTCGAACGTATGCCAGCGCTTGAAGACATGGGGATTCAGACGTTTTTTAATGGCCCAGAAAGCTTCACACCTGACGGTCGCCCCTACATCGGTCCAGCTCCCGAAATGCCCGGGCTATTCATCGCAGCAGGGATGAATTCTAACGGGATTCTGAATTCAGGCGGCGTGGGTTTAACAATGTCTGAGTGGATCACTGACGGAATGCCCAAACGCGGTATGGGCGGGATTATGACGGCGCGCGCACTGCCGTTTCAATCTAACGCTGCCTATAATGCCGAACGCGTGACCGAGGCCATTGGCCTGCACTACGGGTTGCAATGGCCCGGGCGACAAATGGAAACGGCGCGCGGTATTAGGCGCGTTGCTTTGCATGAACCTTTCAGTAAAGCAGGCGCAAAATTCGCCGAGCGGATGGGGTGGGAAGTGCCAATGTACTTCGATCCCGAAGCCAGCGATTGGCCTACGGATCCTTCTATCGGCTATCAAGCGTGGTCTGCCTGTGTCGCCGATGAAGTCAAAGCAGTAGAGACTTCGGCGGGGCTGTTGGATCAGTCCATGTACGCTAAACTGCTGGTCACGGGGCCCGACGCAGTGACGCTTCTCAATCATATTTGCGGCGCGCAGATGGACGTGGATGTCGGCATCAGCGTCTATACTCAGCTTTTAAACCGACGGGGTGGAATAGAGGCGGATATTACCGTCACGCGGATAGCGCCAACGCGGTTTATGATCGTGACGGGCCATCCCAGCCAAGCACGCGACATCGCTTGGATCACCGCCAACACCGACCTATCATGGCAGTGCGACGTGCTGGACATGACCTCTGCCTATAGCTTGCTGACACTCCACGGACCCAAAACCCGTGACATCCTGCAAGCGCTCAGCACAGAGGATATTTCGAACACAGCGTTCCCGTTTGGCGCTGCACGAGAAATGGACGTAGCGCACGCGAGGGCTTGGGTCATCCGCCGTTCTTTCTTTGGTGAATTGGGCTATGAGTTGATGATCCCCACCGAGTTCACGGCGCATGTGTATGAGGCACTGATCCGCGCAGGCACGCCTCATGGTTTACGTCATGTCGGTATGTTTGCGATGGACGCTTGTCGCCTAGAAAAAAGCTTCCGCCATTTTGGCCACGACATTGCCGAAGAAGACACGCCCTATGAAACGGGGCTTGGCTTTGCAGTTGATCTGACAAAGCCGGATTTCTTGGGCAAAGCGGCCTTGGCCAAACAGAAAGACACCTACAAAGCCGCTGTACCCGACAGGTTGGTCGCAATCTCTGTGCCTAGCATAACGGAGCAAGATGGTCCGTATTTGTCCCATGATGAAACGATCTGGAAGAACGGTGAAATGGTTGGCTATGTGACTTCCGGTGGGTGGGGTCATCGATTGGGGCAGATGATCGGTTTGGCCACGCTGCATCAAAGCGACGGTGTGACAAAGGCATGGATAGATGAGGGGGGTTTTTCCGTATTAATCGGCGGCAAGAACTACCCGCTCCACGCCCAATTGGCCCCACTTTATGATCCAAAAGGCGAAAAGATGCGCGGATAGCGCGTGAAAGGAAGAATCATGACCAAAACTATTCTCGTTATCGGCACCTACGACACCAAAGATGAAGAACTGCACTATATTTGTGACCGCATTGCCGCGCAGGGCGGCAAGGTCTTGTCGATGGATGTGAGCGTGCTGGGGGATCCATCCAAGCCGACGGACATTTCTAAGCATCAAGTGGCAGAGGCGGCAGAGTCTTCGATCCAAGCGGCCATCGATAGCGGTGATGAGAATACAGCGATGCAGATTATGGCGCGCGGAGCTTCGATCCTATCGGCCCAGCTTTATGCGGATGGCAAAGTCGATGGGATGCTTGCACTTGGTGGCACCATGGGAACCGATTTGGCGCTTGATTGCGCGCAGGCGCTGCCAATGGGCGTGCCGAAATACGTTGTGTCCACGGTCTCATTCTAGCCTCTGATCCCTGCGGATCGTCTGAGCCCTGACATTCAAATGATCCTTTGGGCTGGTGGTCTCTATGGTTTGAATTCCGTTTGTAAATCCTCCTTGTCGCAAGCGGCTGGCGCTGTGCTTGGCGCGGCGAATGCGGTTGAACGGCCCAAGTCGGACAAACCAGTGATTGGCATGATGAGCCTAGGTTCGTCATGTCTAAAGTACATGAAGTATCTGCGAGAGCCGCTACAAGAACGCGGCTTTGAAGTCGCGGTGTTCCACGCAACCGGTATGGGTGGAATGGCGTTCGAGGCTCTGGCAAAGCAGGGATATTTCGCTGCCGTTATGGATTTTGCATTGCCGGAGCTTGGCAATCTGATGGTGGGGTCTGTCATCAATGGCGGCGCAGATCGCCTAACCAATGCTGGCGCAAGCGGCATTCCACAAATTGTGTCCCCGGGGTGTGCGGACTTGATTGATTTTGCTGGCTGGCAAACGATTCCTGAGGCCTATGCAGATCGCCCTTTCCATGCTCACAATCGACTGATCAAATCATCAGGATTGTCACCTGACGAGCGGCGCGAGTTGGTGCGTGATATTGCGGCGCGTTTGGCAGGGGCGAAAGCGCCGGTCCATGTTCTTATGCCTATGCAAGGAGTCGAAGAATGGGACCGTGAAGGTGAGCCTGCCCATGATCCAGACGGATTGGCGGCGATGGTCGATGAAATGGGCAAAGCGATATCTGCACCCGCTGAACTCACGATGTTGGATTGCCATATCAATGACCAAAGCTTCGCAGATGCGGCTTTGGCGGTTCTTGATGGTTGGATTGCAGACGGAACGGTTAAGGTATGATGGACATCAGCAAAACGGACGAGCGTTATAAGCTTCTTTTCGAGCCTGTCAAAATTGGCCCGGTCACTGCTCCCAACAGGTTCTACGCTGTTCCACATGCAACGGGTCATTCGCGGCTGATGCGCAATGGAAGCCATGCCATGCGCACGACCAAAGCTGAAGGTGGCTGGGGCACGGTATGTATGCAGCTTGCAGAGATCGATCCGACATCGGACATCTGCGATCTGCCAATTGAGACATTTTGGGACAATGACGATGTACGCGATCATCGCGTTTTGACGGATCGTCTTCGCGAAATCGGGTCGCTGTCTGCTATCGAGATCGCCCACACAGGCATCCGTGGACGTGGCATGGGAACCGGAATGCCGGTCTGGGGGCCGTCGAACCTACCTTGTTTGAAACCGCAGGTTCCAGTGCAAGCCAAGGCTATGGATAAGGCCGATATCAAAGCACTGCGTCAAAGCTTTCGTGCGGCTGTCAAACGTTCCAAAGAGGCGGGATATGACATCGTCTATATCTACGCGGCTCATGATGCTTCGATCCTGTGGCATTTCTTGTCCCCCGCCTATAATCACCGAACGGATGAGTATGGTGGCAGTTTTGAGAACCGTTTGCGCCTGATGCGGGAGGTTCTGGAAGAAACCATAGAAGAGGCCGCAGGCGAGATGGCCGTTGCTATTCGCTTAGCAGTGCACGAAGTCGGTGGGCGCGGGAAGATCACGAACACAGGCGAAGGTCGTGATGTGGTTGAGGCTCTGGCCGATTTACCTGATCTTTGGGACGTTAACATTGCCTCTTGGCCCAATGACAGCGGAACGTCGCGTTTCGACAATGAGGGTTGGCAGGAAGAGTTCACCTCCTTCGTCAAACAGGTCACTTCAAAACCCGTTGTTGGCGTTGGCCGCTTCACGTCACCCGACACTATGGTCAGCCAGATCAAGCGCGGTGTGTTGGATTTGATCGGCGGCGCACGCCCCTCGATCGCTGATCCGTATCTGCCAAACAAAATTCGTGAAGGCCGCGTTGAGGATATCCGCGAATGTATCGGGTGCAATATATGCGTATCGTCAGACGCTTTTTCGATCCCTCTGAATTGCACGCAGAACCCGACAATCAGTCAGGAATGGAAGCGCGATTGGCATCCCGAAATTGTACCAAGCGCAAGATCCAAAAAGAATCTACTCGTTGCGGGTGCAGGCCCCGCTGGGCTTGAAGCAGCTACGGTTCTTGCGCGTGCAGGGCATCATGTGACCGTCGCCGACAAGTCCACGGAACTTGGCGGACGTTCCGTGTTGGAAAGCAGGTTGTTTGGGTTAAGTGCATGGTCTCGCGTTGCCGATTATCGCCTGTATCAGTTGCGCCAAATGGCTAATGTCGATCTCTACACAGAGAGTGAGATCGACGCAGATGCAGTCGCAGAAATGGACGTCGATCACACATTTGTCGCGACCGGAGCGCATTGGTTGAGCAATGGCTTGGGGAGCACCCATTTTGAACCGATTGAAGGGTTCGAACAGGCAAGCATGAGCGTTGACGCAATCATCAAAGGCGCAAAGCCGGATGGCCCTGTGGTGATTTATGACGATGAACATTACTACATGGGCAATGTTATCGCGGCTCATCTTGCACGCATTGGAAATGATGTGACGCTCGTAACTCCTCAACCCTATGTTGCCGGGTGGATGGGATACACATTGGAGCAACCGCGCGTCACCAAACAATTGACGGAACTAGGTGTAAAGATTGTACCCAACGCGGTCGCAACAAAATGGGACGAGGCATTGCACCTTCAGGACGCGAACACTGGAGCGCCGCTTGCCTCTCTCTTTGGAACTATTGTTCCAGTGGGTTTGCGTGCACCGAACCTTAGTCTGTGGACCAGCATAAGTGGCTCTGAAAACGGAACGCTTTTAGGCGATGCTGAGGCACCAGGTATCATTCAATCTGCAGTGTTTTCGGGTCATAAAGCTGCACGAAAGTTCCTCAATGATGGCATTGAACCTGCTATTAAACGAGAGCGGGGAATGCTTTTGTCGATCTAGTTAACCACGGTTATTTAGTTTGAAAGGGAAAGCTTGATGAATATCTGGTATGATTGGTTGTACCCCAGCGTTGCCGAGTTAACGTGGCTAGCGGCTACGGGCCCTTAAGCGCCAGCTGCGGTTCGCCGTTTCGAATGACCGCTGCGTCCCAGCGACTTGTTTGCCAGAATAGCGTTCTGCGAAAGCCCGGCCACGGTTCCACTCAAAATGACGCCCATGAATGGCTGGAATTGTGACACACGCCCCGTTGCAACAACAAAAATGCCGCAACTGCGAGCAAATGCGGCGTCAGCGACATGCCCAAACACTAATGTCTGCAAAGTCCACACAGCAGCTACTCATGCAAAGCGCAGCAAATGTCTGCTACCGCCCGTTATTCCCATTCGTGCAGCGCCCAGCATCATAGCTGATCTGATAGTGTACCAGAGACGCTTGTCTAGCAAACCGTGTCAGAACTAACGCGCATCCGGCATTCTCTAAAACAAGCGC
>Ga0114998_10004175_pt1 | contig 10596 bp, 5 predicted proteins | sample ArcticOcean_MG_C_5_FD_87044 | JGI IMG/M metagenome (GOLD analysis project Ga0114998, IMG submission 87044) | Marine microbial communities from western Arctic Ocean - ArcticOcean_MG_CB4_138 | ecosystem: Environmental > Aquatic > Marine > Oceanic | place: Arctic Ocean: Canada Basin | collected...
GTGTAAGAACGCGTTCACTGCTCCACCCACCGCATCTCTCTTCTCTTGTTGCGTTTGTTTATTACTACCTCCCATTCCTTTCATTTCCTAAAAGCGATTGAGTACAATGTGTTGCTCTATTTCTCGATGAGCATAAAAACATTTTTTACAATTTCTTTTTCAAACAAAAATGAAAAAATGTAAAAACCCTAAACCCTATAGGATAAAATACGCCACCTTCCACCTTTCATTTCCAAACACGCGCGACGACTTTTCTCTGCGATCATCATCACAACAAATAGAGAACATACACAGAATATAAATACAATCGAGATCGAGATCGATCAAAGCAGAGTAGGACAGTTTTAGTGATATATTTATAGTACCGCGCGTATTCGTTAATTAAATTAATTGATTCGATCGAGAAAGAAAGAAGTAGTGTGATTCCTGTTTCGATTTCGGTCCGTTTTATATCAGAGATTATTATATTCACTTGTGAGATCTTTTGAGATTATTTGCAGAGAGAGGATTATTTTTAAGAGCGACGCTAGCGACGGATCGTACTGTTAGAGAAATAGAAACATAAACACGTAATAAATATACGCATCATAAACAGTTTTGTGAAAGAAGAGAACCGTTCTGCGATCGATGATGAGAGAATTATTGAGCAGAGAACTGCTCGCCGATAAAGGGAAGGGCTTGAAAGTAGAGACTGGGGAGATCTTATTCGCATGTTTCGGGGCAGTTTTGTTCTTCGCGATCTGCGTCGCGATCTCGTGCTTAATAGCGGACGCGGCGCAACACAGACGAAGGAAATTGACCTTTCCTGGAGCCGAAGATTACGTCTCGCATGGGAGAATGAATGTAAGGAAATGGATTAAAACGATCGGGGCACCGGATATGATTCCAGAACAATACGACATCGCATTCGCTGGAGGCGAGTTGCCAAAAGATCGATATCAACGCTTAGCTTTACCGATGTATAACGATTCGGGGAAGAGTTTTGATCCGTGCGCGATGCCGAGGAGATGGTTACAGCCGTTAGGCGCTCCGTTAAGGAAAGTCTATTTGTTCTTCTTCTGGAACGATATATGTAAGGTTATATATAAAGATTGCTATTGGGGTGCGAGATACGTGCGGGAATGGAATCAAGAAACGGAAATTCAAGAAGATACGCCGGCGAAATGGTTAGCCGAAGGTAAACCTTGCGCCTTTTGCGGCGCCGGGTTCTCTGCGTGCATGGGCTTCGTTTGCGGTGGGTGCTGTGCGACGAGGCCATGTGTTGCTGTTAGTGAAAGTACGACGAATTGCTTGAAATCCGTCGCTGACCCGACGAAATGCGTCGTAGGAGATGAGAAAATGCAAGGAATGTCGATGCCAAAAATGTGCGTAAAACAGGAACAAGAAATAGTGCCGACTGAACTCGATTCAGATGAAGTGAAAGAGGCTTATATGAATAAGCAAGTGCAAAAGGCGAAGGAGAATTCGGAGAAGAAGATTTCTGAAGCGCAAGAGCGCGCCGCGGCGGCAATCAAAAAAGCTATGGAGGATGAGGAGAAAGCCGAGAAAGAGGTGGAGAAGAAGTTAATGAAGTTAAAATCAACAAAGCTCAAATCAGTCGCTTTGGATGATGATGATGAACTTTAAATTATTTTGAACATAACAACAACAACAACAACAACAACAAACGGTCACCACGAGAGCGGCGAAAGCGCACACACTATATACTAAACAAACGCAAAAATTGTAATTATTATTAACATCACTACAGTATACGATCTATATATATAATTAAATTCATTTAAATCTCTCTCAAAAAACCTTGCGCGTTCGTAATGAACTGCAAGCAGGCGAATAACGCTAATCCTCCGGGAAACACCTTCGGCCCAGGCCAATCAAGTTCAGTCGACGGCGTCGCGACCAATCTATCGACCTCGACTTTCATTATATATAAGCACGCAAGACAGCCAAGGACTAAACCGGCCGGCGTCCCAACAGCATTATCACTAGAAATGACCACAAACGCTCCTACTAAACCTCCTACGCCTGGGATGATGTTCTTAATCGACGGATATCCAACGAAATCCGTGGCCATTTTTTGTTGATTATATAAACATTCACTGCCTAGGACTAGCGCTAACGCTAAGTTCTGTTGCGCGACCGCTAAAGCGATCGATGCATCGATCGATGCAGATACCTTCATCGTCATATTTCTGTCACCTCTCGTTCCTCTTCTTCTATTGTTCGTATTATTTTTGTTATTATTATTCCTACTCAATAATATCGAAGACGTTGGTGATGATGAGGATGAGGATGATGAGGATGACGATGACGTGATATTAATCATTTGTAAACGCGCAGATGCTCTACAAAGATGAACAAAAACCATCCTCTCTCCCTCTTCTCTCTTACTCTCTCTTAATCTCTCTTAATCTCTTTACTCTGTGCTAAAAACGAGATCTATTAAATATAAATATGTGAAGGAGAGGGGGAGATATCTTTTTTTGATTAACACAAAAGTTTAGGGTTTCAGCAAAAAAAAATCAAAAAAAAACTGTTCCAATTTTTCTTCCGCCTTCTAAAAATTAATTGATTGCATAAATTGGAAGAATACAAAGTGTTAATAAGAGATCGAGTGCGCTATGAACGCACGAGAACAATCAGGAGCAGGAGCGATAGGAAGTCGATCTACTGATGCCACAAATAATAATCAAGAACTGATCGTGAACGAGAGCAATGCTGCGAGTGCTGATTTTGAGCAGGATTTGAGAAAAGAAGTCGAGGTCGTTGCAGATGATGGACGCGCGCGAATGAATCGAATGAAGCAAATGTTTAGTAGAGAAAAACGAACGGAATTAGCGCTGAAGGCGAAAGATGCGTCGATATCGATGACGAGAGCTATTGGTGATATGTCACAAAAATCTTTCGTCAGCATGCAGGAGACGTTTAAGAAAATGCAAAACTTGTCGATTAAGACCGGTGCTAGTAACGACGAAGGCGATATCGAAACCGAGGAAGACGAGAACGCGAAGAAACGAGTAGAGAGAGGGATCAGAGCGAGCACGACGGAGAAAAACGAGGATGTTTTCCTCGACGTGGAGGATAATCTGAAGTTTTTGGGATACGCCGATGGAGAGAATTTATCGCTAGCAAAGGTAACCGTGATGAAGTGGTCAGTTATGTTTCCACGATGTTTAGCAGTCGGTCGTGAAGATGGGACGATTAGGATCTGCGTGTTTGGGAAATCTGATGTTTCGAAGACGACGACGACGACGACGATGAATAATAATAGGAATAATAATAGGAAAACGAATATGACGAACAATAGCGCAGGTAACGACAACGATAATAATAACGAAGACGGTAACGTAGCAAAGGACGACAATGAAATCCAACCACCACCGCCTACGACGGAAATTGCTCTTTCGGATGACGACGAAGGCGATGAAGAATACGTCGCGCATGGCGTATCGCACGTTTTCGAACTCACGGATGTGTTCTCACAAGCAGTTTCGGACTTAGATTGGTCTTTGGACGGATCTTCTTTACTCGCGTGCTCTTCAAAAGCTAAAGAAATTCGAATGTATAAATTACACGATAATAATAATAATAATAATAATAATAATAATAGTAACTCCGTCGTTGGTGGGAATAACACAAACAACAACTACGCTCGTACGAAATATCATCGTGCTGGAAATTTAGAAGCCGTAGTTCAAATATCTGAAAATCCAACATCGGTGAAGATACATCCAGTAAGAACAAATCTTGCTTTAATTACTACAAAACAGCGAAGCGTAATGTTAGCAGACGTTAACTCTACGCAGGCGCCAGACAGAGTTCGAGTGCAAGGTGATCCTCAAGCTGGTTTACGAGAGATTTGCTTCAATACTTCCGGAAGGCTAGCGTATTTCGGCGACGAAACTGGGAGAGTTTTCACTCTCTCGTGTATTGAAAGGAAAGATTTTACAAAGAAATTCTCAATGTCAAAGTTATTAGGAAGCAAAGGAAAAAAGATTAGCGGTAGCAATAACTCTGGATTAGCGAAACAAACAGACCCAACGTCCAAGCGAATAAAAGAAGAAAAAGAACAGATGATGATGATGAGCAATAATAGCATGCGCAGAAATAGTAGTAGCGATCTAGCATCCAAAGATACTACTACTTTTGCGGTGGATGGTGTAACTGGATCAAACAACAATGGTGACGTCGGTGATGCCACGACTAACAAAAACAACGATGAAATAAAAAATCAAAACGACGCCGACGACAACATAATCATTGACGAGACCGCTTCAAAGAAGGTGATGAACAAAATGTCCTTGAAACAGGAAGAGTTTAAAGACAAAGCGAATGTAATTGCAAAGAGAATGAAAGATGAGGTTAAAGATGCGATGAATAAAATGAAAACATACGCAAAAGAAAAAGCTACGAAACCTTCGCAAGGTTTTTCTTTGACCGTATTAGACGTGAATAGTTTAGGTCAAGAACGATCTCCCGTATGTGCTTTATTTTGGTGCGCTTACGTCGCTTCGATCAACGCCCCAGTCCTTGCCGTGGCATGCGAAAATGGGAAAGTCCGCTTATTAAGAATAACTGATTTAGGAGCATCTGGTGATCATTTAGTTAGCTTTGCGACGGCATCTATGCCTTCATTCCATGGTGGATTTTCTTTTTGTCCCGCAAAAGTTTCCACTGCCCCTCCTATGATCGCCTCACCGAGAGAGAGAGTAACTGGTTTGATTTGCGAAATTTTGCAAACACCCGAAAGTCCCAGAGAGTCGGTCGAACAGAATTTTGCAATCAAACAAGTTCTTGAAACGCGCGAAGACGATACTTTCTTTTCTGACGGCGAAGATGATCAAGCGAAACCGAAAACGCCAGCTTTAGCGTTCTGCGCCGAGTCATTTTCATTTTCTGGAGACGGGTTAAGGTTAGCTGGATCGAATTCGAACGGCAAAGTTGCGATTTGGAGTAACTTGGCGTTATGATCTTTCTCGTTGTTTTGTATTTAATAAAATAATATGTATTTTTAATGATAATAAATTTATTTATAGATTATAATCCCGCTTAAGCTTTTGAGCTACTGCCGGTTCGAGCATTCGCTCGAGTTGCGCCCATTGTGCTTCGCCGATGTGATTTTTGTACCCTTGCAAGACATCACGCATGGACGACGAAACCTCTTGACTTCTACATTGTCGCCAAGACGCGATTGCTTCGCAGATTTCCTTCAAACTCGCCACACCTCCGTTTGGATTTACTTTAATCAACGCACATAAACCTTTAAACGCGTGCTCTTTCTCGACACCATCGCGTAATCTTCGCAATGCAACGCACCAGGTTGAGGCAATAGTTTGCAAAGCCGATGCAATTTCTTCCGGGCATTGCATCGAGACTCTGCCAAGCGTTATTGCTGCATTTTCGCCTAAACTTCGATTCACCATTCTCATCTCGAGTATTCCAGCTAACGATTCCGCAAATGCCCGCACGTGCGGCAACAAGGCAGTCGGTTCACAACGAATAGCTAATTCTCCAGCTGCCCAGCAGGCGTTGTTACAGCACGAAACCGTTGCCGCGGTGATCATTTCTGGTGCGAGATTTTGTCTCGCAATTTCAAGAAACTCTTTCAAAGACGGGCTAACGTGTTGCGGACACGCCTTTGAAGTATCGCCCAAAAGCGCAAAAGCGGACCTTCGCACCGAAGGCGTGTCATCTGCACATGTTGCTAACAAAATTTCTCTCGTATGAGAGTTCATTAACAACGGTTCGCATTGTGGACCTAAGCCTTCAGCTAGACCAGAAAGCAAGTCGAGACCGACTAAGAGATGTTCGTGTATGTGCGCGTCGTGAGCAAGTTCGTTCCGTTTCACGGCTTCTTTCTTTTGTAACTCTGTCGTGCAAAGTTGCGAAGCTGCTGCAAAAATGTCCTGCGCGTACTTTATGCATCCAGTACCAGTTCCAGCTACAACCGCCGAGATGCATTCTAAAAGATGGTACAATTCAGGGTCCGCTTCTTGAGCGTTTTTCCACTTATCCAACATTTTTGGAAGCAACGCATCTGCATATTTTGGATCTGTAAGCGAAGGACCAATGTACTCTGCCATAGTTTGCAACGCGTCGTACAAGTTTCTTTGATTCTTTCTTTGATACCTATCTAACGCCATACTTAAAGCTTGAACGATCTGCTCCGTCCAAGGCGCGAGCAAATCTTTACCTTCTTGCAAGCAGTTTGCCAAAGCGCCGCATGCCAAAGCTTGGACTTTCTTATTTCGATCGACAACCTTATTCAAAATCCCCATAATAACTGATTGTAACTGCTGCACACCAATTGCGGACGCTTCTACGGTCGTCCCAGGAACTGCGTTTGGATGATCGGGAGACATAGCGGATCGACACAACCAAGGAGAAAATCTCGATAACGTCCAACACGTCGTCGCTCGTACTAATGGCCTCGAATCATCCAACATTGGGTACAGAAACCCGCATAATTGTGGGAGGTATTGAGCGAGACCGTTGGTACATCCCTCTGCAACGGCACCCAAAGCTAAAATTGCCGACTCACGGATTCTCCAATTTTGGTCAGCTAAGCGTTGTTCAACAATTGGAAGCATAATTTGCAAAAGATCGTCGCCAAAATGTAAAGAAAGCGTATCTAATCCGCTAGCGGATGATTTCCGCAAATTCCACGTTCCCCAATCATCATCATCACCGTCATCGTCGTGATCATCGTCATCATTATCGTTTTTCCCCGCGCCGCCGTCGTCGCCGAAAGACTTATCTTTTTGAGATCGAAACGTCGGTTTAATATCTTGATCTCTGTCTGGTCTATCCGCATTTAATTCATCCTCTTCGGCCTGAATCACTTCTTCGTCGTCTTCGTCGTACGCCATGTTCGTCAATAACACTGGTATTAATTGCGGCGTAAACTCTCTCAAAATATTCACAGATTCCGGTTCCAAATCGGCTTCGACGAACGCTGCCCAAAACTCGCACGATTCGACTGCAACATCTGGATCAGGATCCGTTTGTCTCTCTAACATGAAAGTAATGATCTCTCGAAGGTTCGGTGTCATCTTTTCTGGCGCAATGTGAAGCAATTGTACTAAACCTTGGCATACGTATTTCCTCGCCGTATCATCGGGGTCGTGCGCTAGAGCGAATAAACCTCTGAGATAGTCATCTAACAAATCACGCTTCTCTCGAGGCCAAGAAGGAGCGATCATGTTCAAGATAGCAATCGCCGATTGCCTCACTTTCCCATCCGGATGCCCAAATAATTGCAACGTTCTCGGAATAACCAAACTCGCTGGACACTCAGGTAATCCGACTTGATTCGCCTGTGTGACGTCCGCTTCTAAGTACCCATTCGTTTCCTCGCATATCTTATACAATGCATCCAAAGCTCCATCTAACGCATTCGCATCATTTTTCTGTATATCTAAATTATCCTGAATCATAGGCCATAACTGTGGAAACGATTGCCATCCCTTTTGTCTAATACAAATCGCTAACGAAGTCCCGACGACTTTCCTAACAATCCTCGATTTATGTATCATCGCATCCATTAACTGTTCTCTAATATAACTCTCGTGCGGTTCCTCTTGAAACTGCCATGTCGTTTTCAAGTTATTCTTCAAGATCAATCCAGCCGTTTGCCTTATCACGTCATCAAAATTTAACCCGTCTTTAGTCAAAATCAGTGCTAAGTACGAGTTAAAATCTGGGAACTGAGAACACTCCTGTAACTTCTTGAACATCAACTTTTGATCACAGTTAGGTTTTGTGTATTCCCTAAGAAGTTCTGCGATTTGCTCCACGCCCTCTTGTTGTGGCTGCCACATTATTTATAGTATTATTTATATTATGATTATGATTATGATTATGATTTAGTACTATTTAGTATTTCTACAATCACACGAATAATCAAACACACGAAAACGAATTCAACAAAATCCTTCTCTTTCGTCTTCTCGCTTTTTATGCAACGAAACAGAAATCTGATTAAGAACGAGCGATAGCAGCAGTAGTAATAGCAGCAGTATGTCTATTTCTACGTGTATATCTAAACACAGAATTCTATATGTATGTAAAAAATGTTTACTATTTTATTTCTCACGCGACGATCTTTTTTTTCTTCTTTCTTTCCTTCTACCAATTTAGGGTTTTGTTTTCAATTTAATAGGCAAAATAGGGCATTTTTGTTTCATAATAAACACATTCTTCTACTTCGATTGTATACATCGATCGATCGATTAAGAACGAAGCGCTTTCGATAGATAGATATATATATTTACATTTATTTATTTATTTACTTACAGTATTTGAATAAATAGTAGATAAATTAAAGAAAACTATATATGATGTTAACGATGAAAAGTTTCCATTCCATCAGTGCAGTAACTACTGCTGCTAGAGTTCACAGAGGAGGACGGAAAGAGAAACATGAACAAAGTAGCAGTAGTAGTAGTAGTAGTTGTTGTTGTAGTAGCAGTGGTAGTGATCTTAATGGATTAAGACGAGTGCGAGATCGTCGTGAAAGATCGACACAGTTGTTTAGTTCCTCTTCTTTTAAATTCATGACCTATGCTTCAAGGATTGGAGACGAGAAAAAGAAGGTCTTCATCGATGGCGAAGCTGGGACGACTGGGTTACAAGTACGCGAGAGACTCGAAAAAAGGACGGATATTGAATTAATTCAATTACCGGATGAATTAAGGAAAGACGAGAAAGCGCGAGAACGAGCGTTGAACGAGTGCGATTGCGCGATTTTGTGCTTACCGGATGACGCGGCTATCGAAGCCGTGAAGTTAGTTACGAACGAGAAAGTCATAATCATCGACGCATCGACTGCGTATCGAACGAACGATGATTGGGTATACGGATTCCCAGAGATTTCTAAAGAACAACGCGAGAAAGTGCGAAAAGCGAAAAGGATTTCAAACCCAGGGTGCTACCCGACCGGATTCATAGCCTTAATAAGACCATTGGTCGACGCGAACATTTTACCGAAACAAACTAAAATGACCGTGAATGCAGTGAGTGGATATACTGGAGGAGGAAAACAGCTCATTGCTATTTACGAAACTCCAGGAGCTGAACCGTATGGTGCCTATGGGTTTAACTTAAATCATAAGCATATTCCAGAAATGAGAAAGTACGCCGGTTTAGATTCGGAACCGATTTTTCAACCTGCCGTCGGCTCGTTCGCGCAAGGCATGATCGTTTCCGTTCCTTTATTTTACGACCAATTAAACGGTATTGATAAAGGGGAAGATTTGTACAAATGCTTACACGAAAGATATAAGAATTCACAGTTCGTCACTGTCAGAGAGTATAACAAAACGGATGATTTAGAACGAGGCGCGTTCTTACGCGCGGACGGCTTAAGAGATTCCAACGCTCTCGAACTTTCCGTTTTCGCGAATGACAAAAAGCGCACTTGTTTACTAATCGCTCGATTAGATAATCTCGGTAAAGGTGCGAGTGGTGCCGCCGTGCAAAATCTCAATTTATCCTTAGGCTTCGATGAAAATGTTGGTTTGTAAAACATCGAACAACAACTTATTCAGCATTGAAAAAGTCACCTTGAATAAGTTATTGGATCTCCATTAAGACGAGACTCCTCACCTTCAACCGGCTATCTATCAACGCCTGGAAGTTTTCCGGACTCATAGCGCACATAATAAGTATTGATTTTAAGACGTCGACGACTCATTTCGTCGTTGCAGATACGTTATTGATAGAGAACTTTTACGTTTTACATTTTATTCATATGCGTTACAAAAATACGCATATACTTCACAAAACGTAATTAAGTTCTCGATGACGAAGAAAACGCAGTTTCAGGTCTACATCGATCACTTCTTCGCCTATGGCGCTAGTTTTTACACGCTTTGGATCTTACTATCAACGATCGCGTGGATATCGCACTTAGGCGAGCGAATACCAATCACGCAGAAGTTCTGCGCGGCAAAGGGATATCCAAGCAACGAGAAATCAAAGAACATTGTTAACTTCTTTCGACAGAACGTTCCAACCGCTTTAATGTTCGTCCTACCACATTCTCTGTGTAAGGTTAAGAACGTAAGGAAACTGTTTGGGAGACGCGGGAGATCGATTTATAACGTCATAGCCGCGCTTACTTTACACGTGTTCATGTTACAATTTATTCCCTTGAAAGAGCCGGTTATGATGGTTATACCGATCAAGCGCGAGATCCACGACGCGACGTCGGTGTTGATGTTATTCTATGCCGCGTACGCAATTTTTTCGGCGCCAGAGACTTACGATTTGCTCGGAGTGAACTCATCGCTTTCCAGAGCGGGCGCGAGAGCGCCTGAGGAAATGGACGCTATTACTTGGATGGGGTTGTGCGTATATAGAAAAGGCGGCGTCGTAGCGTTCGTAGCGTTTACTGGATTGTCGTTAATACCTCAGACTCTTACGCTAGGCGACTGTTTAGCTCGAGGCGTCGCGGCTACGTACTTGCGCTTGCGCTCGAAGTCGTTTCGTTTATGGTTAGGGCAGATACCAGGCGCTCATCACGCGACGTGGGTATTACGAGGAAGTTTAATAACGTTTGCTTTGTTCACTTCCTGGCGCGTCGGTGAAATCTCA
>Ga0114998_10004179_pt1 | contig 10590 bp, 7 predicted proteins | sample ArcticOcean_MG_C_5_FD_87044 | JGI IMG/M metagenome (GOLD analysis project Ga0114998, IMG submission 87044) | Marine microbial communities from western Arctic Ocean - ArcticOcean_MG_CB4_138 | ecosystem: Environmental > Aquatic > Marine > Oceanic | place: Arctic Ocean: Canada Basin | collected...
CACATTGCGTCTTGTTACTGGACGAAATCGAGAAAGCGCATCCAGATGTATTCAACATTCTGCTCCAAGTAATGGATCATGGAAAACTAACCGATCATAATAGTCGCACCACGGATTTCCGCAATGTGGTACTGATTATGACGTCCAACGCCGGGGCTTCGGATATGTCAAAAGCCGCCATTGGCTTTGGCCGTGATCGCCGCGAAGGTGAAGACACTGCCGCCATTGAGCGTACGTTCACACCGGAATTCCGTAACCGTCTAGATGCGGTTGTGAGTTTTGCGCCGCTTGGCCGGGACGTAATAGCACAAGTGGTTGAAAAGTTTGTATTACAACTCGAAGCTCAGCTGATGGATCGCAATGTCACAATCGAAATCACGAAAACTGCCGCAGATTGGCTTGGCGACAAGGGATATGATAACAAGATGGGCGCACGTCCGTTGGGCCGGGTGATCCAAGAACACATCAAAAAACCACTAGCTGAGGAATTGCTGTTTGGCAAATTAACTAAAGGTGGGAACGTTAAGGTAGGTGTTAAAGCTGGAGAACTAGAACTACATATAGAAAAGCCACAAAAGGCAAGAATTACTAACAAAATGACAAAGCCGCCTCTGCTCACAGCCGAATAAGCCAAAGGGCACTCAGAAAAGTTTAAACGGCATCTGAAACAAGATGCCGCCTTTTTATGCTCGAAACCTTACTTTTCTGTAAGCTTCAACTCTATGCGGCGATTTTGCGCCCGAGCAGCACGAGTATTTTCTGAGTTCAAAGGTTGAAACTCTCCAAAACCATTAGCCGACAAGCGGCGCGGTTCCATATTTTCCTCATTAACTAGCAGCAAGACAACTGACAAAGCACGCGCTTGGCTCAACTCCCAGTTGCTTTGAAAGCTACTACCAGCCAACAACGGCTGATTATCAGTGTGGCCATCAACCTGCAAAATCCAGTCAATACCAGCAGGCATCTGTGCTGCAATTTCCTCCAAGAGTGTTGATATTTTCGCAATTTCACGTTTACCAACAGCTGACAGCGCCGCCCCACCAGAAGGAAACAAAATTTCAGAGGAAAATACAAATCGATCCCCAACAATACGGACGCCTTCAATCCCTTCTAGTAAACCACGCATCCGCCCAAAGAATTCAGATTTATACTGCTCAAGAGATTTAGCTTCGACAGCCAGACGGGCTGCTTCCTCTGCAAGCAACTTTTTTTCAACGGCCTCCAGCGCAAGATTCTTGCGGGCCTCAGAAGCCGCTTGTGCCAACGCCATATTCAGATCGTTCCCCAAATTCGTTATTTTGACATTATTTTTTTCATCCCGGCGGCGGTAATCGCCTAATATTGATTGCAGCCCACCAATTTGTGCCTGTAATTCACGCACAGATTCACTCAAAACAGCCATTTGTCGTTGCGCTTCAGTTGAAATTTGTTCTGACTCTCTTAATTCCGCCTGGGCGGTGGCCAAAAGAGCCGCTGTAATTTCAGATTTCGTCAGCTGTTGCTCTGCACTTTGACGCGCCGCAATCGCACGCGCTAAGGCTTCACGCAAAGGTACGTTACTCTGAAGTTGAGAGCGCGCAGCCTGCAGCTCCACCTCGCGTCTTTCCAACCGCAGCAACGCTTCTTGCAGCGTTTGCGTTGAAGCGGCACCTTGCTCTTGCAAAGCGGTAAGCCGGCCTTGCGGTAATTGTTTAGTTGCTTCAGCCGCCTCCAACGCCAACAATGCTGTTGAGAGCTTTTCGTTCATGCCCACGTTCGCTACTTGAGCAGCTGCCAGCAGCGCAAGTGTTTCTTCAGCCTTTTTACGTTGATCGTTCAGCTGCAAGGCCAAAGACGACAGCGCGGCCTCGCTACTTTCTAGATCTTTACGTAGCTTTGCCGCTGCAGCCGCCATCGACAAGCGCTCGATCTGTTTTTGTGTCAGAGCAGAATCTGCCTCAGACAAACGTTCACGGAGTATGGCCGTAGCCACCATCTCCTGTTGAGATTTATCAAGAGCATTATTAAGAGTTTCAGCCTGCTCTTGTAGAGCTTGGTTAGCTTGTTCTAGCGTTGTCGTCCGCTCCTGCTGGGCGGCAAGAAGTGCCAAAGTATTAGATAGATTAGCACTGGTGGTTTGAGTATTACGACGTATATCAACCAACATTTCATCCATCAATTCGCGCTGTTTTTCAGCCAAAGCTGCCCTTTCGATCTGAGTTTTTATGGTAGCCTGTGCGGCGAGCAAAGATTTCTGCAAACTTGCACGTTCGCCGTCGAGTACAGCATTGTTGTTAGCTTCCTGGGCTTGTTTGGCTAGCATTTGCCGCACCCGCACCTCAAAATCCACAATCACTGAATTAGCGGAGACGTTTTCTGCCTCAAGCTCCAATACTTGGTTCTCCACATCAGCAATGCGGGCCACATCGTTCATAGACTGCGCCACCAATAAAGTTAGCTCGGCTTCGAGCTGAGTAATCTGGCCATCTGAAGAGGCTTGCTTTTGCAGTAAGGAAGCCACTTTGGTTTCAAAATTAGAGATCTCTACGTCAGCCTGTACCTTGGCATTTTGTAACTCTGATACCTGTAGCTTAAAATTCTCGATGTCGCCCTCAGCTTGTTGCTGTAAATTCAGGAGATTGGCCACTTTCGCTTCAAAGTCATTAATTCGAGTGTTCGCAGTGTTGAGATCAGCTATGCGCGCTTCACGCTGCACAGTAAGTGTTGAGATCAGAGCAAGTTGGTCGCGGCCTTCCGCTTTAGCTTTAGCCAGAGATGAATCTAAACCAGCCACCTGGTCGCGCAAATTGGCGGCAGTGGCCCGCTCCAAGCCAAGAGCATCCCCAAGGGCTAAAATTTGCACAGCCAACCCCTCCAATTGGTCGTTTTTTTGTACGACGTCCAGGTTCAGCTCTTCCAGTCGGGTACCTTGACCCTTTATCGTTTCTTGCAGCACAAATTGCATCACCATAAAAATGGTCAGCACAAACATCAAAACCAGCAACAAACCGGTCATAGCGTCGACAAATCCTGGCCAAATTGAGGCTTGAAACCTTGCGCCAGTGCGTCGGGAAAGCGCCATGCCTAGCTCTTGTCACTATTAGGGCTTCGAGCGAGGGACCTAATAGCCTTGGTAAGGTTTGCAAGATCACTGCGAATTTCCGACAGGCTTTCTTGCCGCCCAGAAGAAACTTCTTCCAAAACTCGCAACATTTGCACATCTATAGAGCGCAAGCGCATACGGCTTTCAGCGTCAATACCATCACCACCACTTTCCCCCATCCGCGCAATCATCCTCTCCTGGCTAGTGGCAACGCGTTCTAAGGCTTGCGTTTGGCCTTGATCAAGTTTTTCAGTCAATTTTTCGATCGTTGAGGTGAGCGCAATTAAATGCGCTTCAACTTCCACCTGGCCCTGGCTGGTTTGTGAATACATCCGCGCCATTCCGTCCATCTGTTCAGACATCTGCTCCATCATAGCTCCCAGCATCGTCTGATCTCCACCACCTTCCCCTTCACCGCCAGAAAAACCAACACGGGTAATGGTGGAGAGCCATTCTTCCAACTCGCCATAAAAGCGATTCTGACCCCGACCCGAAAACACCTCCAAAAGCCCAACAATGAGTGACCCGGCAAGGCCTAGCAAAGAGGAAGCAAAGGCGACACCCATGCCATCCAGCTGACCTTCTAGGCCACGTTGTAGTCTAGAAAAAATATCAACTGCACTTTCATTCTCTGCGGGCGTCAAAGATTGGATGGTTTGCACCAACGCAGGCACCGTGGTGGCCAAGCCATAAAAGGTTCCCAACAGGCCTAGGAAAATAAGTGTATTGGTAATGTAGCGTGTCAGTTCACGCTGCTCATCAATCCTCGTGGATACGCTGTCCAAAATTGAGCGCGACGAAGCAGAGCCCAATTGCATTCTCGCGCCACGGCCCCTTAAAAGGCTGGCCAAGGGCAAAAGTAATTGTGGAGGCTTGGCCTCTTCGTGCCCGTCACGCTGGGTTACAAACCCTTCAATCCACTGCACTGAATAAATCAGCGACAACACTTGATGAAAACAAGTGGCTACGCCGATGATGAATACAAATAAAATAAAGATGTTTAAATAGGGGTTGGCCATAAATGTTGGCCCAACACTTGGATAGGCTAGATAGCTCAACGCCGAAACACCCGCCACAATGGCCAGCATGGTTAAAATCTGGCTAAACGGCTGTGAGAACTGCGGGTTTTGATCTCGGCGTATATGATCCATGGTGAGGCCTTGCCTTCAAAAAGTTCTAAGATTTAACTTTACTTCGCAACATCCTTTAAGCCAAGCTGTTATACATATTTCGTTAACTTTGAGACTTCTATTGCTAGATAATCTAACTCCGGATCGGCTATTTGCAAAGATTGCAGAAATTCAGCAGTATTATACAAATATTCCGAATTAGGCCCACGCCCACCTACAGCGCCCGCAATGATGCGAGCTTGATGGTCTAAATCATATTGGCAATATTGTACATGGCTACGGTCCACCATGTAGGTCACCGCACGCACATTTCGGCCATCAACCAATTTCAGATCAATCCATTTTTCCTCATAGGCTGAAGAAACCAGCTCACGGGCGCGCAAATATTCTAAAATCTGATCAGCCTGCGTTTCTGAGGCCCTCAAAGCCAAACCAGCGCAATATGCGCCTTCCCCGGCTTCATCCAGTGCCAGTACAAGCCCTGGCTTTTTCTCAGTGCCACGATGGTGGATAGAGAGCATACAAAAGCTTCGAGTATAGCCTAGCAAATCCGCGCGGACTTGCTCTACAGGTTCAAACCCTGGGTTCCATAGCAAGGAGCCATATCCAAATACCCACATTGCTTACCACCATTTCGGTATCTGTGATTACACAGTTAATTTCTTTTATAGTCCAAATTACAGCGTACGGTAACAGTAGGCTCAATTGCAAAAACTTCTAGCTCTTGGTGCGACCAAAATCTGGGGCATCAGTGTCTTGGCCCGCATCGATGATGCCACGACGGATTGCGCGGGTACGTGAGAAATAGTCATGCAAAAGATCGCCATCGCCTGTCCGGATTGCGCGTTGTAGCGCAAAAAGCTCTTCAGTGAATCGGCCCAAAACCTCCAATGTAGCTTCTTTGTTAGACAAAAACACATCACGCCACATGGTTGGATCGCTGGCTGCAATCCGAGTAAAATCCCGAAACCCAGTAGCCGAATAGTTAATTACTTCAGAATTGGTCACCCGGTGCAGATCATCTGCGACACCAACCATCGTATAGGCAATTAAATGTGGCGCGTGGCTGGTGACAGCAAGAACCAGATCATGGTGGTCTGGGTCGAGCTCATCAACATTAGCACCTAGCCCCTGCCAATAGCTCGATAGAGCCATCACAGCCTCGCGATCCGCCCCATTCGGGGTAAACAGGCACCATCGATTATCAAACAATGCAGCAAAACCAGACTCTGGCCCCGAACGCTCTGTTCCCGCCAAAGGATGAGCTGGGACGAAGTGGATATTTGGAGCTATATGAGGCTGTACCGCATCGATAACCGCACGTTTCACCGAGCCTACATCACTTACTGTGCAACCGGGTTTTAGATAAGATGCCATCTCAGCCATCACTGGGCCCATGGCCCCAATTGGTACGCACAACACCACCAAGTCGGCATTAGCCACCGCTGCGGCTAGATCATCACACACCGTATCACAAAGCCCAATTTTGCGAGCAGTATCACGAGTCTCAGCAGTTCGCGCATAACCGGTAACATGCCCAGACATTCCCGCCCTTTTCATGGCCCAGAACATTGAAGAGGCAATCAGTCCTAGCCCAATCAACGCAACGCGATCATAGCTCATTTTACTTGCTCCATAAAGGCTTTCATGCCGGACACAAGCCGGGCGCAACCAGCCATATCTGGCACGGTAATACGTAACGCATGCGGCAGACCATAACTGCCAACCCGGCGCACCAAAATACCGATAGTCTGCAGATAATCATCACAGGCTTCTGCATAGTTTTTATCCACAAATCTCGCCAAAATGAAATTGGCCTCAGATGGATCTGAAGCTACGCCCAGAGCAGCCAATTCAGTCACCAACCAAGCACGGGCCCAGTTATTTTGAGCACGGTGTGTAGTCACAAAGTTTAGATCGCGCACCGCCGCCTCTCCTGCGATCAAGGCCGGCGCAGAGAGATTAAATGGGCCACGCACCCGGTTGAGCACGTCGATCACATGTTGCGGCCCATAGCCCCAACCCACGCGTAATCCGCCAAGACCATACATTTTAGAAAGAGTACGCAGCATCACCACATTGCTGTAACGCTCTACAAAACCCGCCCCACCATCCCAGCCTTCGACATAATCCGCATAGGCACCGTCCAATACAATCAATACATCCTTTGGCGTGCGAGCTATTAAACGAACAATTTCGGTATCTGGAATTTTTGTGCCCGTTGGATTGCCTGGGTTGGCCACAAATATTATTCCCGTTCGTGGTGTTACCGCCGCCAGAATAGCGTCCACATCCACATATCGCTCTGTTTCCGCCACAGCCACAACTGTGGCGCCAGCCGCCATGGCATAAAGCCTATACATCAAAAACCCGTGGGACGTATGGATCACCTCCAAGCCGGGGCCAGAATAGGCTTGGCACAAAAAGCTAATCAATTCGTCCGAGCCACAACCACATATAATTTTTTTAATCGAAAGCCCGTGCAATTCTGCCAAAGCACTCCGTAACCCACTGTGATCCGAATCCGGGTAGCGATGCATCGAGGGCGCAGCCGCTACAAGAGCTTGTTGCGCTGATATCGGCGGTCCATTAGGGTTCTCGTTCGATGATAGTTTGAGAATATCCTGCACGCCCTGAACAGTGGATTTACCACCTACATATAGCTCAATATCCAGTATTCCAGGCTGAGGTTTTGGCTGTATCATACGATATTCCCTTCTTCTGTCGTTCTAACGTCAATTACACAAAAGAAAAGGCCGCAGCGGTTTCCCGTCGCGGCCTTTTGAAATCAATCTGGCAAAGATTAGTTCTTCGCGTAAAATTCCACCACGAGGTTCGGCTCCATAACAACTGGATAAGGGACATCGCCTAGACCAGGGATGCGTACAAAAGTTGCAGTCATTTTTGTATGATCAGCATCCATGTAGTCAGGGACGTCACGCTCGGCCAACTGTGTGGCTTCAAGCAAAACAGCCATCTGTTTGGAACGGTCACGAACTTCAACCACGTCGCCTTCAGAGACGATGTAGGATGCGATATTGACTTTTTTGCCGTTCACACGAACATGGCCATGATTAACAAACTGACGAGCTGCAAAAATTGTTGCAACAAATTTAGCGCGATACACAACTGCATCTAAACGGCGTTCCAGTAAGCCAATTAGGTTTTCACCAGTGTCGCCTTTTACACGTTCTGCTTCAGCGTATATGCGACGGAATTGCTTCTCGGTCAAATCGCCATAATAGCCTTTTAGCTTCTGCTTAGCGCGCAGCTGAATGCCGAAATCGGACAACTTACCTTTACGGCGCTGACCATGCTGGCCTGGGCCATATTCACGACGATTTACGGGCGATTTAGGCCGACCCCAGATATTCTCGCCCATGCGACGGTCAATTTTGTATTTGGCAGCGGTACGTTTTGTCACCGGCTGATCTCCTTCAGATATGTTCGAAGCCCTACACGGGCCACTATGAAGGGCGTTGTCCTTTGAGCGAACCCCGACAGGCATCCCCTTGCGGGGGCCACCAACACCAATGAAAGGCGAATGCCAGCCAATCGATTTAATGTCAAGCTGGTATGCGTGCCGCAGTGCTTAGCAGACCGCAAAACACCTTACATTCGAGCCTCAAGCGGCCTAGCCTCAAAAAACAATAAAGAGGAACGCCTTACAGCGTTCCTCTTTCATCAACGTCCCTCACGGGAGGATTGGTCGCGGAGCCCTTCGTCCACTTCTATATGTGATCCTAAGATCGCACCGGTGGCGTATTGGCCCTGCTTGTATTCACTGCTCAGTCTTGCGCTGATTTGATCTTACTGATTCGTAACAGAGGTGATTCTGCTTGTGAATCCCTTTTATTAAAATTTTCTCAAAAAAGCGCTCTTACCCAGCGTGGGTGCAGAGAATTTCATACAGGTTTGCGCTTTGGCTTGCCCGGGTCAAATTTCTGTTTGCTCACATTGACACGGGGCTTACCCGCCTTTGGGCTTGCACTGCCTGCGTAATTCACGGACTTTCCACCAGGTTTACCACCGGGTTTGCCAAAAAATTTTGACGGCTTACCTGCATGTGGTTTGGACGTGCCCGCAGAACCACTAGGTTTTTTCTTGAAGGATTCCAACACACCACCAGGTCGGGTTTGGGCTGCGGTCTTAGACTTATATTTTGGCTTGCTCTCGCCCGCATGGGTCTTGCCGTCATTTGGTTTTGGCTTGCGTGGCTTTTGGCTAGGCGTATCATTCCATTCAATTGGGATGCTGGGCTTCCCCTTGGCACGTGGCTTTTTGTCGGCCCAAGGCTTTGGTGAACTCGACCGCTCATAAGCCACATCCGCAGGAGGGCCTTTTAATTCAGTTACCAAAGCACTGTCTTCTGCTGTCATATCTGGGCCTAAAGCCTTTTTGAAGCCTTCAACACTGGCCAGTTTAACCTCAAAGAAGGATGCATCCGGGTGAATTTTAATCGCCCCAATGTCATGTTTAGTGATGCCACCAGCGTTGCAGATCATAGGCAACAAGCGTCCGGGAACTGTTCCTGAGGCGCGACCACCCGGAACAGAGAACCAGATGGTGGGACCAAAATCAGCAACACGTCTTGGCTTCGCTTCTTTGACGTCACGGGCATCTACAGCTGAAAGCTCTTCAGGTGCGGATTGCTTGGAGGTGTAGATCCGCAAATATGCCGCAGCCAGTTGGGTAGGACTGAAATGGGACAACAACTCATCAACAGCCACTTGGTCTTTTTCGTTGATCTCTTCACGCCAAGCTGGATCGGCCAACAAACGTTCACTGTCTTTAGCTCTCACCTCATCCGCAGAAGGCGGCACAGCCCATTCAGCTGTAACTTTTGCACCTTGCAAGATGCGCTCGGCTTTACGGCGCGTCGATGGCGGTACGATCAGAGCGGATATGCCCTTTCGCCCAGCCCGGCCAGTTCTGCCAGAACGATGCATCAGAATTTCATAGTTAGTGGGCAATTCGGCATGTACCACCAGATCAAGGTTCGGTAAATCGATGCCACGGGCAGCCACATCGGTAGCCACACAAATACGCGCACGACCATCCCGCATTGCTTGCAAGGCATGAGAGCGCTCGGCTTGACTCAACTCACCCGACAGGCTCACCACGGAGAATCCACGGTTTGATAGACGGGTGGTGAGGCGATTGACCATCACGCGTGTATTGGCGAAAACCAACGCGTTTGGCGCTTCATAAAAGCGTAAAACGTTGATAATGGCATTTTCCGTATCACGCGCCGAAACACTCAAAGCCCGATATTGAATGTCTGTGTGCTGCGATTTCTCTGCCACAGTAGACACGCGCACCGCATTCTTTTGGTAGGATTTTGCCAGCGTCGCGATGGATTTTGGTACGGTGGCTGAAAACATCAAAGTGCGGCGGGATTCGGGCGCATGGCCCAAAATGAACTCCAGATCATCCTTGAAACCCAGATCAAGCATCTCATCAGCTTCATCCAAGACCACGGCCCGCAATTCGGACAGGTCAATGGATTTACGCATTATGTGATCGCGCAGACGGCCCGGTGTGGCCACAACTATATGCGCACCCCGCTCTAGAGTGCGACGCTCATCGCGCATGTCCATACCACCTACACAAGAGGCCATCGTTGCGCGCGCTTCACCATAGAGCCATTGCAACTCACGTTTTACTTGCAATGCCAACTCGCGGGTTGGTGCAATGACCAAAGCAAGAGGTTTGGAGGCGCGTTCAAGGAACTCATTTTGACCCAAAAGGCTATCGCCAATGGCAAGTCCGAAGCCTACAGTTTTACCAGAACCCGTTTGGGCAGATACTAGCAAATCGGCACCTATTAATTCGGGGGCCGTGACGGCCGTTTGGACAGGAGTCAAGGTTTGGTAGCCGCGCTTCTGCAGCGCGTCAGCTAGAGCTTGTTTCACAAGAATATCTTTCTATGTCATGCGAGCGCTGCAGCCCCCCATGGACCGACAAACCCCAAGAAACCTCCTTCAATGAGGCTTAATAATTGGCGGCTAGGCTATTTTAGATGGGAAGTATAGAGGCAGAGCAAAAATAGCTATGCCGATACCTCTTGAAAAGACCGCAATTATAACCCACTCACTTAGACCTTGCGCGACGTCTTTTGTGAGCCACAAACAGCAGTGGTGCCAAAACCTGTCGATAGACCAACGAGGAGAAAGCCTTGATTGGCTTAAAATCTATAATTAGGGCAAGAACCCTAAAATAAGGTAAAATCTGCCAAATGGCTACGAATGCATTTACACCAATAATCAGGTTTCCATCACGCCTCGCATGCAATTGCTGTGCTGCTTGATCTTCGGTCAGCCCCCAATCAGTCGCAGCATCGGCTGTAATTTTGATATATTCGACCTCATCGCCAGA
>Ga0114998_10004199_pt1 | contig 10569 bp, 9 predicted proteins | sample ArcticOcean_MG_C_5_FD_87044 | JGI IMG/M metagenome (GOLD analysis project Ga0114998, IMG submission 87044) | Marine microbial communities from western Arctic Ocean - ArcticOcean_MG_CB4_138 | ecosystem: Environmental > Aquatic > Marine > Oceanic | place: Arctic Ocean: Canada Basin | collected...
AAGCCCCTTTATTATATGGTGGTCCTGTTAGGATTCGAACCTAAAACGCTTGTTTCGAAGACAAGAATGATATCCATTTCACTACAAGACCATAAAAGTGTTATATCAGCATAATGGCAGATAAAAAATACAAGTTTACCGTATCAGAAGAGCAGAATGTAAAAAGAGTAGATCATTTTATTGTAGAAGAACTTCCTACTTTTAGCCGTACTAAAATTAGCAAATTAATTAAAGAAGGAGCGCTTCTAGTAAATAATCAGGCGATAGAAGAAAGTTCTAAGAAAATTAGTTTTGGAGATGTGATTGAATTAACCGTTCCCGAACCAGTTGCAACAGATCTCCAAGCTCAGGATATATCTTTGGACGTTGTGTATGAAGATGATGACTTGCTAGTGATTAACAAACCTATAGGAATGGTAGTTCATCCTGGGGCTGGAAATCCAGATGGTACTTTGGTTAATGCCTTGCTACATCATTGCAAAGGAAATCTCTCTGGAATTAATGGAGAATTACGACCTGGCATAGTTCACAGAATAGATAAAGACACCTCTGGTCTACTAGTCGTTGCCAAAAATGATATTGCTCATAATGTATTGGCAAAACAATTTGAAGATCATTCTATTCAACGAACCTATCTTGCATTCGTTTGGGGAATGCCCAAACCTATTCATGGAAGAATTGAAACGCTAATTGGAAGAAGCAAATATAATCGTCAAAAAATGAGCGCTGATGTTGGAAGCGGCAAAGATGCAATTACTAATTACAAAACCTTAGAAGTATTTAAAGGAAAAACAATTCCCGATATCAGCTTAATCGAATGTAAATTAGAGACAGGAAGAACTCACCAAATTCGTGTTCACTTAGCTCACAAAGGAAATCCTATTTTAGGAGATCAGATGTATGGAAAAAAAATTAGAAAGATTAGAGATTTAGATGAAGAGCTATCTGTTGTTTTGGAAAATATAAATTTTCAGGCACTACATGCTCAATCACTAGGTTTTCTTCACCCGAAATCTGATCAGGAACTGTTTTTCACCACAGAATTGCCTAAAGATTTGTTAAACTTACAAAAAATGTTAAAAAGGCTTGGAAATTAACACCTTGTTTTTTTTAGTTTAAAAATTACATAATTATAAAGATATGAACAAAGATCTAACTAAAACAAATTTGCCAACACTTACTCCCGAGGGGAGTTTTGCATCTTATTTGTCTAAAATAAGAAAGTTTCCCATGTTGGATGCTGCAGAAGAATACATGCTTGCAAAAAACTGGAGGGACAAAGGAGACAAAGATGCTGCTCACAAACTAGTGACTAGTCATTTGCGATTAGTTGCAAAAATTGCAATGGGTTACCGAGGTTATGGTTTGCCAGTTAGCGAACTTGTGTCAGAAGGAAATATTGGCTTGATGCAAGCGGTGAAAAAATTTGATCCTGAGAAAGGATTTAGACTTACCACTTATGCCATATGGTGGATTAAAGCTTCCATTCAAGAATATGTGCTTCGATCTTGGAGCTTAGTAAAAATAGGAACAACGTCCGCTCAAAAGAAATTATTTTTTAATTTAAAAAAGATTAAAAACCAAATTTTTGCTGCAGAACAGGGCGATATGCTCCCTGAGCATGTTAGTCAAATTGCAACCCAACTTGACGTAAGAGAAGATGAGGTGGTGTCTATGAATCAACGTCTTGCCGGACATGAACACTCTTTGAATGCTCCTGTTGGAAATGAAGAGGGAGATGCGGAATGGCAGGACTGGGTTGTAGATGAAAATGCAGATCAGGAACTACAAATTTCACAAAAACAAGAACTGAATCAAAGACAATCGTTATTGCAAAATGCATTGCATGTATTAGATGAAAGAGAGAAAGAAATTTTACAAGATAGAAGATTGGTAGATGAGCCAAAAACTCTAGAAGAGCTAAGCCAAAAACACAAAGTAAGCAGAGAACGAATTCGTCAAATTGAGAATAGAGCTTTTGAAAAAGTTCAAAAAGCTATGTTAGAAAACGTTAAACGACCAAAACAACTCTCAATTAATTAATTATAAATTAAAAGGATTTTCTACAAGAATAGTATCATCTCGTTCTGGGCTTGTTGAAATGCTAGAAATTTTAGTACCAATAAAATCTTCCAATTCACTTAAATATATTTTTGCTTCCTGAGGTAGCTCCTCATAATTTCTAGTGCCAATAGTACTTTTCATCCAGCCTTTAAATGTTTTGTAAATAGGTTTTACTCTTGCTTGATCTTCTGCAGCAGCAGGAAGATAGTCCAATTTTGCTCCATCTAATTCATACTCCACACACATTTTAATTTCATCGCAAGCATCTAAAACATCCAATTTAGTTAAAGCAATTCCCGTAATACCTGAAACTTTTACTGTTTGTCTTACCAAGACACCATCAAACCAACCGCAACGTCTTTTTCTTCCCGTCACCGTTCCAAATTCATTTCCTCGTTTTCCTAGAAGTTCTCCGGTTTCGTCATTTAGCTCCGTTGGAAAAGGACCCTCTCCTACTCTCGTAGTATATGCTTTGGTAATTCCAAGAACATAATCAATAGTTTTGGGGCCACATCCCGTTCCTGTAGAAGCTGCTCCTGCAACTGTATTAGATGAAGTAACATAAGGGTAAGTACCATGATCCACATCTAGCAAAATTCCTTGAGCACCTTCAAAGAGTATTTTTTTACCTTCGCTTTTAAATTGATCCATTTTTCTCCAAACGGGTTGGGAAAATTTTAATACTTCGGGGGCTATTGTAAGAAGATCTTTCATTAAATCATCTTTTTTGAATACTTTTTTCTTCAATCCTTTTCGAATAGCATTGTGATGAGCAAGGACTACTTCTAATCGATTAGACAAATTACTTTCTGATTTTAAATCCATGACACGAATAGAGCGTCTTCCTACTTTATCTTCATAAGCGGGTCCTATGCCTCTTCGGGTCGTTCCAATTTTTCCTTTACCTGCCAAATCTTCTCTAATCTCATCCATCTCTCGGTGAAATGGCATAATCAAATTAGCAGTTTCTGCTAAAATAAGATTGTCTTCAGTTACTTTGACTCCTTGTTTTTCAATTTGTTTAATCTCATCTAACAATGCCCATGGATCTACTACTACTCCATTACCAATCACAGAAATTTTATCTGGTCTTACAATTCCAGAAGGAAGCAACTTTAATTTATACACTTTTCCATCGATCACTAAAGTATGACCAGCATTGTGACCACCTTGAAATCGAACTACAACATCAGCTTGCTCTGATAGCCAATCAACAATTTTACCCTTTCCCTCATCTCCCCATTGAGATCCAACTACTACAATATTTCTCATTTATCTAAATTTTTTATCTAATGTTATGGAAGTTAGGTGATTAACTGGACCACGACCCTTTCCATAATTAAGGTTAGATTTGATGGTATTATTAACATAACTAATTCCAAGTTTGCATGCTTTGTGCAAAGGTTTTCCACAGCCTAAAAAAGTAGCAATAGCAGAAGATAATGTGCATCCTGTACCATGAGTGTTCTTAGTTTTTAATTTTTTATTTTTAAATATATGAAGTTCTTTCTGATTCACTAGAACATCTTGAACTATTGTTCCTTTTGAATGCCCTCCTTTTAATAATACATTATTCGCTCCAAGATGAATAAGAGTATAGGCCGCAAGAATCATTTCATCTAGGTTGGTAATTTTTTTACCGATAAGCACTTCTGCTTCTGGAATGTTAGGGGTAATTAAAAAAACTTTTTTCATTAACTTATTTTTTAAAATAGAAATAGCTTGATCGTTAATTAATTTGGCTCCTCCTTTGGCTATCATCACAGGATCTAACACCACCCTCACGTCTTTAATTTTACTTAATGAAAACAATACTGCTTCAATAACTTTCTTTGAATGTAACATGCCAATTTTTATTGCATCAGGCTGTATATCTTTTACGGTAAATAAAATTTGTTTTTTAATTTCTGTAGGAGGAATACTCACAATCGAAGATACCCCAGTGGTATTTTGAGCAGTGATCGCTGTAACAGCTGTCATTGCATAACCACCTAAGGCGGTAATAGTTTTAATATCTGCTTGAATACCTGCTCCTCCTGAAGAGTCAGATCCTGCAATCACTAAAATTTTAGTTCGTGGTTTCACTAGATAGATTTAGATACTATTTGAATTGCTTTAGCTAATAGCTTCGTGTCATGACATTCGCCCATAATTCTTATCTTGGATTCGGTTCCTGACTTTCTCACCAATAGTCTTCCTTTTGTTCCCAATAATTTTTGAGCTTTTTTAATTGCTATTTTACATTTTTTACTTTGAATAATATTTTTATTAAAAACCTCTTTGTTTTCTAAAATTTGAGGAACGGGCTTAAATACTTTTAATAACTTGCTTGCTTTAATACCCTTTCGCATAGCAAACAAAACTTCTAAAGCAACTAACAAACCATCTCCTGTAGTAGTAAAATCTCCTAAAATAACATGGCCAGACTGCTCTCCACCTAAATTATATTTCATTTGTTGCATTCTTTCTTTTACATAACGATCGCCTACATTTGATCTTACAAATGCTATTTTTTGTTCTTTAAAATATTGTTCTAAACCTAAATTGCTCATTAATGTTCCGACCACTCCTCCTTTAAGAATTTTTTTATGATGCCATCTAGTTGCAATCATGCCAATGATTTGATCACCATCGATTATAGTCCCTTTTTCATCACAAAGAATAAGACGATCTGCATCTCCATCCAATGCAATTCCAAGATGAGCTTTATTTTTTTTAACAGCTAACCGCATGGTTTGCGGATAAGTAGATCCGCATCGTTCATTAATATTAATTCCATTAGGTTGCGTTCCTATTGCAATCACTTTTGCACCTAATTCCTCTAGTATTTTAGGGGCGGCTTTATATCCAGAGCCATTTGCGCAATCGATTATAATTTTTATTCCTTTTAAATTAAAATCATTAGGAAAATTACTTTTTAAAATTTCAATATATCTTGAGTTTCCATCCTCGAGTCTTTTCACTCTCCCCAATTCCTTCACGGGCACTAACAGTTTCGATTGCTTTGTATCAATTAGTTTTTCAATTTTTGATTCTACCTGATCTGATAATTTTAAACCATCTGGTCCAAATAATTTTAATCCATTGTCTGTATAAGGATTGTGTGAAGCGGTAATCATTATCCCCATGTCTGCTTTCATAGATCTAGTGAGCATAGCAAGTGCATTAGTAGGTACAGGACCAAAAGTAATAACATCCATTCCAGCAGAAGTTAATCCAGAAACTAAAGCAGGCTCCAACATATAACCCGATACTCGAGTATCCTTAGCAATGATAGCTAAGTGTTTTTTTTTGTCTTTAATTTTAAAGAACGATCCAGCTGCCAGTCCAAATTTATAAAAGTGTTCACCAGTAATAATCCCCTGATTAACCACACCCCTAATTCCATCGGTACCAAAATATTTTTTCATTAAATCTTATGTAATGCTGAATTGATTGATAATGCTTCTTTTATTTCGATTATATCATGGACTCTAAAAAATTGAACGCCTTGGTTCGCACCAATTATTACCGATGATATCGTTCCGCCTAACCTTGAAATACTATCACTTTTTCCCATAATTTTTCCAATAAAACTTTTTCTAGACGGTCCAAGCATTAAAGGACATCCCAAAGAATGGAAAAAAGAAATTTTACTCATTAATGTCAAATTGTGTTCAACATTTTTACCAAATCCAATTCCGGGATCTAGAATAATTTTGCTTTTTGGGAATCCTTTTTTTTCAAGCTGTTTAATTTTTGTTTCAAAGTAGTCATAAATATCTATCAGGACATTTTGATAGTTTGGATTTTTTTGCATTGTCTCTGGTGTTCCTTGGGAATGATTTAAAATAATAGGTTTTTTTAATTTAGATACTAAAAGCAAAGCATTAGGATCAAAGTCTAAAGCCGAAATATCATTAACAATTGTTGCACCTGCTTTTACAGCTTCTTTCATAACTTGTGATTTTCTTGTGTCTATAGAAACAGCGCATTTTTTTATTTTACTAATTTGTTTTACAGTTTGCATAACTCTTCTGCATTCTTCTTTCTCAGAAATGGTCTGGGCACCCGGTCTAGTAGATTCCCCTCCCACATCAATAATATGAGCCCCTTGTGTCAGCATCATTTTTGCATGTTGGTTAGCAGACTTCGTTTTATAAAATTTTCCTCCATCTGAAAAACTATCTGGAGTAATATTTAACACACCCATAATCACTGGCTGATTAACATCCAAATTAAGAATATTGTTTCTTTTTTTTTTAATATTACTTAAATCTCTTAGAACTTGATCTTTGTTTTTATAATTTAACTTTGAGATTTTTGAAACATCTACTAATTGTGACTTCTTAGAATCTTTATAAATAATTTCAATTTTAGTAAATGCTATTAATTTATTTCCACAGATAGGTGCTGCTATTTTTTTTTGAATATGCTGACTAGCATCTTTTCCATACAGAAAATTAAGGGGCCTAATATAAACAGACCTCATAGAAAAATTTAGTTTTGTAATTTAGGTTTTAAACCAATAGTTCCCAATGCGCTGTCTACTGAAGATTCATCGTCTTCTTTCGAGATACCTCTACTCGGTTGAATATTTTTGTAGATTAAATCTCTAATTTCATTTCCATTTAAAGTTTCATACACAAGCAAAGCTTTTGAAATTTTGTGAAGATCCTCTAATTTTTCGGTAAGGATTTTTTTTGCACGGTTGTAACCACTGTCTACAATCTTTCTTACTTCTGCATCAATTTTTTTAGCAGTTTCTTCGGAGACATTTTGTGTTCTTGCAACCGATCTTCCTAAAAAAACCTCTTCTTCATTTTCCTGATAAGAAATAGGACCCATTACTTCACTCATACCCCATCTGGTCACCATATTTTTTGCCATTTTAGTTACCATTTCAATATCAGATGAAGCTCCTGAAGTTACTTGATCGTGTCCAAAAATAAGCTCCTCTGCAATTCTTCCACCCATGGCAACTGAAATATCTGCATACATTTTTTCTCTAGTCATAGAAAGCTGGTCTCTCTCAGGCAATCTCATTACCATTCCTAATGCTCTTCCTCTTGGAATAATAGTTGCTTTGTGAATAGGATCTGATGCTTTCTCAAATAAAGCCACGATGGCATGTCCGCCTTCATGATAAGCAGTTAATTTTTTTTCATCTTCTGACATCACCATGGATCTTCGCTCTGATCCCATCATTACTTTATCTTTAGCTTCTTCTAAATCAGATAAAGTTACAACTCTTTTGTTTTTTCTAGCAGCTAACAAAGCAGCTTCATTACAAATGTTAGCAAGATCTGCGCCTGAAAACCCAGGCGTTCCTCGAGCTATCGTTCTTGGATTAACATCAGGTCCTGTAGTAATTTTTTTTAAATGAACCTTTAAAATAGCTTCTCTTCCTAAAATATCTGGATTAGGAACTACCACCTGTCTATCAAATCTTCCTGGTCTTAATAAAGCAGGATCTAGCACGTCCGGTCTGTTAGTTGCCGCAATCAAAATCACGCCTTCATTTGTTTCAAAACCGTCCATTTCAACTAACAGTTGGTTTAATGTTTGCTCACGCTCATCATTGCCCCCACCTAAACCGGCTCCTCGACTTCTTCCAACCGCATCAATCTCGTCTATAAAAATAATACAAGGTGCATTCTTTTTTCCTTGCTCAAACATATCTCTTACTCGTGAAGCACCCACACCCACAAACATCTCAACAAAATCTGAGCCTGAAATAGTAAAGAAAGGAACGTTAGCTTCTCCAGCAACCGCTCTTGCAATTAATGTCTTACCTGTTCCAGGAGGTCCAATCAACAAAGCACCTTTTGGAATCTTTCCACCAAGTTTTTGAAATTTTCTTGGATCTCTTAAAAATTCTACTATTTCTTCTAACTCTTCTTTAGCCTCATCTACTCCAGCCACATCTTTAAAAGTAACTTTTCCATGAGCCTCGGTTAACAATTTTGCTTTAGATTTTCCAAATCCCATTGCTCCACCTTTGCCACCTTGCATCTGGCGCATAAAAAATATCCAAACAGCAATTAATAACAACATTGGAAACCAAGAAAGAAGTACACCAAAGAAAGACGGCATTTTATCTTCGACGGGTCCTGCTGAGAATGACACTCCCTTAGAAGAAAGTTTTTCAACTAAGTTTGGATAGTTAGGAGAGTAAGTTTTAAACTTAGTGCCATTTGCAAAAGTTCCTTCAATATTATTTCCTTTAATATCAACTGATATAACATTGCCCTTATCGATTTCTTCCATAAAATTGGAAAAAGGCAAAGCCTTGGATGCTGAAATGCTAGCTGGGTTTTGAAACAAATTAAATAATCCCAATACTAAAAGGGCTATTATTCCCCACATGGCTAAATTTTTTAAATTCATAATTATAAAATAGGTATTTAAATTAATCTTACAAGGAGCAAAACATCACAAAAAACAAATAAACAACTCGATTTATTAGATATTTCTATTTTCTTTGCTCATAATAATTTTTTTTTCATCTAAACTAAATACAAATCCTCCCAAGGTTGTTTTTTTAAAGTTCTTATTTTGAATAGATTGTATTGCGTGTTCAATCCCTTTTGCTCTTGGTGGATAATCTTTTTTTGATTTTTTTTTAATTAAATCTGCGACTACTCGGTAAACAACCTCTAAAGGCTGTTCTTGAAAAAGTTTTAGATCAATTTGGGTATTGCCTTTGTTGTTTTGAATGTATTTTTTTTCAGACTGTTTTACATAAAAATTAATCGCATCTTTTGCAATATTTAAATTATGAATAGTTTTTAAAATACGATTTTGATCCAGACCTTCTTTGCTTAAACTAGATTTCAATTTTCTAATTCTAGATCTTAAAAAACGATCGTTAATATTAGAAGGGTCTTTTATAAAAGTTTTAAATACTTTTTTTGCAATCTTTACCAAGACCTCCTTGGAGTTAGATAAAAATGGACGCACAATGTTAATTTTATCTTTGTTTTTATCTACAATTTTCATGGAAGATAAGCCATACAAACCACTTCCCCTACTCAAACGAATATAAAAATTTTCAATCTGATCATCCAAATGATGCGCTGTCAGCATGCTAGTAATTTTGTTTTTTTTACAAAAATCACTCATTAGTTTGTACCTATGATCCCTTGCATTTTTTTGAATGCTTGTAGAAATTTTTTTAGTAATAGTTAAAATTTTTGCTTTAACAGAAATTTTTAATAAATTTTCTTGAACAGATTTTGCTTCTTTGGCACTATTCTTTCGGATGTTATGATCTACAATTAAATAATAAACTTTTGTGCGATGCTTTTCAGAATAAATCTTACAGCAAACAGCAAGAGCTAGACTGTCAGGTCCGCCAGAAACACATGTTACAAATGCTTTAGAACTGACATTTTTTTTTACAACTTTTTCAAATTGTAAATAAGTTTGTAGAATTATTTTGTTTTGTAAAAAGCTGCTATGATTTTGCACATTTGAACTTTTTGGTTTCATATTTAGCTTTCTGAAGAATAGACTTATCTGCTTTTGGATATTGTTTTTTGATACCACTCAACATTAAACAACCCTGCTCTTTTTCACCAAGCTCATTCATAACAATTCCTAACTTTAAAAGATTCTGTGGTGCTTTTTTACTTTTGGGAAATTTTTGATAGCCATCTAAATAAGCTGCAGCTGCGTCATGGTATAATTGTCTAATATAAAAAGTTTCAGCAAACCAATATTGCGCACTTCCTGTTAATGAATGGTTAGGATTGGTTTCAATAAATTCTTTTAAAGCACCTTCTGCTTTTTCATAATCTCCTACTTTGATAAAGTTAGTTGCAAACCTGTATTGGCTCTGTGGATTACCCTTGGGTAAAACCTTTTCTTTTTTTATGCCTGTGGTTTGGACTACAGCGGCTGGGCTAATACTTTTAATTTGTTGTTGTTTCGGAGCCTCAACTTTATTAACATTTGTTGTTGGCTCTAATACTTTACTAAAATCTTTCATTTTTCCAGTTCCTGGAAATTGTTTTGGATTATCTGATTGCTTCACTTGCTGAGGAGACGAAGTTCCTAATTCGCTAAAACGTAATTCTGTATCTCTTTGAATTTTTTCAACGCGTTCAGAAATTTTCTGTAAGTTAAATAAAGTCTCTTCATTGCTAGCTGTCATTTTTTGAATCTGCTCTTCTAGTTCTGACAATTTTACCAGTTGTCTTGTAAGAGCTCCTTCTAAAGTAGCTGGAATATTACTAGAAGATCCGGAAGATTGTGCGGAAAAACTTTTGCTATACACTGCTTTTTCAAGTGTCTTTAAATCTTTGTTTAAAGTTTGGAGCTGCTCAAGAACTTTGTCTAATTTCTCATCTGCACCTGCTCCGAAAGCAAAAGTACAACAAATTAGAAATAAAAATATTTTTTTCATTCTGCTATAAAGGCATTACTACAATAAATTTAGGCAAAAAAAAGACCCTGAAGATTTTTCGTCATTCAGGGTCTTTAAATATCTAAAAAAATTAATTATTTACTTTTAATAGTTAC
>Ga0114998_10004201_pt1 | contig 10565 bp, 6 predicted proteins | sample ArcticOcean_MG_C_5_FD_87044 | JGI IMG/M metagenome (GOLD analysis project Ga0114998, IMG submission 87044) | Marine microbial communities from western Arctic Ocean - ArcticOcean_MG_CB4_138 | ecosystem: Environmental > Aquatic > Marine > Oceanic | place: Arctic Ocean: Canada Basin | collected...
AGTTCCTGCGTCGTGTCATATAACGATACTGCGTTAGTATGCAAATTATTCGTTCTTGGGTTCTTCCCACGCGTCGGTGCATGTTTCATCCCATGCTTCTTCTTATTGTTATTGTTCGTGTTATTGTTATTGTTAGTATTGTTTCTCATTTTAATAGTAGAGCGCGTTGTTTAGTATTATTTTGTTACTTGTAGCAGCAAATAATAATAAGGCAAAGTCTTTATTAGTTTACGCTTTATTAGTTTAGTTTATTGTGATATTGTCCTATCAAAATCATAAACACCGCGCGCATAATCAATGAGTGCTTCTTTAATGTACGCGTATGCATTCCATTTGTAACCGTGATGGTTACTTATTCGCTCAATAATGTATTAAGAGATAGCGATGATATTGAAAATAACAATAACAATAACAATAATAATAACATCTTCTCCGTATTATGTTATTATACACTGATAGTACTGATCTTGTTATTGACGATGAAAGGAGCGATATTGACTTTGTCGACGACGAAGAAGAAGAGGAGAAGGAATAAAGCAACAACAAAGTATAGTAATGAGAAAGAAGGAGGTGGTGGTAATAATAATAATAATAATAATAATAATAATAATAATAATGATGATAGATGCGCGAAGGCGGACGATGTCTGTTGTGCACTCATATTACCATGGTTTTTAGTTCTGACGATGATGAAGAACGAAACTAATAATAATAATGATTATTATTATGATTCTTATAGTAATCAAACGCATATAATAGTCATTTCATACTTGACCATGGGCTCTTCGCTATGTTTTCTAATAAATAATAACAAGAACGAGAACAACGCGAAGAAGGAGGAGAAGAAGAAGAATGAGAGCGCGTTGACGCGCGCGAGTAAATTCGACCCAGCGCTCGTTTTAACGAAAACGTTTGCAAATAAAACGAGAAACGAACGAGAGTTTGGAGTTTTGTTTCTCGTTTTTCAAGGTCTCGTTTTCTCAACCGTTTCTTTATGCGCAAAGTTTCTCCGAGTTGGAATTCATTGGAGGAGCGAAAATTTTATTGAACGCGAGAGAGTACTCGTGATGTCATTTATCGTCGTTTCGTGTTGGATGAGTTACTTTCTTCTTCTATTGAGTCACGGAAAAGGACAACGATTTAATGAAACGGTCGCATTTTATGTATGCGCTCCAATGCTCGTATTTCTCAGTTTAGGGGTTTGTAAAGCTATTATTTTGGAGCGTTTAAGCTTTTTTTTCATCGCGCGTTTAGCAGCGCTTTGGCTCGCGAGCATTTTACTCTCGCTTTACATATTTTCGGCATTCGAAAGTAAAGGAGAAGGAGAAACTTTGCCACCGACGCTGAAAAGAAAACTTTTTCATGTAATTGCTGTCGTAATGTTCGGTATTCCATTGCACACTTGGAAAGATGATTATGGTAAAATATTGATTCCAGTCGCGTTTGCTTCGTGTTTGGTTTTGTTTTCGTGTGGAGAATACTTATTGCGAAGTAATGGTGGTACGAATTCTTACTTCTTCTTGAGCTCTTCAACGAAACGCTTGATTTCTAGGTCATTACTAGCATGGGAGAAGCCGATTAATAAAGAAACGTCGACGACGACGAGAAGTGAAAGCGATGATGAGAAATATAAGAAAGTCGTATTGAGTCACATATCTTTACTTCTTGGCATAGCCATACCCGTGTGGTTATATGAATCTAGACTTGAATCTTTGGCCGGTCTTATAACGATTGGTGTAGGAGATTCAATCGCTTGTCTCGTTGGATTGAGCTTTGGGAGAATGCAAATTAACAAAACGTCGAAGAAAACATACGAAGGATTTTTTGCTTTTCTCACATCCACCGTGTTTGTATCTGTAATTTTGAGCGATTATAGTTTAGAAAGTTTTAAGGGAATAGTTAGAGCGTGCTTAGCTGCGGCGATGATAGAAGCGAGTTTAGAATCAACGCTCGATAATGTCGTCATCCCTATAGTTTTTTTAGCGTTTTTGTAAAATAAACTGTATTAATATTCACTATTCATTACTTTTCTTCTTCATCGGCGTTTTTGCTAAGATTTTCGTACGCTTCTTTAACTCTTTGGAACGCTTGTTTCGCCCTCGGTAGCGCGCACTTATCTGGGTGTAAACTCTTTGCTAATTCTCGATACGATTGCGTTAACCACTTCTTCTTCGATCCTCTGGGAAGGTTCAAAACGGCCCAATCCGTTCCCGCTTGCAACACTCGTTCTATTTGTTTCTTTGTCTCGTTTTCAGCGTTTGATTTCTTTTTCTCCATTTCGTTCATAGTACTATCGTTTTTATCTTCTAAAGTATTTGCATTTATGGACGACGCTTTGTTCTTTAACGAGTCCTTGAACCCGGAAAGTAAATTACCCGCACGTTTTGCCTTTTCCTTCTTCATCTCTTGCTCCTCTCTAAATCTTTGCGTAGCGCGTTGTTCTTCTAATTCTTCCTTCATCTTCGCCGCTCTCGCCGCGTCTTCTACTTTTTGTTGCAGTTCTTCCTTTTGCTTCTCCATGGCGAGAATCTTCTCTTGCAACTCTTTCTTCTTTCTCTCTTGTTCTTTCCGTTGATTATTGATCAGTTGATTATGATTTTGGTGAAGGTTATATGTCGTTGATTTCTGTTTCGTAGAACTAGGAACGAAGGAATATGCGTTCGCGTTCAGTTCAGTTCTGTTTCCAGCAAAGTCAGATTGAGATGACCGAGAATATTTATTATTCATATAAGTATTATTATTATTATTATTATCAGTATCGTTATCGTTATCATGATTGAAACTTCTCTTTCGATTATTCATGTTAGTGTTCGTATTATTCATATAAGTATTATTCATGTAAGTATTAGTATTACTCGTGTTATAGTTGTCAGCGAACTTATTTGTTCCAGCATCAGTAGTAGCTCGTGCAGCAGCAGCAGTATGCGCAGTCGAAGGTCTCGTTTCTTCTCCTCGAACCCATTGTTTCCCAGTCGTCGTCTTAGTCGTCGTCGCAGGTGTTCCCCTTCTCATGTCACTCTATTAATTATTCTTATTATTATTTTGCAGTAATGTATTTACGAGTATATTTACTCGTATGCAGCATCGGAGACAGAAACTCAGAAAGAAAGGAATTCAAAAAAACGCTCGTTTTATCATCGACCATCATATTATTATTATTATTATTACGTATTATTATTATTCAAAATGATTAATGATCAGAGCGTACGAATACTAAACAGGAGCAACTTTATTAATAGTATCAGTACTCGTTCCAGTAAGAAGTCCTCTTCTCTTCCTTCTTCTTCCTCTCCTTCTTCTTCTATTATTAATAATAATAACAATAACAATACTAATAGGACGAAGAGGACGGAATCGAATGATAATCGGATATCGATCGAGACATTGAAAGCCGAAGCACTCGGTCAACTCTCAACAACAGCGACTGAAACAAAGAAACCGTTATTATCATTGATGAACAACGGTAAGAAAGTTGGAGGGTTCTTGTCCGTGCCATCGAACGAACAAGTGAAATCGCAATCGTTCGTTGCTGAATATTGCAGGACAATAGATCATGGGAGGCAAATAATATACTCCTGCGGCGGTATTATTCTCGCGTTAAGTTTACTCAAAGTGAAGAACGTTTTAGATACGCCATCGCGTACGTACGTGGAAGGAGCGAATACGGTCGGTAACGAATACGACGCTTGGACGAAGGAAGAGATTCTTGAATATTATTGGGGCGAACACATACACTTAGGATATTACAGAGACGAAGATTTAGCGAAAGGCGCTGGGACTCTTTTGGGGCATAAAGTGAAAGACTTCATCGAAGCAAAGGAAGATTTCGTGGATGAAATGTTCAAATTTTCAAAGGCGGAGAAATCGGACATAAAGACGGTTTTGGACGTAGGATGTGGAATTGGAGGCGCGAGTCGGCGATTAGCGTCGTCGTGCATTGGAAGTGGAGCCAAAATTACCGGTATTACGTTAAGTCAAGAGCAAGCGAAGAGAGCGAATGAGTTGGCAAAGAATCAAAATATTCCAAACGCGAATTTTCAAGTCATGGACGCTTTGAACATGTCTTTTGACGATAATTCATTCGACTTAGTTTGGGCGTGCGAAAGTGGAGAACATATGCCGGATAAGAAAAAATACGTCGACGAAATGATGCGCGTTTTAAAGCCGGGAGGGACTTTAGTTCTAGCGACTTGGTGTCAACGAGAGACGCCGCCAGCATTAACAAAAGATGAGCAATCGCGGTTACAATTTTTATACGACGAATGGGCGCATCCGTATTTCATTTCCATCGAGGAATATGGAAGACTCGTTGAGAGAGCGAATCCTGGAGCAAACGTAGCCCTTGATGATTGGACGAAGCAAACGATCGTGTCGTGGAGACATTCGATTTGGGCTGGAGTTTATGATCCGCTTCCAGTATTTACTCGTCCTAGAATTTGGTACAAGACGTTGAGGGATATTATTTGCCTCGAGCGCATGCAACGCGCATTCAAACGGAAATTGATGGTGTATGGCATGATGCGTGTTGTGAAGAAGTAAATATATACCGATATATAGAGGATATTGATAGATTATTTCATCGTCATCGTAGTAGTTGTATGAGTAGTAGTTAGTTAGTAGATTTAATTGACTTTTAAGTTAAAAATTTATACGGTACAAAGTGAGTTTCTATATTTTATTCGTTATTATTGTAATTCGTTTCGTTTGGACCAACTCATCTTAGCGGCGCTCATTGAACCTTCGGTTACGGCGTGCACTTTTTGCGCGAATGACATTTTCTCTTTCGTGCACATTTCGCAATCGTCGTCATATTTAGCTATGTATTCCGTCATCGGTTCCACGAAATATTTCTGCACTTGTTCCTCCATGCCTTTTTCGCTTATAAAATTCCTGACCCACTCTTGACCGTTCTTTGCAATCTTCTCGGCTTTTTCTGGATTACGCTCGGCCCATTCGTATTTAATTTTCAAATCGGTTAAATCTACAGCGACTGGCACGTAATGTACCCACGGTTTTAATTCATCGTGGAAGTGATCTTTCATTCCAGAATCATGATGGAAGAGCAGGCCTGGCATGGCTAACTTATCGATCGTTCCTTGCCACGTCGTCCCGCCGTTTCCTCCAATATCGATGTGGTATTTAAATCTCGCCATTTCGCACTTTGTCATTGGCTCTTTCGTTTCCAAACCCTTATATTGGTCATCCACGTCGCCAAATCCTGGGATTACACTCGGGCGCAAAAATTTCACGTCTATCCAATCCGGTTCCGCTTTTGATAACAAGGTGGCATGTAACCTTGGGGGAAGATTTTGTTCACCAACGGTTTCGATAACTTTCTCGGCAGACATGTCGCGTAACTTTAAGCGAGCGTTTCTTTTGAAGAATAACGCGGCGGTTTGTCCAAAGTCGTTCTTCGAAAACGCTGCAATAAATGGGTAATCGGCTCCTCTCCAAACGATTTTTGGCGTCAACGAGTTGAACGGAACGTTTTCCCAAAGTTGCACTTCTCCGGCATCTAAAAAGGACCAATTTTCTTTCGCTTTATCTTCGCAATGTCCCTCGTATTTCGTTTGCGGAACGAACCATCTACATTTGCCATGTTCCGGTTCAGACTTTGCGGTCATGTGTCCCCATAAGCACTCTAAAGTCGAAAACGTCGGCATTTGCTTCAAGTTTTCCATCTTACTATCGGCATGTGTCGGTACTGACCCGAAAGTAAAAACTGGCGATGGAAGTTTGTCGCATTTTTTGTTATTATTTGGATTCGAGCATGGAATGGTTTGATAATCCGCGTGTGAAATCACGACTCTGAACGGTCTCGGATCGTGCACGCCGTCGAACCGTTTTGGGAAGTACGTCACTAAACCTTTCTTAATAAAGTCAAACGTCCATCCAGGTCGTTGCCAACGATCAATCGATGCATCTTTCTCTGCTTGCTCTTTCGTTGGTCCTAAGTCGAACATTTCGAACCCGGCTTGCGGTGTCCACGAAAACACGTGTAACGAATTCGATTGCCCTCTCATTTTATCTCTCTCGTATTCTAACATCTTGAACGACTGAGCGACGTCTTTTAGAGAGTAATGCTCGGATCCCAAAAAAGCCGACGATGATTGAGGTTGCTTATTATTATTATTATTATTATTATTATTATTATTTGAGAACAGATTCGTTATCCACCACCGATTATTATTATTCTCATTTTCTGCTCTTTCAGAGCCATGCGAGGCAGTTTTCTTTTGTTTTCCCTCCGCGGCTTCTTGAAAGAATTTCATGAACGAAGAAGAGGAAGTTTTCGATGCGACTCCTGGTTCTGGAATCACATAGGAAGAAGATCGTGATTCGAACGCACTCGCGCGTTGTTCATGTTTCATCGCAACAGAAAGAGCAACGACAGTTACCACGACAGTCAGAGCAACGAACTTCGCTATTGATGATGTTGTTGATGATGATGACATCGAAGAAGTTTTGGAAGAAGAATGATTTGTTTTTTGCTCTTCGTCGTCTTCGCATCCGTTCTTGTTCAATAATAACCGTTGTTGTTCTCCAACATTATTAATAGTATTCGTATTTGTATGAGTCGCATGAGTGGGAACTCTATATTTATACCCAGCCATAGTTTATGTACGTAATAATAATCTGTGATATAAACGGAGTATATTACTATTATATTATGCGCTTTTGTGCGATGGGAAGAAATTTTTATTTTGAGGACTTTTGAACTGTTTAGGGTTTCAAAAAAAAAGGGCGCGTATAATAAAATTTATAATGAATTTGTTACGACATATTTTGATAAACAACAACAACAACAACAATAATAATAATAATAATAATAATAATAATAATAGAGTGTGCGTGTGTGTGAATCTTACCCGTTACCGCCCTCTTCGTCGTCGTCGTTTATATAATTTTTGAGAGAAACGGCACACGTGCTGTGGGAACATCATAATCATCATCCAAAACTCTCTCTCTCTGTCTCTCTCTTTTGAGAAATATAACCATAAAACAATCGTTCATTGAACGTCGTATATATATATATATCAGAAGAGTGTAGAGAGCATAAAAGAGAGAGTACAGTGGATACGTAAATAATATATATAAGAAGAAAAAGAAAAAGAAGAATTACGAGTAAATAAATAAATAATAATGCTTAAACGAAACATGATGAAATCTTCGAATAATAATAAGGAAAGTATTAAAAGAGTCCTGGTCGATTTGACTGAATATCGAACGACGAAATGTTGTGGTATACAATATTACAATCCATTCGTACAATTTTATTATTACATGAGGAAAATGATCATCATTTACGGATGGCCATTGATTTTTATGATCATATCAGTGATGTTTGGCGTGAAAGGGGCTATGATCGGTCTAGTCGGTTCGAGCGGATTACCGTACGCTCAGAAATATTTAAAACTTTCCGCGATTGAGATGCAAAAGTATGGCATAGTCGCCGCATTTCCATGGACAGTGAAACCTTTAATAGGCATGGTTTCCGATGGGTTTCCTATTTTTGGGTATAATAAAAGATGGTACATTGCGTTATCTTCGTTAATGGGTTCGAGCGCAATCTATTTCGTAGCCAGCTATACGTTTAACCGATCGAACGGTTTGTATTACATTTTAGGCTTAACCGTAATCAACGCACAAGTCGCAATAGCTGATTTGCTTACAGAGGGTAAATACGCAGAAGCCATGCGATATAATCCAAACCACTCCGCATCGATGGTTTCCTATGTGTGGGGGAATATAACAATCGGCGGGATTCTCGCGACAGTCCTATCTTACTACGCTCTAAAGGAGGAAAACTATCATTTACTGTTTTGGATGGCGTTACCTTTTGCCGCGCAGTGTTTTCTCACATCGGCGAGCGGGTTATTACCTGAATTAAAAGTAAAACGTGACAAAAAAGGCAACATAGTCATCGACGATGGCATTTCAAACGACGACAAAGACGAAACAACAACAACAACACAAAATATAAGCAAAAACGCGCGCGTCGTCACTTTCGAAGACGAGGAAACAAAGAAAGCAAAAAGAGAAAAAAGATCAATGAACACGATGGCAATTTTTATGGGTATAATTTGTATCATCATCGCCGGTATTCAAATTGCCGGTCTCGCGGAGAAGACAATTTTGTACATCACCATATTTTCGTGCGCTATTTTGTCGATGTTAATATTTAAGTATTTGCCAAGACAGTTGGCAAGGGCTACTTTTTACTTGTTCATTACGTCCGTGTTATCGGTTTCTTTTGGTGGTGCGATGACTTATTGGTTTACAGTGGATGATACTTGCAATCCAGGAGGTCCACATTTCGATTACGTATATTTTGAAATCTACACGTCAATCGTTGGACAATGTTCTGGAATTTTAGGTATTTGGCTCTTTAATGTCTTCTTTTCCAAGGGAAGCTTGCGAAAAGCATTTTGGGTTTCGAGCGTGATTTCATCGCTTGGATCGATTTTCGATTATGCTATAGTAAAACGATGGAATGTGGATTATTTAAACGTTCCCGACAAAGCTTTTTATATGTTTGGCGACGCAGTTTTTGAATCCATCGTTGGCATGATGGCGTACATGCCTTCAGTTGTTCTAATTGCAAAAATGTGTCCAAAAAATTTAGAAACTACAATGTTTGCCATTTTAGCCAGTTTTGCAAATTTAGGAGGTTCTTTAAGCGGTTCTTTTGGAGCTTTTGCGATGGAGTACGCGGGCATTAAAACAGATTTGACTACGGGGAGTTGCAACTGGGATAATTTGCCGAACTTGATCTTGATCTGCGGCATCTTAATGCCACTTCTCGCAATTCCTTTGACGTTTATTTTCGTGCCAGACATTTTGATGACCGATTCTGTTACAGATTACGATTCGTCATCGTCATCAACAGAGAAAAAAAACGCCACGAACGATGAAACGAAATCGTTATTGCCCTAATTAGCTGCTTGAAAATAGTTCATTTCTAGAAAATTTGTAAGTTTATCGAATGCTTCACGTAATAGTACACAAAATTGCAAACTGCAATCAAACTTCACAGACTAAACATCCCATTAATCCCCCAGGTTGGAGTTCATAATGCGTAGCTTCTTTGAAACCAGCGGTGAGAGCTAAATCGACTAATTCAGGTCCCGTTGGAAATCTTTCAATGCTAGGTCTTAAATATTTATACTCTGCTTCGACGTCGTTTAGTTTTGCGAATGGAACTACGACGTTGTCGAGGATAAATCCAGAAACTTGATTCGTGGTCTCGTCTCTCGAGTTGTTGAAATCTAAGATTGCTACTTTCTTACCGCTTTTTGCAACGCGCTTGAGTTCGGATAACGCTTTTGGAATGTCCCTCACATTTCTTAAACCGTATCCCATCGTGATTGCATCGAAGGTATCGTCCTCAAACGGTAATTCTAACGCATCTCCTTGTACCCACGTAATTTTTGCAGCAGAACTATCATTATTCGTATTATTTGTATTATTTGTATTATTAGGGTTAAAATTCGTCATTAATAATAAATCATCCATCTTTTCCTTCGCTCGTCTTAATTGATTTTCGGCAAAATCTAATCCATAAACCATCCCTGTTTCGCCGACTTTGTCCGATAGTCGTTTCGTGATATCGCCAGAACCGCAGCAGACGTCTAAAACGACGTCGCCTGTTTTCGCCCTGGACCATTTCACTGTAGCCATTTTCCAGGCTCGGTGTAAGCCGAGAGATAATATGTCATTTAATTGATCGTATACTGGTGCAATATCGTTGAACAGTTCTTGTCGTTCTTCCGCCGCTTTGACGGTCTGTTCGAATGGATTTCCTTTCATCGCTTGTTTTTCCTTCGTCGTTTTCGTCGTCGTCGCTTTTTGATTATTATTTACATTACTATCACTGCGCTCCTCGTTCGTCGCAGTCGTTGCTTCGATGATGATTTTCTTCCGTCGTCGATGAGCCTTCGTCGATACTACTACTACTACTGATTTCGTGTTCACGTTTTGTCTTTCATGATGCACGCACGATTTGGATTGATTAAAAGAAACCTTCTTAAATCGATGATGACGATAATTGATACTATTGTTTAAAATAAGCATATTAAATGTTTGACAAAGCAAGCGAGTACACTGTGCGTATGAGATTACTTTTTTTAGTGCTCGTTTTTGTTTATTTCACTATATATCGACTATAAACGCGAGCTACTGATGCGTATCAAAAAATTGACGACGACGGATTTCGTAGAGTAGTGAAACATCAGCAGAACAGAAAACCGATCAGAAATCCAAAACAGCTCGTGGGCACAGGTGCGGGCAAGTATAGGCAAAGTAGGCACTTTTAAGGCATCAGCAGGCAAATATATAGGCAAGTAAAGTAGGCAGGCCAAAGCAGCACAGCGGCATCAAGAACAGAAGAAAGAGAAAAAATGATCGAACAGCACAAAAAATACGAGTAATAAAAAAGCACAAAAAACGAGTTCGCTCGTCTCGCGATTAATTGAGCGCATGAATCAACGACGACAACGACAACGACAACGAAAAGGAATTAATAATAATAATAATAATAATAATATCGCCTTCGCACTGAAAGA
>Ga0114998_10004204_pt1 | contig 10554 bp, 7 predicted proteins | sample ArcticOcean_MG_C_5_FD_87044 | JGI IMG/M metagenome (GOLD analysis project Ga0114998, IMG submission 87044) | Marine microbial communities from western Arctic Ocean - ArcticOcean_MG_CB4_138 | ecosystem: Environmental > Aquatic > Marine > Oceanic | place: Arctic Ocean: Canada Basin | collected...
ATTACTTTCGAGTCCAGTGAACGATGACCGCGATAGGTAAAGAAGAAGAAGAAGAAGAAGTCCTGAGGAGGAGGAGGAGGAGGAGGATGGAGGAGATTTTGGAGACCATGGAATCGGAGTTCGACGCGTTCGAGTTCTCGAAGTTATGCGAAGAGAAGAACAGCGAGGGTGGTATTATTATGAAGAAGAAGAAGAAGAAGAAGAATGGGGCTAAGAATGATCGTTTTGGAGCAGAATCTGGGAATGATGATGATGATGATGATGGTAGAGCGAGGGAGGGAATGGGCGACGATGGTGGTTTTGGGAACAGCTCTCGTTCAAACCACGATGATGTTGAAGATGTTGTTGTTGATGTTGTTGATGAAGATGTTGATGCTGATGATGATGGTGATGATGATGATGGAGCTTTGGTGACGATGGCTATGAAATTATTCGATGAATACGCAAATTTAGAAGAATTAAAAGTATCAAGAGCGAGATTGAGAAAATGGACGAAAGCTATTGAACGATCGTACGATCAAACGATTGATTACCATAACATTACGCACGCGACGGACGTTACGCAAGGGTTGGGATTTTTTCTTAAGCACGGGTTAATGGAAGAGTTAACTTCGTTACATCGATTTGCGTTGATTATAACCGCGGTAGCGCATGATTGCGGACATCCAGGGAAGTCGAATTTGTTCTTAGTGAAGACGAAATCGGAAAAGGCAAAGAAGTGGAACAACGAAGCCGTGAACGAGAACGGGCACGTCGAGTTTTCGATTGAGGTTTTCGAAAAATATCACGTCTTTGAGGCGTGCGATAAAGAGATCAAGGATGAGATATACGAGATTTTGAAAACTGCTATTTTGTATACCGATATGAATAAACACGATAAGTTAATGGAAGATTTCGAGTTGGCTTTAGTAAAAGAGCAAAGAAATCAACAACAAATTGATAATAATAATAATAATAATAATAATAATAATAGTAGATTGATTAAAAATTGGGAAAATAGAAAAGATGTGCACATAGCTCTCGGCTATTGTTTACACTGCGCGGACGTCTTGAACGGCTGCAGGCCTTGGGAAGTTGCCAAGAAATGGGCGGATTTGATCACCGAAGAGTTTTGTAAACAAGGCGATGTAGAAAAAGAGTTGGGATTTGAAGAGCTTACGGGCGCTCACGTTGATAGGGCGCTGCGAACGCGCATAACGTCGTCTAGGCAAGCTATTAACTTTGGCGAAGATACAGTCAAGCCGTTATACGGTTTGTTGAAGTTCATATTACCAGACGCTTGCGCGACTCTTTTAAAACACTTGGAAGCTAATGCGGAGAAGCACAGAGAGTTGATTCATAACGATAGCGATAATAATATTATTTAATGGTACTAACTACATGTAGATATAAATAGAACGTATTGTATTTATTCTTTCAAGGGATGGTTTCTAATTTTTCGGAATCTAGTTTGAGTAGGGTCAAATCCGCTTTCTTCAGAGCCGTATACTGCCCATTCCGGTGTTTTACATATATAATCCTTCGCTTCAAATGGTTCACCTTTATCGATTAAATCTTGAAATTTCTCGTAATCGATCCACGTATGCCATTCGCCGTCGATTTTATAGTCTTTCACGCGAGCGAGTAAAGTACAACACGAGTGACTATGTTCGCAAGCGAGCTCGTAGGACGATCCGTGTTCACCTTGCTCTAAGTTCGTTAAACGACATATTTCTTGAGCAAATTCTACGACGTCTTTGTGATACGGTACGTTTTTCATAGTAAGCGCGGATGAACTCTTATCACTCGAACCACAAAACGTCACGCCTTTAATTTCTATAAAATCGGGCTCGCCAAGTTTTACTAATTTTGCGTACTCTTCAGCCTCGGCTAAGTTCCATCCAGCGACTAAAGTCAATCTATACACAGTACGCTGTGGCTTTGTTTTCAAGCTACTCAAAGAACCAATGAAACGATCCCAGTAATCACCAAAGAGCGGTCTATCGATCGCCTTGAGCGTCTCTGGTGTCGCCGCATCCACGGAAACGTACAGTTGCGTGATTGGCGGTAAGTCTTCAATAGCTTTTGGAAACTGTGCGTTTGTAACGAGGAAGGTTGATATGCGCTTCTCGTGCAATAGACCAACAAACTTCCCAATCTCTGGGTACATAATAGGTTCGCCAACGAGCGATAGAGCGCAGTGTCGAGGATTCATGCCTTCTATAAGTTTCTCTTCCGTAACGCCCGGAACGCCGCGCATTTCGTTTATCATCTTCTTATGCTGTTCCAAAGCGTCGCTTACGATATTTTCAGCCGGGTTCATTTCCCACTTCCACTCTTTACCTACTGGATTCGTATGGTGTCTCCAGCAAAATACACATTTATTCGCGCACGCTAACGAAGGCGTCGTTTCCATGCACCTATGCGACTCGATGCCATAAAACGCGTGCTTATAACACCCGCCTCTTCCTCTCAGTTGTGATTTCGTCCATCTGCACAATTTTACACCCGAGTGTGATCCAAGAATCTTGTACCCTTGTTTTGTAAGCGCTTTACGAAGTTTTGGGGTAACCATTTCTGGTTTCGGCGCGTTTGGATCTAACGACGCGGCGGCTTTTCCTCCAACGTCTTCGACATCCATATCGTCTTCAGAACCAGAGAATTCATCATCGAGCTCGCTTTCGTTGTCTTCTTCGCTATCATCATCGTCGACGTCATTATTTTTCTCTCCTTCTCGTACTCCTTCTATTTTATTTTCTTGCTCTTCTTTTTCTAAAACTACACCTCCGTTCTTTGTCTTGTTACCATTCGTTAACACGTTTAGCTTTGGAAACAATCTCTCAATCAACCTCTCCTGCCACTTCTCAAACTGCTTCTCTAAACTAACCTCTGCGCTCTCATCTCCATCGAACTTCCTCAAAATCCTCTCCGCACCCATGCGAGCGAAATACTTATCCACATCACGCGAAGCTTTACAAAAATTCTCCTCGTATTGCGCGTCGCCGACGCCAAACACGCAAAACTTCAAATCGCTTAAATACCCAAACCCAGCTCGTTCATCGAACGCCATCTCTCGCAACCATTTCATGAACATCTCTGACTCTTTCGCAATCGTCCCGTGTACGTGCGTACTAATCACAAACACGGCTCGTTCGATCTCCTTCGATTCCCTAAACGCTCGTTCGTGGTCATCCACGACGGCTAAATCGATGCACGCGCAATCTAAATCGCTCGCGAGTTTTTGCGCGAGCTTTCGCGCTCGTCCATTCTCCGATGCATAGAACACCCTCGTCTTCTTCTTTTGTTCGCCATCATCATCGCAGTCGTCGTCGTCGCAGTCGTCGTCATCCTCAACACTCTTCTTCTTCTTCTTCGTCTTCTTCTTCTTAAGCTCTTCGCGATAAACATTAGCAGTCGCCAAAACAGGAAGACGCTCTTCAAGCTTTCGATCAGAGCGAACAACTCTCGCTCGCACGATCTTCACCAGCGCTACTAACGCGATCACTTTCGCGCAAGTTCTCAAAACATCAAAGCGCGTTATTTCCATCTCTGCAACGCAGTAAATCAATCGCGCCTTTTCTTTGAACAAAAGTAGGCGCGAAAGTTTTCCCTACTGCATCCTCTTTTTACTCGCTGATGAGCAAGATACGAAAACGTGCCGGCTTTTCGTTAAAAAACTGTACATCTACCCGTACTCGCTAACGAATCGTAAACGAATCGTAACGAATCGCGAAACACTGAGCCGTCGTAATCTCTCTATCGCGCGTTTCGACGATTCTCTTCTTTCTCTCTTCTTTCTCTGGAAGTTTCCTCGACGGCAAAAGTGTGCATATATTTAGGGTTTCATTAAAAAGAACATATCAAAACGAAGACTTTGAAAGGAATAAAACGTGCGCGGCGGCACAAAAAACGAATACGAGGAAAGAAATAAAGACGAGTGTGCGTGTATAGAGGGTGAAATGCGAGCGCGCGAGACAAAATCGCGCGCGTTCTTCGGGCACTTTTTCCTGCAGAAGTTTCCGGAAAAGCGTGCATGTATTTAGGGTTTCACTGGAAATCTCCACTACAAATAAATTCTTAAAACAAAGGAGAACGAAAAATGAATTTGCGGCACAAAACAGAAATAAAGAAGGAAAGAAATAAAGACGAACAATATGCAGGGCGCGAGACAATCGGACGTGTTCTTCGGCACGCGCGAACAAGGCCAAGACGTGAGAACCGCGAACGTAACCGCGGTGCAAGCGGTTGCGAACATAGTCAAGAGTTCGCTCGGGCCAGTCGGTCTCGATAAAGTACGTTTTTCGTTTCGATCTGCTCGGTTTTGGATTCGTTTTGATTTGCCTTTATTTGGTCAACGCGAAAGACGCGATGAAAGTTTTTGTTTACGAGTGATTTTAAGTGGCCAGTCGAGGAAAGTCGAGCGCGATTTCGAGAGATTAAGAGAGATTAAGAGAGAGAGCGCAAAAGCGCGTTTGTTTCTTTTTAGAGTTTATATCGTCGATCGCGATATTCCGCTATGTTTACTTATTTTTTGATTTCTTTACACACACAGATGCTCGTGGATGATATAGGCGACGTGACGATTACGAACGACGGGGCGACTATATTGAAACTGTTAGAGGTTGAACATCCAGCGGCGAAGATCTTAACCGAGCTCGCTGAGTTACAGGACAGAGAGGTCGGCGATGGGACGACGTCGGTGGTCGTTTTAGCGGCCGAGTTGTTAAGGCGAGGGAACGATTTAGTGAGGCAGAAGATACATCCGACGTCGGTTATAGCCGGGTATAGGTTAGCCGCGAAGGAGTGCGCGAAATACGTGGAGAAGACGATGTCGAGGAAAGTGGAGGATCTTGGGAAGGAGTGTATTATGAACGTTGCGATGACGTCGATGTCGAGTAAGATTGTTGGTATGGACGCGGCATTTTTTGCCGGCTTAGTCGTCGACGCGTGCGAGAAGATTAAGACCTTTGACGATTTGGGAGACGTGAAGTATCCAATTAATAGGGTTAATATTTTGAAAGCGCATGGGAAATCGGCGCGAGAGAGCGAGGTTTTAGACGGATATGCTTTGAATTTAGGAAGGTCCGCGCAAGGCATGCCAATGCAAGTGATCAATGCAAAGATCGCGTGCTTGGACTTTAATTTGCAAAAGACGAAGATGTTATTCGGGATTCAAGTTTTAGTAAACGATCCTAGAGAACTCGAACGCATTCGCGAGGAAGAATCGGCGATTACCGCGAGAAGAATCCAATTGGTCTTAAAAGCTGGTGCGAATGTCATTTTGTGTACGAAAGGTATCGATGACATGGCGTTGAAGTATTTCGTTGAAGCTGGCGCGATTGCGTGCAGACGCGTGCCAAAAGAGGATTTAAAACGAATCGCTCGCGCAACTGGGGCGACTATATTGAGTTCATTATCGGACATGGAAGGAAACGAGTCATTCGACCCAACACATTTAGGTGAAGCGAAAGAAGTATGCGAAACGCGCGTAAGTGATGACGAAATGATGTTAATTAAAGGCTGTAAATCTTCGCAAGCGTGTACGATGCTCTTGAGAGGCGCGAATGATTACTTCTTGGACGAAATCGATCGATCATTACACGACGCTTTATGCGTAGTAAAACGATGCTTAGAATCCGGCTCTGTCGTCCCAGGTGGCGGCTGCGTCGAAGCCGCTCTCTCCGTACACCTCGAACAAAAATCAGTCTCCCTAGGAAGCCGAGAACAACTCGCCGTCGCCGAATTCGCCGAAGCGATGCTATGCATCCCAAAAACGCTCGCAGTAAACGCAGCAAAAGACTCAACTGAATTAGTCGCAAAACTCCGCGCATACCACTTCGCTTCTCAAACTCGCGAAGAAGACGCGCATTACATAAATTACGGTTTAGATTTATACAACGGCGAGTTACGCGATAATCTCCTGGCGGGCGTTTTAGAACCGACAATGTCTAAAGTCAAAAGCTTCAAATTCGCCACGGAAGCCGCGATTACAATCTTGCGCATTGATGATATGATCAAGCTTGATAAACAGGACGATGGCGGTAGAGACGGCTTTTAAAAAGACGCTGCGCGCGCGCCAGCGAGCGTGACAGAGAGAGAGAGCAGAGCCGCTACAGCGAGATTTAAAATTTAGGCGAACAAAAATGACGCGAAAGATAAACGCGAGCAAGTAGTCCGAACAAGAAGAGCTATTACTACCGCTCTTTCCAGGAACACTTTCGTTCGAAGTCGATCGATCCACTTCATGGCGAGAGAGTGCGCTCGTACGAGCAATTTTCGTGCAAACTTTACATTTTCATTTTATTCAAAAACGGTTGGTCACTTCACTAAACGTTCATAAACAACACTTCATAAACATAAAACACGCTTTCGCTCTGTGAGCTCTGAGAGCGCTTAATCTTAATCTCTTTGAAAGAACACGCGGGCACTCGGAAGCATGAAAAAAAGTTCAATCGTAATCGTAGCAGTCGCGTTGTTTCTTTTCACGCGCGACTTCTTCGCAATCGGGGAAACCACGGTTGAAGATTTCTGCATCAATTTATTACTGAACGAAGAAGACGCGACGACGACGAATGGTAATCGTAATAATACGAAGAGAGGTGATTATTTATGGCTGTTGGAAACCGTTTTGAGAGAGAATGGGAGGACGGTCGCGTATGATGATAACGACGATGATAATTGTCAGTTTAAGTGGTATTTTCAGAAACCTGTCGACGACGATGAAACAGAGGAAGAGCTGTTTGGAAAGAGACTGGCGAAGAAGAGGGTGAACTACGTTCGAGGCGTCGATTGTTTGACTTCGAAAGAAGAATTAGTGCAGCTAGGGTTGCGTTTTGTACCAGCTACGGTTGCGGTTGATGTAGTCAGCGATGAGGAGTCGTTGAGCGATAGCGCGTACGTAACGTCTATCGACGACGACTCGGAACAGAGGAGATATGTTCGGAAAAAGAATACGCACGGTGGCGTCGAGGTATTATTACTAGGAGATAAAAAGTTAAAGGAAGGAGGTAGTAGTAGTGACTTTATGTATCAAAAGTTTATTGAAAACGCGATGAAGATTGATGGAATGGCGTTTGATTACGGCGTATACGTATTCCTCTCAGAAACGAAAGATGAAGAGTTATCGTATCAAGTTTGGGACGACGTCATGTTGCGCTTTGCTACGAACGGCATGTTCGTAGAATCGAAATATACAAACGCTTGGAACGTAACGAGTTTGCAAAGCGTATTCACGGTGGATGAAGAAAAAAAAGTAGATAATGAACTGTTCGAGGCAAAGACAGCGTTTGCTAAATATTTGGGCGACGAGAAATCTAAAATTGTTTTCGATTTAATCGATGAAGAAATCAAAGACTCGTTTGAAGCCGCTCGTCCATATTTATGGAATCGAGGAGGCGAACGCGCGTCTGCTTTTTCTATTTTAAGATTTGACTTTGTCATTGATGAGAATCTTTTCCCGTGGTTGATTGAAGTGAACCAATCGCCAAATATGAAGCCCTCCTCATTAGGGCAACAAGCGATGTTAAGGAAAATGCTCGATCACGTTGCGAAGAAATATTTATTTGCTCCGGACGAAGATATTGGACTAAAGCACGTCATATTGCGTGATTCTGTCATAAATAGGAAACAAACGCGGACGTTGGCACAATCGGAACCTCCTTCCGATGTCGATTGTATCTTATCTGAATGGACGGCATATTCACCTACAGAATGTGCCAACCCGTGTACTATGACGTCGCTAACACAATTTCGATCTCGATCTATCCAGACAGGACAAAGAGGTAACGGGAAGCAGTGCGACACTCCTTTGATTCAAAGCCAAAATATTAGTTGTCCGAATCCTTGCGCAAATCCTCCGCCACCGTCTCCGCCACCGTCTCCACCACCACCAGTTCCACCTCCGCCACCAAACTTTCAATTCGTGAATCCCCAAGGAGAAACAATTATTTTCGGCAGCAACAGTAGCAACAATAGTACTAGTAGTAGAGTAGGTGAACTAACGAAAGGATCTATTAAAATCCAATGCGTGTTGATAGTTTTATTACTAACGTTCTTTTAGAATGTATATTTACAATGTTCACCTATATTTAGCATTTACAACAACTCCCCTAATCAATCATATATAAAAATTTGGAAAAAAAATTATTAACCGGCGTGCGGCCAATGTCGGCTTCCTTGCTGCGCGCCAGGCTTTTCATCACGTCTTTCTTTCCATGTACTGTACAATGTCTTTTCTCGTTGGTCTCCAGACCATGCGAATTCGAACTTCCCGATTAAAATGCGATCCCCTTCACCCGCTCCGGCTTCGTTGAGAGCTTTTTCAATCCCGGTCATTTTCAAAACCCTCGCGAACCGTTTATAGCTTTCAAAGTAATCCCAATTTGTCATTTGGCAGAATCGCTCAACTGCAACTCCTTTGACGATGAACGCATATGGCGTATCCTCAATAGAAAAGTCTTCAATTCTTTTCCCGTCTGCAGCTCGCTTCGCTCTGGACTTTTCAATCTCGACGGATTCCTCGCTCTCAAGTTTTCGCGGACCTAATTCTTTGTGAATCTCAGCAACTCTCGTCATGAGCTGATCGATTCCTTCTTTAGTAACGGCAGATATTTCGAAACATTCGACTCCTTCGAGTGCGAGAGTCTCTTTTATTTTTTTCGCATTTTCTCTCGCATTTTCGTCATCAATTTTATTCAAAGCAACCAAACGCGGCTTTTCCAACATCGTTTCATCGAAAAGAAACAACTCGCTTACAATAGCGTCGTGTGCTTGTAGGCAATCATCGTCGCAACAGTCAACGACATGGATCAAAAGACGTGTTCGTTCTGCGTGTCGCAAAAACTCAAAACCTAAACCGACGCCTTCAGACGCGCCTTCGAGTAAACCCGGGACGTCGGCGAACACCATCCGCGTATAATCTCTTTCGACTAAACCTAAATTTGGAACGATTGTCGTGAAAGGGTAATCGGCAATTTTTGGTTTTGCTGCAGATACTGCGGCGAGCAAAGATGATTTGCCCGCATTTGGCGCTCCAATAACACCAACATCTGCGACCAATTTCAACTCTAATTCAATCCACGTTTCTAAACCTTCTTCTCCTATTTCGGCGAGCATGGGTACTTTATTCTTTGCTGTTTTGAACGACGAGTTTCCTCTGCCTCCTCTGCCACCAGCGATGATTGTTTTTGTTTCACCGTCTTTTAATAACTCGCACAACACTTCGCGCGTTTTTGAATCTCGAACGATTGTCCCAGTAGGCACTAGGATGTCTAAATGTCTTCCGTTTGCGCCGTTGCACTTCGAGCCGCCGCCGTGATTAGCATTTTCCGCGCGATGATGCACCTTCTTCCTAAACATTTGCAAGGAATGCAAGTTTTCATTTGCAGTGAACGACACATCTCCACCAATCCCACCATTCCCCCCCGACGGCCCACCATTCGGTACAAACTTCTCTCTCCTGAACGCAATCACGCCGTTCCCTCCATTCCCAGACTTTACAAAAATCTTCGCGGTATCGAAATACCGCATCTCGCTCGGAATCCCCCTCCCCTTCTCGAGTTTCTTCATCATCTCCTTCTCTTCGTCCCAATCATCTTCAAATTCGGCTCCGAGTTGATACATTTTCCCGCCCGGCGAGAACACGTCCTTATCGTCCTCGTCGAACTCAAACGATTCTGCGTCCGCGTCGTCGTCGTCGTCGTCGTCGTCGTTATCTTCAATAACAAACTCCCCCCAACTCGCTACTACATCATCATCACCATCATCAATAACTTCACCGAACTTAACCATCCTCCCCTTCACCTTCTTCTCCTCCGCTACGACAAATTCCTCGCCCGCGTCGTCGTCGTCGTCGTCCTCTTTATACCTAAAACTCGCCTTTGTCTCGTTCTTAAAGAACTCCGCCCTCGCGCGCATCGCACTTTGCTTATCACCCCTCGCCCTCTCCAGTTCACCGAACCACGAAGACGCCGCTTTCGAACTCGCTTTCACGCGCTCTTCTTCTTCTTCTTCTTCTTCTTCTTCTTCTTCTGTTCGTTCAAGCTTGATCTGCTTCGTCGACGCATTTAAAACCTCTCGAGCCGCCAAAGAATCCATTCCAGAATTCTTCCTTTGCTTCGATCGTTTACTCTCGCTCGAATGCATGCGCGAGCATTTGACTGCGCCTTTGATGCGCAGAGATCGATTACCTCTTCTTCTGCTTTCAAATCTCAGTTCTTTTTTTATTCGCACGGCGATTTCGTTAGTAATCATTGATTGTTTCAAGGCGTACATTTTTAGGATGTGATGTTCCAATTTATGTGGTTTTTGTGATTTAATCAACTTCTTCTTTTTGGGTGCCCTTTGAGCATGAGCAGAGAAGGACGGGAAAGGAAGGAAAACGAACGCTTTAGCCAAGGCAAGATGAGTGATGGTAGTACTTTACAAGATGAGTGCTTTCTGGAAGCTGCTGCGGTGTTCTGAAGCGCTCGCGTGCGCGTGCGTGTACGGATGACGACTGACGAGTTTACTTCTTCGAGCGTCGTTGTTTACGTTGATCGGACTCGGGCGAGCGCGGTTTAACGCTCATGAGTTGAG
>Ga0114998_10004208_pt1 | contig 10550 bp, 11 predicted proteins | sample ArcticOcean_MG_C_5_FD_87044 | JGI IMG/M metagenome (GOLD analysis project Ga0114998, IMG submission 87044) | Marine microbial communities from western Arctic Ocean - ArcticOcean_MG_CB4_138 | ecosystem: Environmental > Aquatic > Marine > Oceanic | place: Arctic Ocean: Canada Basin | collected...
ATATATAAGTAGCTAAAAATATTATAACGTTGATAACAAGACTCATTGTAGAAATTCTAAAAAAATTATTAGTTGATCTATTAATAATTGAAATATTATAACTTAAGATAATAAAACTAATATCAAATATAATTAATAATAATAATTTATAATCAAAAATGTATGAATTACTTAACCAAAAATTATAAATCAATTCCCCCAAAATTAAGGAAAAGATGACATATGTGCATACACTAATTAATATTATCTTAATATAATTGACAAAAAATTTGTTAAGTTGTCCAATTTTTTTTTTAGAATACATTTTAGTAAATTCATATGTTGCTACTCGATTTATCATATTTAAGATTCTGCTAGGAAAAAAATAAAACATTGTTTTAAAGGTGTTTATCATACCTAAAATTTGAGCATTAAAAAAAATTCCTATGATTATAATTTGAAAACTATTTTTGAATAAATTATGTAATGATTCAAAATAATATGATGTAGATAGTTTAAATAATTTTATGATTTGTTTTATAGAAAAATAATTAATTAAAAATAATGAATTTTGTTTATTATAATTTAAGTAGTAATAGTAATAAATAAATAATTTACTAATGCTACCAACCATAAACCCAACAGCTGCATACGTTAAGTTTGTTGATATTAAACCAAATATAATAATAAGTAATTTTGTAAATACATCACAAAAAATACTAATATTATTATCTACGTGTAAATTTCCTTTATATATTAATCCTGTTTTAAAAATACCATTTAACAAATCAAGATGAAATGAAGCAAAAACACAGAAAAAAATTATATTTAACTCATTATAATTTAAAGACTTTAAAATATTTAATTTAAAATCACTAAAGAAAAATAATAAACTAGAAGATACTATTAATAGGAATAGTACGCATAATGTAGAAAATACTGAGCAAGTAAATATTTGAGAAACTTTCTTTTTTTTATTTTTATTAAAGTATATGGACATTTCCGTCTTAGCAGCCCCATTTATATTAAAATTTAAAATTGCTAGACTAGTTGGAATAGCTGTTATGAAAATCCAAATACCAAATTTTTCTAATCCATAAATCATTATCATCAATGGAGGAAAAAATATTTGTGAAATTATAACTGTTATATTTAAATAGGATTCAGAATTAAAATTTCTAATAATTCTTTCTTTTTGTACTTTAGATAAGTTCAATCTAAATAAATTTAGTAAGCTCATAATAAATTAGAATTTTATATTAACTGCTTAACATATGTATATAGTTAGCCAAAGTATATTGGTACCTATGTATTGTTGTTTTATTAAGAATATAATAATAATAGTAATCACTTATGATTTAAATTTAGAATAAATCTGAGAATATTTGGTGAATTAATATAATATATTTTTTATAAATGAATACTTTATTTTAATGATCAATAATAAAACAATAAAAAAAATAAGTTTTAACGGAATAGTATTTAATAATTTTGTAGAAAGTGATTTTAAAAACTTTATTAAAAAAAAAGGTTTATTTTTATTTCCATCTGGGCCAGGATTATCTAATTTAAACAAAAAAAAAAAATATCTAAAAGCTTTAAAAAATGCAGATTTTAATTTTTTAGATAGTGGTTTTTTTGTTATATTATTAAATTATATAAAGAACATAAAAGTAAATAAATTTTCTGGTTATAAATTTGTAAAAATTTATTTAAAATTTTTACAAAAAAATAAAGCTATAAAAATTTTTTGTATAGATCCAGATTTTAATTCTTCAAAAATTAATAAAAATTTTTTTATAAAAATGGGCCTTAAAAATAGTAGAATTAATAATTATGTAGCACCTTTATATAATAAAAATTATTTATCAGACACCCTATTATTGAATAAAATTAAAGAGATTAAACCAAATCATATTTTAATTAATCTTGGTGGAGACACACAGGAAATTTTAGGTTTATATATAAAAAATAAAGTTAATTTTAAATGTAATATTTTTTGTATAGGAGCTGCAATTGCTTTTTTTACAAGGAAACAAGCTCCAATTAATAATTTTATTGATAATAATTATTTAGGTTGGTTGATGAGAATAATTTTTAATCCTATTATTTTTTTACCAAGGTATCTAAAGAGTTTTAATTTATTCTTATTAATATTAAGAAATAATATTAAAATTTTGAAATAGAGAAAAATATTTGTTATTATTAATCAACTATTAATAAAATGTTATCACTCAATCAATTCTATAATAAATTAAATTATTTTAAAACATGTTTAATAAAATTTGTTTTAAGGCAGGGAAATAATTGTCCTTCCTGTAATAGTGATAACTCTATAATTGTAGAAAGAAAATATTTAATTACTTCTCTTAAAAAATGTCATAACTGTCAATTGATGTTTAGAGTGCCAAACACAACAGTTAAAGAAAATAAAATATTTTATCAAGATGATTATTCACAAGAATTTGGTACAGACTGTCCAAATAATGAACAATTAAAAATAATGATAAAAAATAATTTTATTGCAACGGAAAGAGACTACACAAAATATATTGAAATATTAAAAATAATTAAAGATCAAAATAACAATAATACTTTAGATGTATTTGATTTTGGTTGCTCTTGGGGCTATGGAAGCTTTCAATTAAAAAAGGAATTTAATGTTATAAGTTACGAAATATCTCAACCTAGAGCTATCTATGCCAAAGAGAGATTAAATATTGATGTATTAAGTGAAAACCAGTTGAGGGCATTAGAAAATAGTGAACGCAAGTTTGATATTTTTTTTATGTCACATGTTTTAGAACACTTGCCTACACCAAAAAAAACTCTTGATTTTGCAATGAAGGTTTTAAAAAAAAATGGTTATATAATTTCATTTACACCAAATGGCTCTTTAATGCATAAAAAAATTAATAAACAGTGGAGTAAACTTTGGGGTCAAGTGCATCCAAATTTTATAGATGAAGATTTTTACAAAAATTACTTTAAAGATAATAATTACTATATTGGGTCAGCACCTTACAATTTTTCTAATATAAAAAAGTTTTTAAATGAAAAAAATAATATTATTGACAATTTATCTGGTGATGAATTATTTATTATTGCAAAAAATAATTAACTTTTGATATCTCTTTTAATTTTAGTTACTTTTATTTAAATAAACCTAAAGAAATTTCTTTATAAAATTTTCAAAATTATTTTTTATAGGGTTAAACGATCTATCATCCACAATATAATCAGAACTTGGTTTGCCCATTATTAATTCATCAAAATTGATACCCCATGACACTAATTGATTAAATGTTTTTTTAAAATATTTTGTATTAACTAATTTAACATTTTGATTAGATCTATTCATGTATCGTGCTGTATAAATTTTAATGTAATGTCCTTTAGTTTTTAATAAATTGATTAATTTTATCGTTTTTTTTTTAGGCTTACTCTTTGCGTAAGTAGATCCAACTGTATTGCAGATTGTATTATCAATATCGATTAAAAAAACTTTTTTTTTAAATCTTGTATTTTGATTTTTTTGCATCAATATAAAAATTTTTTACAGTATCAATAGAAGCTTTTTTTAAGGGTTTATTAAAATTTTTTATCTTTTTGATTGTATCTGTCCCCATAGTTATTATGTCAAATTTACTTTTTTGTGCACGTATTACATCGTAGGACATTCGCGTACTTGCCCATAATAATCTACATTTAGAATTTTTTCTTACATAATCTGATATTTTTTTTGATAAAATATCTCCATCTGTTCCTGTGTCATAAATCCTACCCATAAAAATTGACAAAATTGTTTGCGTATTTTTTACAATTGGCATTATTTCTTTAATCTGTTTTAAAGTAAAAATTGCAGTGATGTTTAAGTTTATCTTTTTATTTATAAGTTCCGCAATAACTTTTTTAGTGCTTCTACCATTAGTAAATATAATTGGAACTTTTACAGAAACATTTTTAGATATTTTTGATAGTAATATTCCTTGATTTATCATATTTTTTGTATCATCCGCAATCACTTCGAGAGATGTATCCATAGGGGCAGTTAGTTTTATAATTTTCTTACAACCTCCTAAATAATCTTTTATTCCAATCTGCCTAAAAAGGGTTGGATTAAATGTATATCCTTTAATTAATTTATTTACTGGTCTCCTGATCTCTTTTAGTGACGGACCATCATGATATATTTTAATTTTATTGGCCATATCTTTTATTCTTACCATGTTTTCTAAAAAAATGAAGATTATGTAGTTTTTTTGTTATTTTTTTTTTCTTTATTAATTTAGTTAGGTAAAATAGTTCACAAATCTTTTCAATTGCTATTAAATTTTCTAGAGTTTCTTTAGATGTTGCTCCCCAAGCTATAACACCGTGACTTCTTATAAGCATACCTGGTGGTATATATTTTTCCATCTTAATTCTATTGGTTATTGAATTACCAATTTCTTTTTCATAATTATCATCATTATAATTCTTTAAGTTTAATGAAAGTGGTACTTTTTTATAAAAAAAATCTGCATGGGTGGTTCCTACACACTCTGGTTCAATGTTTAATTGTGCTAATACTGTTGCATAAGTTGAATGTGTGTGTGCAATAAAATTTATTTTAGGTAATGCGCCATATATACAGTGATGAATAATTGTATCTACACTTGATTTTACTTTATTTATTAAATGAATTTTTTTGTTTGCTACTTTTAAAATTGATATATTTTTTTCATTTATATCTGCAGTATTAAATCCAGTTCCTTTAATATATATTTTTTTGTTGTATCTATCAAAATAACTTCCATTACCAAAGTTTAGAATTGTAAGATTGTTTTTAAAAATATCTCTATTTAATTGAACTACATTTTTTATAATTTTATTATCTGATTTCATTAAATGTATACTTTAATCCATCTTCAACAATTATAGAATCATTATCTTCATCCTTAGTTGACATTTCTAAAATAAATGTATCTTTTAATGACATGCGCATATGCATTGTGCCAGGATTCATTAAAAAAGAATTATCTTTATTAATAATTAACGATTTTTGTTTTGCCCTTGAATATCTTAACCCAAGTTTAATTTTTCCAGAACAAATAAAATAAGATTCTTTTTTATTAATATGAAACTCCATACTACTTTGTGTATCTTTTAGCATATTGATTACTTTAACAGATCCTTTCATATTCTTAAAAACAGTGGCCATGTTACCCCAGTATTTTATTAAATTATTTTCTTTATATAAATTTTTTATTTTTAATAATCTTTTATTTAATTTTATTTTAGGAATAGAAATTTTAAGGTTTGTTATTCTTTTTTGAAAACATAAATAGTAACTTTTTGAAATACTTCTATTTAATATAATCTTCTCTTTTTTAATAAATGACGAGCTAATTTTTTTATTTGAAATATCTGTAATAAGTAAAAAATTTTTTTCATTTATTGAGATTTCAGTATTATTAAAAATAATTAATTTAAAAAGTGAGTATTCAGTTTCACAAAATAATTGTGCAACTGCATAAGTTTTGTTTTTTTTATACTTAATTATTTTCTTTGTGTTAATTTCATTAAAGGTTTTTCCGTACATATTCTTTATTTTAAATTATCACTTGCCCATTTATTAGAATATAAGAGCCTTTTTCTTGGACTAATATTGTTTTTTAATGACGCAAACATTGCTAAAAAATGATCTCCTGCTCCAGAAACATCAACTATTTTTTTTGAAGTTAAACTTTTGGCCTCAAAAAAGGTATTTTTATTGTTTATCATGCATGAGCCTTTTTTTCCTTTTTTTAAAATTATGTTTTTAAATTTAAGTGTTGATTTTAATCTCTTTAAGCAATTAATAGCATTTCCTTTTAACTTAAACTTTATCTTTAGTAGACTAAATTCTAATTCATTTATAACCAAATAATCTAGATCTTTATAATAAGTTGGAAATTCATTAATAGCTCTTATTTGTTTATCAATATAAACGTCAATTTTTTTATTTTTTATAAGTTTTCTTATTCCAGTAATAATATTACTATTAATAAGTCCATGATTATAATCAGATATGATTATTGAGTTTATTTTATTTATATTTGTTTTTAATTTTTTTAGTAAAAATTTATTAAAAAAAACTTTTTCAGTATATCTTTTTTTATAATCTTTATTAAATTGTATTATCTTTTTTGAATTCTCCCAAAATCTGTTTTTTTCTATATTTTCAATTTTACTATTATAAAAATAAATATTTTTATCGTTTGATAATTTAGATTTTTGATATTTAGATGTTATCAATATTGAATTATTTTTTAATAATTTTTTAGTAGATAGATAAACTTTACCAGCTCCACCCATTTCTTCTTTTGTATTTTCAATAAAGTATTTTTGATTTTTTGTCTCTAAACTTTTTCCAATATTTATAACCTTGAATGATCTATCAATAATTAATTCACCAATTATTAAAACTTTTTTTTTAAATTTTATATCAGTGTTATTTTTTATCCATTGCATTTATTTTATTTATAATTTGAGTTGTTGAATAGCCAGTTCTTTTTTGAAAAATTTTTATATCAATATTCAATGGTATATTATCTCTTTTTCTAATTACTGCTGCTTTGAAATCATCTCCTCTAACTATTACATCTGGTGTTATTTTTTTAATAATGTTTGTAGGTTTTATTTCATCAAAGATAACCACTTCATCTACTTGAGTAATATTTAATAATGCGTATTTTCTGTCAATTTCATTATTTATCGGTCTATTTTTTCCTTTTATTTTTTTAGTAGATGAGTCAGAATTAATAGCAACTACAAGTCGTCCACTTAATGATTTTGCAAAATTTAATAGCTCAAGATGTCCTGAGTGTATTAGATCAAAAATACCATTAACTAGTGAAATAGAATATTTTTTTCCATCGTTAATTTTTTCTACTCTTTTAGTGTGTCTACCTTCTCCAAATTTAGTATTCATCCATGATGAGATGATCTTAATATTTTGATCTTTATTATTTATCCATGTTCCTAAGCACAAGACATTTGTGTCGTTATGATCTCTACTTTTTTTTGCAACTATAACGGAGTGGGCAAGTACAGACCTAATTTTTTTGCTTTTATTGCTTACTATACTCATTCCAACACCAGTTCCACATAGTAGTATTCCCCTAGATCCTGGATTGTCTTCAATTATTTTTGTTAATTGCTTTGCAGGATCATTATAGTCAACCTTCTCCTTAAAATCATAATTTCCTACATCGATAATTGAAAAATTTTTTTTTAATATTTTTTTAATATATTGTTTTTGCTCTAAACCATTATGATCAGATCCAATAATAATAATTTCTTTCATTTAAATTTTGCTTTCAAAATTGATTTTAAATTTTATTACAATTTTTTGAGATTCTATGTTTATACTTTGTATAATCTTAAAGATACAGTCATTTAATTCTTCTTCAAAAGCTTCACCAAGTGATTATTTTTATCTTTAACATTAAAAACGTCATCATAGCATTTTAGAGAATTTATTTTCATTAGTTTTAATGTTTTTTTTTCGATATTGATAAACTTTAAAATCATGTTTGATATGGATTCAACATTGTCCTTATATACTAAACCAGCTTTGTATTTTGTAATCTCATGATGTACTCCAACTTTGTTTGTTATTAATGGTATCGTTGATAAAGCCATTGACTCAATAACGGATACACCAAAGTTCTCACCTCTGGATGGTAAAATTGTGGCATCAGCTAATTTTATCACTGAGTCTTTTATATTACCTTGTAAAAATTTACTTATAATAACTATATCTTTCAGTTTCTTGTTTTTTTTTACTGTATCTAGAATATAATTTTCATATTTGCTATTATTAAAATTAAAACCTGCAATTAAAAAGTAATATTTTTTTAATTTCTTTATTTTTAAGATTGATTGTAGCAATATATCACATCCTTTTTTATTATGTATTCTACCTATGAATAAAATAAATTTTTTTTTATGCAATATTGGAAAGTATTTATATAAAATATTTTTATAATCCATTTTTTTTGGTTTGTTTATTTGATAAAATGAATAACCAACATCATAAACTTTAATACCACTTGTATTTACATATGTTTTTTTTAACATTTTAAATTCATTATTTCCGGAAACTAAAACACCTTTTGAACTTAATAAATTATTTTTTCCAGTTATTTTCCAATATAAATTTTTTTTAATTCTTTTTAAAAATTCAGTGCCGAAATAGGGATCTAAACCACCATGAATAAATACAAAATATTTATCCTTTAAAAATATTTTTGCCAATAATATCCCAAAATCCCAAATCCCATTAAATAAAAAATAGTCATAATTATATTTATTAGCCTTAATCCATTTAATTAGCTTTAAACTAAAATTGTATCCTTTAGGATTGGCATTTAGGTTAATAGTTTTGAAATTATCGTTCTTATTATTAAAAAAATTTTTCTTATCATAAGTTAGAACCGTCACATCAAAACCATTTTTGGACAAAGATTTACACGTTTGAATATAAGTGGCAGCTGGACCACCATAAATAGGATTTAAGGTACTGATTATATTAACTATTCTTATTTTTTTATTCATAGTTAACTTTATATTATCTCTTAAAAATAAATTCTTGATTTTGAGTTTTTTTGTTATGCCACACAACTTTGAATCCAAAGGATTTTATATAATCAGTTACTTTTAAGCAATCTTCATTAATAATTTCTATAAATATTTCCTTAAGCACGCTCCCTTTAAGATTATTTTCAGCTCCCTTAAGTGCTCCAAACTCTTGACCATCAATATCTATTTTTAAATGAGTGGGGTAGATATTATTATTTGAACAAAAATCATCTAATTTTAAAGTCATAACTTGATAAGTATATTTCAAGACATTTCGTTTAGAAGTTAATTTATAAATATCTGATGAAGTTTCAATTTTTGTTAATTTTCCTGTAGAATTAGATATCACTGCAAATATAAATTCAAAATTATCATTATTTAATTTTTTATTAATAGCGCAGAAATGAGCTGTAGCTAAAGAACAATCAAAACCAATTATTTTGATTTTCTTATTTTTTGCACCAGATAATAATGATACTTCTTGTCCATAACTTGTGCCAATATCAAAATAAACTGAATTATCTTCAATTGAATTTAACCATTTATATAATTTAGGTTCTCTTGTACCCTTGCTTAAGTCGATAATGTCATTAATCACAAAATGATTATTTATTGGTAAAAAAAATTTTGATTCCATATCAAAAAGATTAACATTTTTTATTTTTGGGAATAATTGAAAAACCACTCCTAAAATTTTATATAATAAAAGTTTCATTTTGCAAGATAGCTTTTAAAGGTTCTTTTTTTATTTGTAGCAATAAGATTTTTAATCCATCTTAATTCATCTTTAATTATTATATTAATATTAGATTTATTAGGTTTCCATTTTAATATTTTTTTAGCTTTTTTTATTGAGCAGCTTAAAGTTGCAACATCTCCAGGTCTTTTTTTAACTACAATAAAATTTGATTTAATTTTTGTTATTGTTTCAATCTTTCTAATAATTTGTAGATTTGTAAGCTTATTTGAACCGCCAATATTAATAATTTGATTAATTTTAATTTTATTGTTCATATATTTTATACTTTTATCTAAAGCACCACAAATGTCTGAAATATGTACATAATCCCTTATACAGGTGCCATCATTTGTTAAATAATTATCCCCATATAAGTATATTTTTTTTTTAAATATATTTTTATATGTTGCTGTTGGTATTAAATGCGTTTCTGGATTATGAAATTCACCTATTAATTTTGGATTTTTTAAAGCCGAGCAAACATTAAAAAATCTTAGGATAACAACATTTAATTTAGATTTTAATAACATTTTTTCACATAAATGTTTAGTTAGTGCGTAAGTGCTTTTAGGATTTATTTTATCACTTTCTATTAGTGGTTTATTTTTAAATTTATAAACTGCTGCAGTACTCGAAAATATAATATTATTTATTGAATTTTTTTTCATTAATTCTATTAAATTTTTTGTAGCCAATACATTGTTTTTATAATATTTTTTTTTATTAATTGTTTCGTCAACCAATGATTGAGCTGCTAAATGGATTATCAGTTTTGGTTTTAATCTACTTAATAAATTGTTAAGTTTATCTTTATTTAATAGATCACATTGGTTAACTTTAAAATAATGATTTTTATTTTTATCTACAACATGTAATTTATATTTTTCTTTTAAAAAAAAATATACACAAGACCCGATATACCCTGATGCTCCTGTAATTAGAATATTACTATTTAACATAGCTCTATATTACTTATAATATTTTTTGTACCACTCAATAAAATTTGTGATTCCATTTATGTAATTTACTTTTGGTTTGTATTTGATTATTTGATACAAGAGATTTGTGTTTGACAGTGTCTTTTTAACATCTCCTTTTTGCATGGACATGTTATTTTTTTTAGCTTTTTTATCTAATTTTTTTTCTAGCGCATTTATAAAATCTTTAAGATAAACTTTTTTTTGATTTCCAATATTGATTATTCTATATGGTGCAACACTTGATA
>Ga0114998_10004211_pt1 | contig 10545 bp, 8 predicted proteins | sample ArcticOcean_MG_C_5_FD_87044 | JGI IMG/M metagenome (GOLD analysis project Ga0114998, IMG submission 87044) | Marine microbial communities from western Arctic Ocean - ArcticOcean_MG_CB4_138 | ecosystem: Environmental > Aquatic > Marine > Oceanic | place: Arctic Ocean: Canada Basin | collected...
AAAAATGGAGAAATTTGGTCGTTTTTGCGTTTCGCTGAAAATCGTCATAAATACATTATTAAGAGACTGTTGAGAGAGTTAAATATATTAATTAATTAATCTAACCGTTTACTTCGAATCAAAGCAATACGACTTCTCGTGTAAAGCTCGCGCTTGGCATATCCTACTACTTCGCACTCGATCGAGCAAAGCTACCGCGGCAGCTCATCAACGGCTCAGATATACCGTCTTCGATCGATTCCCAACTCTCAAATCAAAGCCGTCGTTCGATACAAAATGCGCGCACTAACGAAGGCGTACTTACTGCTCTATAACCTCTGTTTAGCATCGCAATGGACGATTATATTACTCGAAACCGTGCTCGCGAAAACGCCTGAACAGGTATACGATAAAACCTGGCCATGGCTTCGAGTGGCACAGACCTTAGCCGCGCTCGAGGTCGTCCACGCCTTCGTCGGCATCGTGAACTCGCCAGCGCATTTGACATTCGTGCAAGTGTTCTCCAGGGTCTGGACGACCTGGGCCGTACTCTTCGCTGCCCCGGAGACGAGAAAGCACTCGGTCCCGGTCTTTGGTCAGTTAAAGATCGATGCGAGGTCGTTATGCCTAGCGTGGTCGATCACCGAAGTCGTCAGGTACCAGTTCTACTTCTGTAAGGTCTTAGGGCGAGGGACGCCGCGTGTTTTAGTATGGTTGAGGTATACGTTGTTCGTGGCGCTTTACCCGATTGGCGTGGCGAGCGAGTTAGCGTTGGCGAAGCGCGCGATAGCGTCGATCGCGAAGAGTAAGATTTTGGATTTCGTGGAGATGCCGAACAGGTTGAACGTGTCCGTTCATGGTCCGACGTTAATGAAGGTTTTCATGAGTTGTTACGCGTTCGGGTTTCCGGTTTTGTATTCGTACATGTTAGCGCAGAGGAAGAAGGTGATTCGCGACGTATGGCGAAACGCGAAGAAATTGTGAGTAACGTACGCATGAGGAGATGATGCGTTATTATGAAAATATGTAATGTATACTACACGCACGAATCTATTTTGAATTCCGTACTCGCGTCGGTCCATAGACCTACTACTGACCGACGCGTTCTATTCGTCTACTCTACCGAAACGTAAAAAGTGATTTATGATGGCAAGTTCGTTATTAGGGAAATCTCCATTTACAATCGTTCGCTGAGAACGCCGCGACCATCACTCGATCGATCGATTGAAAGTAATACGCCGCACTTATTAAAAAAGATTACTTAACAGGCACAGAAATGTCTTGCACTACATCTTTGCGCGCTCCTTTGCGAGCGAGCCTGTTCCGTCCGAGCTCTGGCAAACTCGCGCTTGGTACTAATAAGAACGAGAAAAAGATATCGACCATCATGATATGTTCCAATGTAACGAATACGAGTACGACGACGAATACGACGACGACGAGACGCGAACAGATAAGGAAATCTGTGATATTCGTTGGACTGAGCGCGATTCAGTTCAGTTCAGCGTTTTTTACGTCGTCAATAAACGCTGAAGCGAAATTATCAGCGTTCGAATACGACGAAGCGAAATTGGTCAAAGCCGCGAATGGGTTAGAGTTCGTCGACGTCGTCGTAGGTACGGGAGCAAAGCCAGTAAAAGGGCAAACGATTCAGGCGCATTACACGGGCCGGTTAACGAATGGGCGCGTGTTCGATTCGTCGTACGAGAGAGGCAGTCCTTTGAAGTTTAAAGTCGGCGTCAGGCAAGTCATACAAGGCTGGGACGACGGTATCTTAGGATGCGAAGGCATCGAAGGCATGCGCGTTGGCGGTAAACGGGTTTTAATAATACCGTCCGATTTAGCGTATGGCGAACGAGGCGCTGGTGGCGTCATACCTGGCGGCGCGACCTTGAAATTCGACGTCGAGTTAGTCGCTCTGCTCTAATAAAAGTCTCTCTCCGCGTTTTCGTTCACCGCGCTCCTATACGCGAGTGATTTTAATGCGAGCGGGACGAGCACAACAGAGGCAGAGACATGCGTCAACGAAGCTACTGTTTAAGCTACTACACCTTAGCATGCATGAAATAAACGACCTGCGTACGATTTCGAAGCGCGCTAAAACGCTCGAGCCTGGAAACGACGCGGACAAAGCGAAATACCTTCAAAACTACGCACACGTAATTCGTTTTCGTTTCCTCAAAAACGTATCTGCTTCACAAAGCGGACACACGCGGTCCTTTTCCACGCAAAAGGAAACACACACACGCACAGTAACACACGCACACAGTAACACCTAAATGCCCATTTATTGATCCATAAAGACCGCCGCGGACGGTATTGCGTACGCGATCGGCGCCAAGGACGAAATGCAAGGCACCGGCGTCTGGTCCTCCATCAAACTGAAACGAGATCTGACGACTAAGCAACAAAAGCCTGCGCAACCGAAGAAGCCCGGTGATGCAAAAAAGAAATAACGCTCTCTATACCTGCGTTTGATATCTCTTCGTTCGATAGGTTCCGATTAAATAGTTATATGTAAACGAGTGACGATCGGATTGGGAAATCATTTCCGACCCAATTCGATTCGATAAGAAATAGATATACATGTTTGAAATCGAAATCTGTATCAGAACACACTAACAGTACCACTAACTAACACTAACTCACTGCGACTACGCGAGTAACGAAGAACGGACTGACTCGTTCCCAAAATCCACTCTTTTTCTTTCTTCGCGGACTACTTTTTGCGCTCTTAAAGAACGATTAAGCAGTATAATCGCAGAAAGTTTGGAACATTCAAATCCTGCTCGTAAGCTAGATTTCGTGACAAAGTTAGTTCGTATCGAGAGTACAAACGATGCGAGATTGAGAGCGATTAAAACGAGTGAGAAAAAGACCAGCGAAGAAGAAGAAGAAGAAGAAGAAGTGCGACCTCGCGGTCTCAATGAAAAGGCTTTTACTCTTACTGGACGTTTCCTCTCGAGCGCTTCGGCTATGGAACGTCCAAACGCATTTCGTGAAGCGTTTCCTGGCGCACTTAGTGCACGGTTGCGAGAAAGATTCAAGAAGCGATCCAAGGCGAAGAAGGAAACTCCAAAGGTCTAGTAAGAGAACGAAGATCATGCTGAGGTTCTTCTCGAGCGATAAATCGCACGCAGAGCTCGATCGAATCGTCCAAAAGGCGAAGGAGGACGTATCGTTCGTCTCGAGCGTAGCAGGAGATTGCGAGAGCGGTTTCGAGATCTGTGAGCAAAAAGTCCAAGCGTTCTTGAGAGTATACCAGAGAGTTCGCGAGATCTTGTGCGAAGAAGAGCTGTGTCGAGGGCGAGCGTTGAGCGAGCGCAGGACGAAGGTTCAGAGGTTCCAGCAGGTCGGGAAACACGTTTTGTTAGCGTTGAGGGATTTAGATGGCCCGGAAGATGTTGGGATGTTACAGACGCGAGACGCTCGCGTCGTCGAGCGAAGGAGCTTTATCGAAGCGAGGAGGGGGAACCAGGCGCGAGATAGTGCTTTGATGGTAGATGGGAAGAGTAATGATCGTAATAAGACGATGAGTACGGTGAATAGTGATGATCACGGTGATGATGATTGGGTGAGTAGTTCTGGCGACGACGACGATGGTACGATGAGAGCTTCGGATGACGAAGGAGATGAAGACTTAGTGAAAGACGAAGAAGATAGCGATATCGATTATGATGATGATGACGACGGCGAAGATGAGGAGGGGGAGGAGGTGGACGAGGACGAGGATTATACGACGATGAAGAAAAGTAGTAAAGAAAACAATGATTATACAATGCTCATAGTTTTAGCAAACATGGATATTGATGATAGTAACGTTGATGATGATTACGAAAACGATGATCATGACGCCGTAAAAAAAGGAGAAGAAAAGAAACAAAAAGATACTGAAGCCATTTTTGCTGGGTTTCGCGGTGTAGAAGCGAAACTGAAGCGCGAGAAAATACGCGCACATTGTCTTCGACTGGCTTCGAACTATTCCATCTCCTCCTCGTCGTCGTCTTCTGGTCGTAATAGGGATGATGTGCGAGAATACATCGCGTTGTTCCGTGATAGGTTTGGAGGTTGCGCCGCTCGCGCCGATGCCGTCACTGCTGCGATGGGAAGCGTTCCAATATGTTGGCTCTTGAATGATTTTTTAAGCGGATCAACAACAACAACAACAACAACAACAACGAAACAAGACAATAATAATAATAATAATAATAAGAAGAAAACAATAGCAACAACAAAAACAGCAACAACAACAGCTGAAATCCTCGTTCAATCTAGCGACGGTCGCGAAGTATCTTTTAGTACCGCTTCATCAGAAAACGTTCACGGTGGTGGTGGTTTGAAAATTCGAAAGTTGACATTAAAAGCGTGTCTCGATCGCAACGCGGTATGTTTCTCGGGTTTAGATTACGCAAAAACATCGATATTCAATGTTAACGATGGAAATGGTGAAAGTTTACTCATCGCGCTAGGTATTAAAAACGCATACGGGGCGTGCGATGTAGTTGTGACGGCCAAATCAGCTTTTGACGACGACGACGATGAAATAATAGATGATTTTGAAAACGAGAAGAAAGTACTCGCCGTTTTAAATCCATTGACGGCGACGTCTTTTAGTTTGACACCAGTACTCGCGCAAGAGAGCGAAACATATCGTGAAATGATAGCAAACGAAGGAAGTAGCTTGTTACAGAATAGAAATTCTTTCGCAAGTTACGAACCTGACGTGCTTAAAAATGCTTTTTTTCTACTTAACGACGGAGTCAAGAAACTTCGAGCGTGCGAAGATATTTCCAGAATGTTCCAAGTGACGCTCGCGGGGACAAAAAAGTCGGCAACAACGACTACGGCAACAACGGCGACAACGGCAACGACGACGACGACAACAACAAGTTTAACAAAGTATTCTGAAGACGACCACTGTAATGACGATTTCGCCCTTCCCTCTTCGCAGCGAACAACTTCAACTACAGCTGGTTATTACGAAGAGGAGAAAGAAAATTTCGATGATTATGATGCAAACGCCCTCGTTATAGGAGATGAAATTTTCTTTTCGAATGCATTCGCATATTTGACGAAACGAATCACACCGCGAGACGCTTTCGCTTCTCTACCAATAGTTGAGCGCTTCGAAGATTGGTACGGCCTCGAAGAAAATGTGAATGGTGATATCGCGCAACCATCAACTACTACGATCGCTGGTAAGAAAATACTCGCTTCAATTGCTCGTTCAAAGAAAAGAAAAGTGAAAAATGACAACGATTTCAACGATAAAGAAGAAAATGAAGTTTTGCTTCGTCAAGCTCTTGATGAGCGTTTTGACAGTGAATTTTTCTCGAAGATTAGAGATCCAGAACTTGGTTTTGCGGCCGGTGGTGATTTTGATATCAAAACGTATAACGACCCGCGTTCGCCGGAGAAATTCACGCGCGTTCGCGATCACTCTACCGCTTTTGATTTACCAAAAAGTCCTCCGTCAACTATAAAAAGGAAAAAACGTCAAGCAACGGCCGGAGGCACTTCTTTTCTCTCGCCCTCGCGACCAACGACGGGAGGAAAAAATAAAGCATCGGGTGGTGGTGGGAAAAACCAAAACGGAGTGAACTTTGAAGACGAAGACGATGTCACGTTTTCGCCACGAAAAAAGTTTAAAAGTCCTGGACGGAAGAAAGGACTATCGACGACGAACGAACAAGGCGAAAAAGCGGAGAAGAAAATTGAGCTCTGGACGGTTGGACCGGAACCGGATTGTTTCAACGCAGCGAAATCTACTTACGAGCAATTTATAAATAGTAAATGCACGAAACCAAACGAAGAGCGAGACCCAGATTTGGGAGCGTTTTCAAGAAATATAGTCAAAAGGTTAGCCGTTTCTCTATCAAAGCGCAGATGTCTCGTCGACCAAGCGAACGATTTGAAAGCTTGGAATGAAATTCTCAGAGAAACCGAGGAGAATTTATGTATGGACAGAAAAGAGTTGAAAGCAAAGTTCTGCGGAGAGACGAACAAGGGTTTGAAAAGACGCGAGTACGTTATTCAAATCCATTTACGATTGACTTTACACGCAATGCGCACGATAGAGGGCGACGAATTGCCATTTATTGCGAATACTGCTAAGAATAACGTGAAAGCAAACAATAATACGAACAGCGCGTCCAATAAAAAGCTTCGGCAAAAGCTTCATTCAATTCAAGAAGATTTGACTTCAGCAAAAAAGACCGCAAAAGCTGTGGAAAAGCTCATCAAAGACATAACTTTCTTACTCGAACCCGTCGGTTTAGAAGGTACTCGAAACTTTCTCGAGGCTGATATAGAGCCTCATTATGGCAAGTATTGTTCAGAATGTGTCGGTAAAATTGCATTCGAGCTCGGCGTTTCAACCAAATCGTTTTCGCGGTACGAGCCTGGGAAGAAAGATGGAGGAAATATTCTTACTAAAGCTAACACGAAGAGTACACTTGCGCCATTTTCACCGCCTGCGGCGAAGAGGAAAAAAACCGACGCCCTGGCGGCGGCCGGCGCTCAACAACAAGTTCTTCGTCGTTCGCCGAGAAAACTTGGAGGCGCTCAAAAAAAAACGAACACATCTTTAGCGTTAGTGTCGACTTCATCAATGACTGGTGCATCTTCGGCGTTTCAGCAACCGGGTAAAACGAAAAATATGCAAAATTGGCATCACTTTTCTCGTTCGAACCAGCCTCGCGTGGAACAGCAGAAACGACTTTCTCCGTCCGAACTTGCAAAGCTTAAGAAACTACAAGAGCAACAACAACAAATTCATCAAAAAAGTTTGCAACAACAACACAACCCGTCGCGTTTACAAAATAACAACGTAAACAATGGCCTGCGCGGTAACGGTATTAGTAACATGTACGATTTGAACACCGCGCCTAGAAATAGGTTTCAAAATAATAATAATCCAAACGGTATTGGTGTCGGTAATGGAGTCGTTGGAATGAGTAGTGATGGAATTAAGCCTAGACAATTGACGCACGCGTTTTCTAAGCAACCGTTACAAACGCCACGTCCTGCCGCGAGAGCTGGTGGTGTAAATACTGGCGTCGGTTCTCGAGACCGATTTGCTATAACGAGCACGCCTTTACGCTTCGGTAACAACATGATGATGCAAGCCTCAGCCGCCGACGGCATTGGCACTCCCAACCGAATACCTGACACGAACGAAAGAGTCGTCGTCGTCGTCGAAAGTACACCAATGGGTACTATTAAAAGAAGCAGCGGCGGTAAGAGCAGCGCCGGAAGAAGACAAACTTCAGCTATCTCAATCGGTAACAACGAACACCAAATAATAATCGAGCAAACGCCGATCAACGATAATAATAACAATCGCGGCCAAAAATTCACGTCAGTCTCGAACAACGTACACAACGTACACAACAACAACAACAACAACGGCATGCAACAAAGACGCGAAAGTCTCGAAGTCGTCGCCGAGACGCCGCCTTCGCATAAACACCGCGCGCAACAACAACAACAACAACAACAACAACAACAACTAGGAGGTAGAAGCGCTCGCTTAATCAGGGCCGCTCTGGATTCCTCTACTAAAAACGTATAAGCACTTGCATCGTGTTCACGTAAACATCGACTACTACACACATCGAAGAACGACTGCATGTTCACGTAAATCGGCTTTGTAAAAACGAACCGCGTATTTTTCAAACATTTCGCCTGCCGTTTCGCCATTTTTACGGAAAAAGAAAGACGAAGAAAAAACCATATCTTCACCATTTTTTTTTATTACTTTCATCGCGGTCGTTACTTAATCGAGAATAAATAATAAACGATCTCAAAAGAGCATAAGGCTGGACCGATGCAGTCGCAAATCACCGCGAAGAACATCCTGCTCTACCTGTACTGCTTCTCGACGACTGCGTTAGTCGCTGGGACTATTTATGGATACCCAGCTCTACGAAGGAAATTACAAAAACTGGGGACGAAGATAACAGAGGAAGAACTGGCTGCTTGTTATACGGCCGGCGCATGGTCAGTGCAAGGCGGGAGATTACTGTTCGGGATCATGAGAGATAAGTACGGGACGAGGAAGATCGCGTTAATATCGTTCTCGTGCGTCATCTGCGGCGCCTGCGGTATAGCGTTTATGGATTATTCGAACAAGGTCTTGCTCGGGGTGAGTTTGTTCTTGCTAGGGTTAGGGTCGGGCGCGCAGTTATCGGTGCAACCGGTGGCACAGATTTTCCCGAGGAATAACGCGTTGTTCATGAGTGGTTTGAGTGGGTCGTTTCAGATATCCGGGGTCGTTTTCGCGATGTTAGTGTCGGTGAGCGATTTAGAAGGGAGTTCGTTGAAGACGGCTTTTTTGGCGTACGCTTTGGCCGTCGTGTTCATGGCAATTTTAGGGATGTGGATGTTACCGCTTGGGGCGAGTTTCGTGAAAAAGGAGGATTTAGAGGAGAAGGCGAGAGTGGATAGTATTGTAGAAGCCGATGGGAAAATGAAAGTACATTTGACCGGTTTTGAGCAAATGAAGACGAAGGAGTTTGTTGGATTAACGATATGGTTCACCGTACTCGTGACGCCGTTTCAATATTATGTAGGTTCAATAGGGTGGCATTTAGAGAGGCTTGGAGATGATGATGGGACGATGACGAACGCGTTTGCTTATGTCTATGGTTTAGCTGCCGTTTTCGCGCCAATTGGAGGGATGTGCGCTGATGCTTTTGGTTTAGGAGTGACCATGGCAGTCGCCAGCGTGGCGGTTGGAATGTCTTTTTTCGTGCTCGAAATGGATATTGAACTCGAAGCGCATAGCGCTGGGATGGTTTTATACGCAGTCGGACGTTTGATTTGTTTTGCAATGTTCTTCTCAGCGATTGGGAAAATGTTTGGCTATAAATATTACGGCGTCTTAGCCGGCGTCGGCTTATTCACGAGCGCGGTCGTTTCCACTTTACAATATCCTTTGATTGAAATAGCCGTGGATGGAAATTACAAAGTTTCAAATTATGCCTGCGGCTTTGGTTGCTTTTTAGCAATAACCTATTGCGTGTACGTATATATGTTAGAACGTGCTGGGTTAGATTCGTTCGAAAGATTAAAGTTCAAGCGCGTCGCCATGAAAGTCGACGATTTTGATCCTCGTCAAGATGACGATGATAAAAAATGATGACCATTTATTATTACTCATACTACTTACTACCACTACTACTACATCTACTACTACTGCTACTACTACTACGGAAAATACTCCCTGGTCCTAAACTCGCAAGCGCCCAAAGACATTGCTAGTTCGCGAGCTAATTGCACGTCGACGTTTGGCGCCTCAACCGTAGTCACCTCAACTCTCGCCCCATTACTCGTCAACGTATCCACGAACGCGCACCACGTCCCAAGATTATTATTAATCTCGCACCGCGGCTGCACCATCTCCCGCCATTGCTCAGGATTCGCGCTCGCTAAGCTTACCGTATACTTATCCAACCGTAACTTTGAGACTCGCTCGGCGATATCTACGTCGAACAACCCGTTCGTATTCACGCGCATGACTACCCCATGCCTCTTCTGTCTCACCTTCTCGACGACGTCCTCGATGACTTCTAAGCGCTCGAGCGGTTCCCCGATGCCGGCGAAGCATACGCCGAGGTCGTTCTCGCCTATTATATAAATCATTGAGAGAAAATCAACAACATTTTAGAAAGCACATAAATCAAATCAAAATCAAATCAAAACTGATACATAAAACATATTCATCGTACTCCGCACGCACCCATGCCAACAATATCATCCCTGCTTTCGTAGTACTCATCAATCACTCGAACGACTTCGTCACCAGAAGGCGCTCTCGATAACCGCTCGACCTGAAACGTGAACCTCGGTCCCCTGGATTTCATCAGCGTCAAGACCTGATTCTTACACTCGTTCGTTAGCGATACGTACAGTTGGTTCTTGATTGCATACGTCAGGCCTTTGATGATCATTTTCCTTCTTTTTGAGTATCCGTTTTCGGTCTCTCTGATGTGCACTTATTACTGGCGCTGTGCAGGGCAAAACGATGAATAACGTTTTCTATGAAATCCAAAAATCGTCTAAAAAGTCGCAAATTCTTTTTAGACTGATTTTCCCCAGCAGCACATGGCAAAAACCCTAAACCCTGAAAAAGACAAAAAAGACAAAAGAAAGAAAAAGAAAGAAAGAGAAGAAAAAAGAGAATGGCGAGGGAGATAGTTTTTGCTTCAGAAAAGAGAGCAGAGAGATTAAGAGTGAGAGATTAAGAGAGATCGAGAAGGGATTAAGAAGAGAGATTGAGAGATAGTTTTTGCTTCAGAAAAGAGAGTAGAGAGAGATTAAGAGTGAGAGATTTTGCTTCAAAAAAGAGAGTAGAGATTAGGAGAGATTAAGAGAGATTAAAGAGTTTAAGAAGAATTAATTACAAACAACTTCTGTGGCCAAAAAGCTAGAAGTATATTTTAGCGAATCTCACCACGCTATAGTTTTCGGAATCGCTTGAGAGAGATTATTAAGAGAGAGATTATTAAGAGAGATTAAGAGAGAGAGATTAAGAGAGAGAGATTTTGCTTCAAAAAAGAGATT
>Ga0114998_10004212_pt1 | contig 10543 bp, 9 predicted proteins | sample ArcticOcean_MG_C_5_FD_87044 | JGI IMG/M metagenome (GOLD analysis project Ga0114998, IMG submission 87044) | Marine microbial communities from western Arctic Ocean - ArcticOcean_MG_CB4_138 | ecosystem: Environmental > Aquatic > Marine > Oceanic | place: Arctic Ocean: Canada Basin | collected...
AGGGTTGAAGCCGCCTAACGTTTTACCCACCACTTATGTACTGTCACCAGCAAATGAAGTCATGGCTAAATTAATAGGGATGCAAACCGAACAAGATATAATTGATGCATTAACACATCAGGGTCTAACTCTGCTTAATCAATGAGAATTGACTAGAAACTCGAGCCCAGCTGGAAACAATACACATGATCAAACCAATAAATATTCCGATTGCAGCCCTAGTTGTTACCCTGCTCACATGCAGCCTTGATGTTGTTTCAGGCGCGGCCGCTCAAACGCAATTGCAAAACCTGCCCTCCCCCGCTCCCAGCAATAGCAGCCTGTCACGTGTTGTCGCCAACGAATCTGGAGAGATCTATCTGTCATGGGTAACTCAGAATGCCGGACAGGCAACGCTGGCCTACTCTCGGCTCTCTAGCGAGGGCTGGAACACTCCTAAAGAGATCAGCCAAGGTGATAACTGGTTTATTAACTGGGCGGATTTCCCAGCGTTATCGGTGGATTCGAGAGGCATGGTTGCTCATTGGCTGCAGATAAGCGCTCAAGGTACGTACGATTATGATATTCGAGCTCGTTTTTATTCTCGGGACAGTCAAGCTTGGACTACCCCCAAAACTGTGCACACCGATGGTATTAACGCCGAGCACGGCTTTGTTTCAATGCTGCCACTAAAAGACGGCACTACCCTAATCACATGGCTGGACGGACGGGAAACTAAACATGGCGACCCGCTGGGAGCGATGACACTGAGGGCAGGAATTTTTGATAAATATGGATCAATCGTTAATGAGTGGGAGCTGGATCATCGTGTTTGCGATTGCTGCCAGACTAGTTCAGCAATGACAGAGAAAGGTCCAATTGTTGCGTATCGCGATCGCACCGCGCAAGAGGTGCGAGATATCTTCATCACGCTCTTAATAGATGGCGTTTGGACATCACCTAGACCAATTCACAATGACAATTGGCAGATTGCCGGCTGCCCTGTCAATGGCCCCTCTGTTGCGGCCAAGAACGAGAAAGTTGCTGTTGCTTGGTTTAGTGCCAAGGACGATACCCCGAAAGTTCAGCTGGTAATGTCGAAAGATAACGGCCTAAGCTTCTCTGAGCCAATAGTAGTCGAGAGCCCAAATACCAACGGCCGAGTTGGAACCGCCATTTTAGATTCTGGCAGCATCGTCGTAAGCTGGATAGATACCACTGAAGCGGCGAGAATTATGCTTTCACGCTACGACACTAATGGAGAGTTTTTAGAGTACACTGAAGTTGCTCGCAGCAGCGCATCGCGCCGCAGTGGCTTTCCAATTATTGAAGCGGTAGGGAATTCAGTATTTATAACTTGGACCGACATCAGCTCTGTTCCACAGATTAAGGTCGCTCGAATTGACTACTAATTAATATACTATTTTGGGATGACGGAAAAAGCGTAATGTTAAGTTATCAGCTTATAACTGCTCCGCTGATTCCTAAGCCACTATTTTTCCTTTCGCAGTATCGACAAGAACGACAACATTAACCTTCTTGAGTGAAAATAAATCCCCCCCCCCCGATTCTATTCCCGCTAGCACCAACTTCTTACTTTGTAATTAGCGATATCAGGGATACGATTTTAGTATTCGAAAGCTTAAGGTTTTTTACTATTTCCGTAGCCGATTCCTCACGACAAACCCTAGCTTAGACAGGTTCAGAAGAACTAATTCAAGCTTGAAATCTTGTGCCAACCTTAAAGCTTATCTACTATTGTTGTTTATTTTAACGCCATAGCTAGTACGTTTTTTTAAAGATCGCTACAAACTGCTAGACAATCTTGACTCATCATTGGTTATCAAAACCCTATATGACTTACATTCATGCTGATCAACTTTTTCTGCTATAGCCTTGATTAATGTCGCAATATTAACTATTGCAATAACACTCTGCTTATTTATGACACTTTCAAATATATAGCGAGCCCCAATTTCAACGCTGTTTTGAATGTTTACGACGCAGCTCGCCGCCAGCTGTAGAACATCCATGCCTTCTCGGCCACCGCGAATCAATCCATTATTTGAAGCAACAGAGACGTTTTCATCAATGATCGATTCAGCACATCTACTCTCTGAGAAATACCCGTGTGGGAATTTACTTGCCGCAGCTAGAAGAACGGCGGAGGCACCCATCTCTGCGCTCTTTACCTCCGAAGGAGAAATTCTGTCCATCGCATACTTTTCAAAATTGCGTATTAACATATCATTTTCAGTGGCATATACTGAAGCTAACGTCACACTCAGAAGGTCTTTATAAGACAAGCATGAACCTTCACCATTTGCCAAAGTTGCTAACAATTTTTGTTCAAGAGCCTGAGTGTCTTGGGGTAGGTTTAAAATATTCATTCGCCTGTCTCGAGTGTTGATTATTGAATAGGCTTTGCTAAATTATTTCTATACTCATTAATTACTCCAGCTCTGGAAGGCTTTATTAGTATCAAGATAGAGTTATTTTTTGTAAACTTATGTAAATAAAGGGGTAGGGGTTATTAAGGGTTTGCACGTAGGACACACATCGAATAATCAAACTGGTCTCGATCATTAGGACAAACCAAGGGTAGCGGTAGATTATCACGCAAATACAGTTTAACAATATTCAGTAATTTCAAAATGAGCATGACGGATTGACTTTCATTTCTTGAAGGTAGCCCTCAGTGAAAATATTTTGATAGCCGGATAAACACTACCTTGAGAAGGACCTAGGTACTCAATAGCATCCTCCCTCGAAATGACCGAATAGCGCTAATCCTGACTTCACAACAAAATTCGAAATGAGAATAATACGATGTTCCATCAAAATAGCAGCGAAAAAAGTCTAGAATTGTCATATAAAAGCCTTAAACCTGAGATACCTTAATGACCTATTGCTTTTTTATTACGATGCCACATAATTACCTATTATTACAATAATCCCACGAGTTTCTGAAATGCATGAAAGCGCCTCAGTATTAATTGTTGATGATGATCCACGAATTTCAAGAGTTATAGCACGATTACTCACAGCCGCAGGATATTCTGTCAACACGGCGCAAAATGGCAGTGAAATGCGCGAATTTATGACGGCTAATAAAACTGACCTCGTTGTTCTTGACCTCCAGTTGCCGGGAGAGCACGGCCTGGAGTTAACCAGACAGCTTCAACAGACGACTAACGTCGGAATCATTATAGTGTCTGGTACTGGTGACAATGTGGACAGAGTTGTCGGCTTAGAAGGTGGCGCAGATGACTATTTAAGTAAGCCCGTGGATGAAAGAGAGTTGCTAGCGCGAGTCAGAAGCGTGCTTCGAAGAGTAAAAGAATCAACCCAAAATAGCGCAGCTCCAGAATTAGATATCCTCTGTTTTTGCGAGTGGATACTGGACACCACATCCCACGAATTAAAATCGACATCCGGAGAAGAAACCATATTAACGAGCCATGAGTTTGAACTGTTAAAAACTCTCGCGCTAAGTCCAAATCGCGTCATGTCTAGAGATCAACTCATGGACAGGATTGCCGGAAGAGGCTGGATGCCCAATGACAGAAGCATTGATGTATTGGTTGGCAAACTAAGAAAAAAGATTGAAGAAAATCCCAACAAGCCATCGATAATCAAAACCATTCGGGGAGCTGGATACAAGTTCACAGCGAGAATCTTACAGCAATCTCGCTAAGTGTCGCCAAACGCATCTTGGATATATTCGGCCAATAACTCCAGCTTGTAGGGTTTTCTAACTATCCGAAAATTCTCCCTTAACGATTCTTTTTCACCGTCCTTAACATGTTCGTACCCAGAGGTAAGGACGATTTTTATGTTTGGGTAATGCTCCCTAACCCAACTCCCCAACATTTGCCCGTCCATATTACCAGGCATCAATATATCGCTAAAAATAAGATCAATTTCGACCCCAGATTCAATAATCAACATAGCCATCGCTGCATTTTCAGCCTCGATGGTTCTATAATTTAAGTTCTCTAAATCCCTAATCACAACTCTACGCACTCGGGGCTCATCTTCAACTACCAATATGGTTTGTAAAACAGCAGATTCAACATTTATAGCAAGTTTTTCAATCGACGAAATCGTTCCCCTCCCATCTGAATGAAAATAAATCTGTACATGTAATTTCCACTCAAAATTGTTATTTATTTGAAAAAACGCACTTAATAGAGCCCACACCTTTTGCAGTGAAAAGTTCTTCGGTAATTCGGTTTTAGAATTTATTAAATTCCGTCACTTTGATGCCGAACCAATGTTTTACAGATACCTGATTGGTCAATTATTCCAAACTCTATTTTTGGCTGCCAACCTAACTCTCGCGTGCCTTATCTTAACGGCAATGACGATAATCTTTGCTGCCCACTTCAGACACGGCGGCAAAATTGTTAGTAGTCAACCTAAACGACAACTTCTACAGGCTAATCGAAACAACATTAACCATACTTCCACTTAGATAAAATCTAGCAGCAATTTTTCTTCAATAATTCTAGGCACCAGACGACAGAATTTTTATAGCATTCCAGTTACTTCTCGTACAATACGCTGGATTTTTATATTGCTGGAAAAATACAACAGGCATCTTGCATGCTTCAACAGCTAATAATTTATATTTTAAAAAAATTAATCTCACCTCTACGTATTCCTAGGCCACCTTCAAGCAACTTTAAACGCTGCAAATGAAGCTTAACAACTTTTTTGAATCATGCTTAGTCGATGCTGCTAAATATTTTGCTGCCTTAATTCTAAGCTTGTTGGAGGCCATGACTTTTACTTTAGCAGGCAATTTTAAAGAGAGAGAGAGACAAACTGATGGCTAATCTAAGTCACCTCGGGATTTACTGGGTAGGTCCCGGTCAGTTTGCCAGGCATGTGGAATCGCTGTTATTAAGTCGTCAACTTACATCTCTGATTTCCATAGAGACAGCGTTCACATGAATGAATATATTTCTGCCGGTGTATAGCGTATTTGCATCGCCAATAGCTCTAAATACTTTTCTTGCTGCCCTAAATCTAAACTCGAATTCTTCAAAATCCAATCCGCCCGACCCGATAATACCAAGTTGATGCTAACAGACTTGGTGTGATCAAACATATCAAGCGCAGAAAGATAGCAGAGTTGAAGGTACTTGTTTGTGTAAGAGTCAATGCTCAGGTCATTTAAATTTAGAACTTCTTTAGCGTAGAATGCTTCAAAGGAGTAATCTTGAGAATTCGCTTTTTCCGCTTCGCTCTCGTCAGTTAGGATATTTCTTCCTTCTCGAGCAAATTCGCAGGCGATGAGAGCGCAATATATCAAATTTTTATTAAGCTCTTTGCTTAATTTTGGCAAATAATTATCGATGATTTCTTCGTTGTTAGTCGCTAGAGCGGCAGCCAGTAATATCCCTTTCTTTTGGGTAGGTGAGATAGAATCTTTTGATTCGACCATTAAAAATGACTCTATTCTACTGGGAATAGCTGAGTATTCGTTTTGGAGTCTTGTTGTCGCTTCGCTCATGCTTGCCTGTCCAGATAAATTTTTCACCTAGAAATATTACGGCAAGCTTGTTATTTTATTGCGAAATTATGTAATCTTTTGTAAGCGTAGAGTGTTTTTTAGTTAAGCTTAATTTCCAAGCAAAGGCTGTTTATAATATGACTTTATGCCTGCGATTACCGAGCAAAAAGTCTTCAAAACACCTAGAGAAAGCGATAATTCTTTCAAAATATTTACTGTGCGATTATTTCAAAAGAAGGTCAGCTTTTCAAGAATGCTAATCCAACTTATTTCAATCAAGGCGGCATTGGCAATTAAAAGTATTGGATATTAAGTTGGTGGACAATTGCACATCTCCTGAATGAAAGTAAAAACGAAACCGTATTTACATATCCGTTCACGTGGAATTGCCTTTATTGTAGCTAAAGAATGATGACTTTAATGTTTAGTTAAACTCGCTTCGCGGGCCAGGAATATCGACTGCTAATAATTAATAGAAGGTATCTATAATAGATAAAAGTGCTTAAATTCAAAATATAACTCAGGCAAAGTCATATCTGGTTGGTATTACGCTGGGACAGCTGTTTCTGAGCGTGTTGTAACTTCTTGATATAAGACTTGTTAAATGCTGGATTAGCACTGCTTTTTAGACAGAGGTGTACATCGATAGGTCTGTTCTTTTTTCATGCATACTGTATGTAAAGTCGATAAACGATAGAGATTGGGAGTAACCGGGAGAGAAAGAATAGCCCAAAGATACTTTGCGCCCATCACCACCATTTCCCTCATTGGCTCAGACCAAGCAATACTCCAGTGATTCACTACAGACTCCCGCTATCGACTATTACCATGCTTTTGAGTTGCAACATGCTAAAGCTAACCGACGTTAGTAAATATCACTGATAAAAGTTACCCAATACGGGTTTGGAGTAAAAATAAGATGCTTAGCACTTTGTCGAAGCAACACGTCAAGCGTGGTCAGGCTCGATCTGATTGAAGTATTTCCCCATCATGCACACTAACCACGAAATTAGTTACTTCGCTCTAACTCATCCTCACCTCTCTCGCCAATTGCATCGACTATGGTACTACTTGGCCCAAAGCTACTTAGGATTCACACTTATTTTTTAGTCGCATAGGCGTTTAATGATCGACTGCTGCAAGGTATATCGGTTAGGGCTAAGTCTCTCAGATTTTCAATTTCGGTCGCGGTATATTTTAGCGCTCTCGCGGTCTTCGTTAAACATATGCCTCAGTATTATTTTACCATCCGGCGCGTGCAACTATTAATCGTTATTCCCGTGACAAGCACGCTCTTTGAAATAGTACACATCGCGGTATAAGCAAGACTGGGAGTTCATTCTGAAACCGGTTTCCAGAATATGATGCACTCTGTCACAGGCTTTGGAGCGCTCGCTCTGGTCGTCATTCTTCTGTGGATGGGGGTAAATATCGCGCACCACAATTCATTATTAAATCCCTTTGTTTTGGCCATTGTCATAGATATTAGTCTGACATTTTTACTTGGGGGAGGGTTTGGCGACTTCTTAGCAGTCTTACCGGTCACTAGGTTGGCAGCGCTCACGCAATGACGCCAATAGTATTTGGCTATTCAAATTGGCGCGTGATGGGACAATTTGCCCGCTGTTAACTTCTTTGAACTTTACGCTGTGGAAATAATACCGAACTTTGCCCTGTTATTGCTCTAAATGCGCTCAGCAGAATTTGTGTTATTTTAAGTATTAGCGTTTTCTTTATCCCATGCTGGGCTCAGTGCGTTTACTTTTTCTCGGGCAATGCAAGGACAACCTTTTATCGGTTAGTCGGCTAATGAGCTTGTGGCCCGATGCACAATTTGTTGCCTACGGGTACTTCAGTTAGCCCGTCATTTGAGGAAACTGGGATATTAAGAACTACAACACAACAAATCTGGGCATCTGATTCTTTAAGATCAAAACAGTGAAAATAAGATAATCAAAAGCAGTGCCCGTGCCGCGCCGTATCAGAATCCCTATGGCAAATGTCCTTGATCCAAAAATACTGACAGAACTGAAAATCCCCTCTCTCTAATCGTTCGCACTGTTGCATTTATTCATTCTAGTTTGGCACACCCAAATTAAAAATCTAGGGGGCATCCGTCATTTCTTGCTTCATCTTCTTTTTATTCTCATACATCCGTTCATCAGCTAGGTGCAGAAGTTCATCGATATCCTCGCAATCACCCGGCAACTCTGCCTGCCCAATACTCAGCTGGATTAAGGTTTGATGGCACCTAACATCTTTGTGCTCTAAAAATTCTCTTTGGATTTTCGAGACAACGGTATCTATACCGGCAGGTTCTTTAATATTTGTTAGTAAGACGACGAATTCGTCGCCGCCAAAGCGGGCAGCCAGATCTGTTTCTCTTATAACGCTAGTCAGCCGGTCGGCCACAAGCATCAGAACCTCATCTCCAAACTCATGCCCATAGGTATCATTCATTATTTTGAAGTTGTTCAAGTCGCAATAGAGGACTCCAACCTTAAAGCCCGTTCTTTTTCCGTTCGCGATGGCTAATTGCAAATGCTCTAAAAACTTCCTTCGATTAGCCAACCCGGTAAGGGAATCATGTGTCGCAAGGCGCTCTAATTGCAGACGAAGGCGGTGATTATCGATAACATCCCGAACATGGATAAAGTGAAATACCACTGAGGCTAAAGTCGAGCTAAACAAGGCAAAAGCGAAATGAATGAACAGATGTTGGTCCGTTAAATTGGAAACAGCAACGAACCAGGACAGCAGCGTTACAAAAATTGTTGCAAAAAACCAAGGTGTCGACAAAATGAAGAACCCGGCCCCGAAAATAACCAGAATAAGATTTGTCGACTGAACGATGTCGGCTGATAAAAACAAGTGAATAGCGCTATTCAAACTCGCCAGTAATAGCACTAAAAAGGCGATGGGATAAGCTAACTTCTCGAAATAGTTAACCCGTAAAATAGAGACAGCGAGGCAAAAGAATATTACAGCAGAGCCTCCCGCTAGCGATGACATTGTAAGTCTCATATCCAATGGCAATAAAAAGATGTGGCTGACAGAAAAAAAACAATACAGCAGCCCCAACACGATAGTTACAGGCTTGAGGCTGCTCCATACCGTATTGCGAAGCGCCATTCTTACGCGCTGATTATGCTCTAAATGAAATTCCTTCTCGCCTGATTTTTCATTCAGCTCAATTACTTTTTCCAAGTCAATTACCTAATGAACGTTTATTCCTTAATCTTAGAATAGCAGATATCTGAAGATTCGAACGACGTTTATCAAATATCAGTCCATATAGCCTAAAAAGGTGTCTATCTCTTGAAAAATCCAACAGTAGGAAGGTAAGTCTCATCAGAAAAGATGACTTTTTGCTCTGTCTAGGCAAGCTATATAGGGTCAGCATGGTGACACTATAATAAATATTCCCGCACCGACCTTTTATTAGTAAAACACTACTATTCCATATGAGGAGACTTGTAAAAATGAAACTACTTCTACATTTCCCGCTTAATGCGATTCTAGCATCCATGACAATCTCAGCCAGCGCTGGGGAAAAGATGGGCAACTTCGCCTTAATCGATCATCTCGGAGCCCTTCACCAGATGTCCTGGTATGACGACAATCAGGCAGTTGTGGTTCTTTTCGACGCCGCCGGTACCAAACTATAAAAAGACAACTTAAGCATGCTAACTGCACTTCAAGCCAGATATGATCAGCGGGGCATTGTCTTTTTCGGCATAACCCCCCCACTACAAACAGACAGGAAACTAGTGGCAGCAGATGCCCACAAATCCGGACTTTATTTGCCAATGCGTATGGATCATACACAGCTGGTGTCCGAATTAGTTGGTCTCACCCAAGTGGGTCAAGCTGGAATCTACGATCTGGCTAGTTTTAAATTGCTCTATCATGGCGCCATTAAAACGAAAATAGAGCGGGTACTTCAGCAAATACTCAATGGCGAATAACTAGATCTAGTAAAGGCAATCTTCTACTAGGTTACCTTGTTAACTATCCTGTCATAGAATCAAACAATGTTTGCATCGCCCAGAGGTCTAATATTCTCGTGCTTTTTCGCACCATTCATAATAAGCATCTTCCCAACTTGGTGTCTCATTTGTTTCATAACCGTATATTTTTCCACTACCAATTTTTGAAAGTTTTTTCATTGCATTTAGATGCGCTGGAGACGATCTATAAGCTAGCATGTCGTTTTTTGACTTCCATACGGTAAAAGTGTGTAGAAAACTATTGCGTGAACTAAATTCGCTAACTAGTAATCCATCGGCTTTTTTTGCGACTTTGGAAGCTGAATAATTATATACCAAAAATCGTAGCCAGCCCGTTAAGCCTTTTGGCTTAATCCCTGTTACTGAAACATACAATTATCAAACCCTCTTAATCGCCAGCTAGATATCTTTATCATCTTATCTTCATCAGTTTAATAGATAGCCGTCTCTTTCTAATTGGTCGAGAAGTTTTCTAGAGTAGCCAAAAAAAACCAGACTGTAAATTTGAATACAGCTTTTTTAAGAAGGGCCTATCCCCTTTAAGCTGCTTCCATATTACGCTGATAGTTTTTTGACCATGAAAACCAGCCAAAGAAAATAATGACTATGTATACAGCAAACAGTATTGCAGTGAAATAAAGTTCCCGGTCGATATAGAGATAAATTGAAACGGAATCGATCACGAGCCAGTAAACCCAATTTTCCAATACCTTGCGTGCAACCATAACCGTAGTGACAACACTTGCCCATGTGGTAAATGAATCCAGGTACGGTAATTTAGCATCTGTTCCGGAATTCAGAAGATAACCTGATATTAGAGTCAACATGGCGATAAGGGCCAGGGCTACTAAATGCTTACGCATGCTCCACATAGAAACCTGCAAGCTCGTCGAACCGTTACCGACTTGTCTCCACTGATGCCAGCCGAACACAGCCATAGCAAGATAGTAAACTTGTAGGCCAGACTCCATGTAAAGCTTAACATCCCAGAAGATAGCTAAGAAAATAACGGTAGAAATACCTGCTGCGACCC